>Ga0307966_1004361_pt1 | contig 10520 bp, 6 predicted proteins | sample OrgLakmetagen646_FD_203141 | JGI IMG/M metagenome (GOLD analysis project Ga0307966, IMG submission 203141) | Saline water microbial communities from Organic Lake, Antarctica - #646 | ecosystem: Environmental > Aquatic > Non-marine Saline and Alkaline > Saline | place: Antarctica: Organic Lake... | reverse complement strand
AACACCGAGGCCAATGGAACCCCGAATATTTCTGCGGATAGCTTGGCCAACAGTGACACAACCACAGCACAGGCAGATGGCTTTGGCAACGGTGGGCAGGTTGGCAGTGGAACCACCAGTCAATCCGGGTCGCAAGACAACTCAGGTACGATCGACTCATCGGTGGACAGCAGCAGCATTGATAACAGCTTTGGTGACGTAACCAACGGGGATACGAATCAGGCGCTCAATAATAACCAAGACAACTCAGGCAATCAGACTGCAGGTGTTGACGGCAGCACGGCATGCAACTTCGACGGGGCGACAGTGAATGGAACTGTTGCGTTACCGAGCAGCGGACAGTTGAACTAGCCGTGGTAAAAAAAAGGGCAGTGAGATGATGGAATATACCAAACCTTTTGCCGCGGTCGCGGTTGTAGCAACATTGGGTGGCTGTGCCACGTTTCCGAACGAGATGCGTCGTGAAGTTCTTAACGAGGGGGACCTGGCTGTTGTCATGTCCTCAAAGCCGACCCCTAACAATACCCCGCTCACAGCCAAGCTGGTGTGCTATGGGGAGCGCCTGGAGGCGGCCAACAAAGGAGATATCGCTCTCACGGTTGGCAATATCCGGGACTATACTGGCAAGCAGAATGATGCTGAAGGCTTCCTTGTCACTCAAGGCGGCCCCTTGATGGCGTATACAGCACTTGGTCATCTGGTGCCGGGCATCACTTTGCTCGAGCGGTTTGATACACAAATCGGTGACGCAGAACTCACCTATCTGTCCAATCGGCAACTGGGTGACGGCAGAATGCACGCATCTGTCGATCCAAATACTGGTCAAAGCAGTCAAGTACCGTGGAAACCATATTTTGGCGGCAGCGTGCTGCAGTCCGACTATTACATCGTTGGCGGCATCACGGAGCTGAATTTTAATATTCAGTCAGGTGGCGCAGAGCTCAGTGTTAACAATGTTGGCGGCAAGGGCCGTATCTACACAATGAATATCAGTGTTGATTTGCGCATTGTGGGCAGTCAATCCTTCAGGGTTTTCGACACAGTTTCCATTCAGAAGCAGATCTCAGGTTATGAAATCGGCACGGATGTTTTCAGGTTCTTTGGAAGTGATCTTTGGGACGTTAATGCAGGCGCTAAGAGCCAGGAGCCGCTGCAACTGGCTGTCCGCATGGCGATCGAAAGCGCCCTTCTCGAAATCGTACCAACCGTGACAGGTGTGGAGCCAACTGGGTGCCAACCTGCAGTGCCGCTTGTGGACGACGGCAATTACCCCGAAGACGGCAAGTACTCGGGTAAATACACGAGCATCGAAAGCGAGGCCGCTGACCCCGAAGCTTTGTAGTCGAGGTTTTAGCTGAACAGGGTGAGGAAAGGTATAGTGGCATATTCTGATCTAAAGGGAGGAAAAAAATGGTGTTAAAAAGCAAAAAGTGGTGTCAAATAGAATTATATAGGTTAGCGTGCCTGTGCGTCGTAGTTGATTCGCAGGTGCTGCCACCGGTCGGCTGACAAAGAAGATTTTTCGAAACCAGGGAGTTCCACCAGTGAACAGGGATACATAATGTCTACTCTAAATATGAAGCAGAACTTCTTGACCAGCACAGCCGCAGCAGCTGTGCTGGTCACTTTTGGTGCGGCAGGTGCCTTGGCGCAGGCCAATGTAACGGCAAGCTTGGGCAGTGGAGAAACGATTAGCACCAGCGCTGATTTCACGGCAGGAATTCCGCAATCGATATCCGGGTCGCCTACAGCGACCACGACTAACAACAATGTCAACATCAATCTCCTGCGCGATGATACTGCCCTTGACATCGTCACCGCAGTAGCGCCGGCGGAGAACGGCCTGATTTCGGCATCTGCCACAGGCAACATCTCAGACAGTACAGCAATCTTCGCCTTTGGATCCACAACAGCTGGTGATACGGCGGCCGTGGGCACGTTGCAGGCTGTTCAGGCAGATGTCAGAGCATCTTCAACGTCTGATACGCATTCGATTCTTATTGAAAACGAAGGCACTGGCATCCGGACATTTACCGGTGCTGCACTGCAGGATAACAACGACATCACGGCAAGTGCGACTGGCAACAATGGCACCTCGTCGATCACGCTGAACGATGGCCTCACTGTTAGTGAAGATACCGCCGTTCAGGCAAGCGTTACGCTCACCGCCGCTGGTGATGCTGTAAGCGGCGCGGATATGGTCGTAAACTCCTCGCAGGAAGTTGATGCCTTGGAAGCGGGGGTTGCGCTCTCTGTCAGCAGTTTGGTCGACGATGCGACTACTTCGACTTCCATTGAAACGCTTTTGGGCGCAAGCGTAACAACCACCAACAGCGACCAAGCTTCAAGCGCGACCGGCAACACCGCCACAAACAGCATTCTGTCACTCGGTACGACGGCAAGCATCACTGCATCGACAGCAATTTCCAACCAGCAGTCGATTACCCCTTTTTTTGGAACCAACGTTTCGGCAACAACACAGGACTCGGTTATCTCAGTTGATGCCGGAGACGACAGCGCCGCCAATGGCGATGGCACTGTTGCAGACAGCACGGTTTCCCTGACGCAAAATACGCAAACAGCAGCGGCAACAGGGAGCACCAGCACACAGATTCTGACCTTGAATGCAAGCAGCATCACAGGTGAAGGAGCTAATGCTACTATTCAAGGCGCGGCCGTAGTAGACCTCGAGGCCACTGGTGATGCTGTGATCGGCAATTACCAGAGCATCGCAGACGGAGTTGCGGTTAACGCGAGGACGGCAGGCAACAACATCAGATCGGTAATGACTGATGATGATGGTCCGATCACCAACTCAACTTTTGAAATTGATGATAACACCCAATCGAGCTCTGCCACTGGTGTATCAACCAGCAATGCGCTGTCGCTAACCTCTGGAGCCACGATGAGTGCGGCCAGTGCCGTAGCTTCGGTTCAGAGCATGGATGGTAGTGTAGACGCTTCGACCATACTTAACTCTATCGCCAACACTAATAACGTAGACGTAAGCGGCGTCTCGATGCTAACCACGAATAACACCATGTCGGCGCGCGCCACTGGAGCGAGTGCGTCGAACACACTCTCAACTACGACAGCGACGAACAACCTTTCCCTCGTTGACGATGCGACCAATCCGGGTATCGTTCAGAATAGTGTTAGCGCAACCAATCTGGCCCAGCCTACAGTGAACGCTGGCATGGCGCTGACGAACGCTCAGGTTCAGTCTGGCGCCGCAAGCGTGACTGCGTCTACAACAGGCACCCAGATTCTGACGGCAGTTGGGCTCGACGCCGATAGTTCGACGATCACGACGGATGGCAACACCGTGTCCGCATCGGCGACGGCAAACGAGGCTGATAATGCCATCAACCTGTCATTTAATGAACTGACTGGTACGATTTCCGATGCTGGCACTGGAGTTGTTGCAGGCCTTGCAAATGAGCAGACGCTCAACGATGGTATGACGCTAACTGCACGTAATCGCGGGCTTAATGGTCTCCCAATTCTGACGCAGTTTGGTAGTGATGCACTTGGTTCGAGCGTCTCGACCTCCAACAACACTGTCTCTGTATCAGCACGTGGAAACGTGACCACAGGCAACGACGTTGTAGTGGATGCAACCAATATCACATCCGGAAGTGAAGCAGCGCCGAGCGTAAATGCGACTCCGGGCTCATTGTCAGCAACGGGGTCTTTCATCTCTACCTCGACGCAATCATCTGGTGCTGACATCCTTGCCAGCCAGCTTAATTTTGCTGGCGGTACCTCGAACACAATCCTGACCGACTTCGGTGATGATATTGAGGGCTCATCTACTGTCGTATCAGACGCAAACGTCCTGAGCGCGTCAGCAACAGCAAACACTGCGAGCAACGCGGTTCAGCTGGGGACTGATGCAACAGCGCTTATCGCAGCGTCCGGTGTTGTTGGTAATCTTCAGCAGACCTTGGCAGCAGGCTCTGTGTCCGCTGTAATTGGCACGCTGGGGAGTGCTCCTTCAGCGCCGTTCACATCGACTAACTCTGGTTCGTCTTCTACTGGCAACTTAACATTCGCTTCTACTAACGTTACAAACGGTGGTGCCACTGGAGTAACTTTGAGCTTTAACACTCCGCTTACCAACGAAGAAGTCGCCGTTCTTGTTACAGCAGGTTATACAGGGGCCGTTGTTGGTGGCTCAACAGCTCTGCTTGCTGCCGGTGCTACTGCTGACTTTGCGATTTTCACCGCTTCTGCGTCATTTGGTACCGGTGGCTTTGGCGATGGCGATGAATCGTTCACAATCGCCAACTTCTCCGTTCCTGGCACGGGAGGGTCCTTCAACGGCGCTGGCGTGACTGTATCAGTGGATGACACTGGCGGAGGCGAAATCCTTGACTCCACCGTATCGGTTTCCGGCAACATTGTGGTTGGTGAAGTTAACGGCAACGCGGCCACCAACGCTGCATCAGCAGCGGCGACAACCGTGACGGGCCTGGAGGCAGCGGCGACCAGTATTGCTGCTGGTGACCTTATTGCTGCGCCGCTTCAATCCGATCTGGCAACGGCAAACGTGCAGTCAAGTGCAGCGCCGCTTTCATCTGATGTTGCAGCTACCTTTGCGATCATCGCAGGCAATGGCGACATTGATGAGATTACCAACTCGACGCAAACTGTCTCTGACAACCTGCAGCAGTCTTTTGCCACGGCAAACCGGGCGACAAACAGTGTTGATCTGATGGCCACCAACACGAATGCCGACACGGCATTGGAGAGCGTCCAGCTTTCGAGTGCGACTGTCGCAACCATCTCCGAATTGGATGTTGTGGCGAATGCCGGTGCAACGAACTCCTCGCTTGCTTTGGAAGGCAACCGGAACCAGTCAGTTGCAAACGGAAACATTGCGACCAACGCGACCACGCTGGATGTGACCAATGCTACGGCAACAGGTACAGTTAATGCGTCGATCGATGTTGGGACTTTCACCGCTACGGCTAACAATGCGCTGGCGTCGGTGCAGTCCGTCACAGAGGATGTCACTGCCTCGGCTACGACTGATGTCTACAATCAGGATGCCACGCGTGCTGCTGGGAATGAGATCATTGACAGCAGTATCTCTTTGAGCAGCAACTCCACGATTGCACAGGCAACTGGCAACAATAGTGGGCAAACGCTGACTCTCGGTGATGCTGGAACGGCCAACATGGACCGGACCGGGGTTCTCTTGAACCTCCAGACTGTTACAGTAGCTGGACCTCTGGTGGTATCCTCGACGGTCGATCAGGACGTGTCTGTCACGCTCGCAAACACCGGCACTATCCCGGTACAGTCCAGCAGCCTTTCGCTTGATGGAAACAGCACCACAGCCTTGGCCCGGAGCAACGTCAGCACCAACACGCTGAGCGTAGACGGTGCGAACATCACTGCTGGTGATGGGGCTGGGGCAACCAACGCTGCCTTCTCGGAAACGGGTAATACGCTTGTTGCCGCCTATGTGCTGGGCTCGGGTCAGACCAATGACGCCAGTGTAACGGCCACGACCACCCAGTCTCGTGTCGAAGTGGATATGTCGGCCGCAGCTAATGCCATCGACAGCTCAACGTTGTCTCTCTCGGGTAATACCTCGTCGGCAACAGCTCTTGCTAACACGGTTGTCAACAACGTCTCCGTCGGTGCCAATGCTGCAAACGTAGATGCAACCGCAGCTCTGGGAAACAACCAGAATAATACCGAAGCAGTTGGTGCCATCGGGGGCTCGGCAGTCGGTGTCTTTGCTGACTCGATTGGTGTTACAATTGGTGGTACAGATCCAAGCGGGATCATTGGCTCGTCGGTGATGCTGTCCGGCAATGCCAGTGCATCGAATGCCACGGGAAACCAGGCACAGAATACACTGACCGCAGCTGGGGCCAATATCACCTCGGGCACAGTTGCTAGTGCGGCGGTCAACGCGCAAACTGGCAGTGCACTCACAGCAAACGCAGGTAACCTGCTCTTGAGTGATCAGATCAACAGCGGGCCGATCACCTCGACCAACACGGCAAATGTTGTGACCATCAGCAGCAGCACTGTTGACGGTACGGGCGCTGCGGCTGAGGGCAGCACGCTCTCCGTGTTGGGGAACACCACCACGGCAAAGGCAACGGCGAACATGGTGCTGAACAGCAGCATCAGCGTCGGCGGAGCCTCGACCACGTCAGTCGGTGCTTCTGGGTTGATTGGAAACTTCCAGTTCAACGATGATACTGGTGATGTTGAAGCCAGTGCATCGACAACCACGACTGTGACTATGAACGGCGCCGTTGGCGCTGCCGCACTAAACAATGGTTCGGCATTTGTGCAGAACAATAGCACGCGCGCTCTGGCACGAGGAAACGTGGTGGACAACATCCTGTCGGCTGAAGGAGCCATTGTAGGCGCTGGTACAAGCCCAGCGACCATCAACTCCAACGGCTCGCCGGATACGGGAGTGTTGAACGCCTCGTTTGGCGTGTTCAACGAGCAAGTGCAGCAAGCGGAGATCGAGGCGACTTCGGATAGTGCGCGCTATGCCATCAACGCCACCTCGGGGACCGGGAATGCTCTTAACACAGCTTCGGCATCGGTTGGCGGCAACTCGATCGACGCCACGGCCTTCGGCAACATTGCAACCAATAGTGTGATGCTCACTTCGCTCAATGGTGCAGGCAACAATGCAAGCGCAGCTATCTTCAATGGCCAGATCAACTCTGGTGCCATTACTGCGACGGCAAGTAACGGTGCGATTGGGGTCTACTCTACAGGTGGTGTTAGCGGTGCGTCTGTTGGTGTGATGGGTAACAGCATTACGGCAACAGCGGTCGGTAACTTTGCTACCAGCATAGTTACCCGCGCTACGCGCTAAGAAGAACGGCAGAATGAAAGGCCCCCGCAAACGTGGGGGCCTTTCGTCGTTTTTATACAGCCAAATCCTACACACAGAAGAAGGTTTCAAAGAATATGCGAAGCATCTGCACAGCCATTGCAACCACTCTTGTCGTTGGCACCTCTGGTCCAGCTATTGCCGCAGGATTAGACGGAGACTTCGCTGTCTATGGCTGGGGTGCCCGGGACTGTAATACGATCATTGCCATGCTAGAAGGCGACCAGGCAGCGCAAGCCCAAGGACAAATGGCGGAATGGATTTCGGGATATATATCGAGTCAAAATAGAAATATTGATGGTGTCTATGACCTAACCCCCATCAAAACATACCTACCGATGGTCAGCCTTGCTCAGAATATCTGCGTCAACAACTCTGACCAGATATTTGAAAATGTGGTCTATGCCATGATTGAGAGCTTTTCCGCATTGCGTCTGTCGACAGACAGCCCGGCTATTTCATTGTCTCATAAAGGGCGCTCCGTCACGGTCAATGAAGTAACATTGCTTCAAGTACAGCAGTTCCTAATATCTGAAGGCCAGCTCGACGGACCCGCAGACGGACAATTTGGCACTCAAACAGCAGAAGCTCTGGAAAAATGGCAGGAAAATGCAGATCTGACGCCAAACGGTCTACCTGATATGATAACCCTGTTTTTAATCGCTCAGCAAATCAAGCAATAATGCGGGGACCCGGTGTTGAGAGCGTCAAGGCTTTCCCGGGTCTACTCATCTCTCACCAGCCTGAGTAGATAGATCGTATCTCATCTGTCCGATGGTTGTTCATGATCCTCAATGATCATGGCATGAATTTTGCAAACTATACTCAAAAATGGAGACTCGATTGTTCGAAAATGTTGTAGCGCTTGATAGCAAAGCGCATGCCAATTACAAAATGATCTCGTCAGAGGGTTTTGCATTCGCTCGAAATGTCTCGGGCGCACCACTTTCTATGACCGAGGTGATCAAGGCCAGCCGAGAGTTTCCAATCTTCTTCCCGACGACGGGAAAGTTTCTTCCGGTCGCACAGATGGGATACCAGAAGGATGCCAATCTCTATGTCGATGAAAATGGTGAGTGGACTGCCCGCTATAAGCCAGCACATATTCGGCGGTTCCCTTTTATTCTAGGCGAGAAGAAAGAGGCCGGCGAATATGTTATCATGGTCGATAAGGAACGGATCTCGCCGAAAGGTGATGGGCAGGCTCTGTTTGAGGGTGGCAAGGTTCCCGAAGGCGGGATTGTGGATCGCGCTCGCCAGTTCCTGATCGATTTCCAAAAGGAGCTGGAACAAACGGAAGCGCTTCTGAAGCCACTTCAGGACGCAGATATCCTGGTCCAGAAGGTCTATACGATCCGCAAGGGTGAAGATGTTCTGGGCAGCGTTCGGGATCTACAGGTCATCGATACTGAAAAGCTCTCCGCATTGGATGATGCAACCTTGGCAAAATGGGTACGCAGTGGCTTGATGGGAATTATCATGGCGCATCTGCACAGCCTCGACAATTGGAACAGCCAAAAGGCAATGTCCGCGCCCGATCAGCCTGGCGCTGCATAACGAACCCTGGATTAGTTACCGCCGGCGCTGGCTTCGCCACCACCCGCGCTGGCACCACCTGGCCCTGCATTGGCATCTCCAGGCGCGGCATTGTGGTCGGAATGTTCATGGAACTGGTATACCTTCAGCGAGGCCGGTCAACAACTTGGCAATACCTGCGCGGGTGTATCTGCCCAGAGCGCCACAGAAGGCCGTGAGCCGTGCTAGTCCGGACCAGATAGGCCGCGATAGGCCGGGCCAGAGAACCGGGCCAGATGCCGCAGATATGGCCGCCCTCGATGCCGAGCGTGAAAAGGTAGCCCTGCTACAACGCAACCTCGATGACCTGCGCCGGATGTTGCCGCCGCCCGATGCCAAGCCCCGGCGCTGGTGGCCGTGGTGACGCCCGCGCGCGCGTAGTGATGCGGGATAAATCGGTGATGGTGCCTCACTTATGCACCATGGAATCCGTATTTGGGCCTTAAAAATATGGGATATTAGCTAGGTTCTTAGAACTGTATCCCCCTAAATATCCACCTAAGGCGCGCCGATGCCCCCCCCCCTTTTAGGGTGTCTATAAATTGCCGGATGCCCCATGCGCGCGGGTGCGGGTTACCGTCATAACCCGAAGCAATGTGCCATTGCCCTAGAACCACTGCGCACCTAGAGTTAGGTGTCGATGTGATAACCGACGTTAACAGTCAAAACTCGCATGAACGCTTTGACGGTATAATTGCAAAATCTCGGGCCAGTGACGGTCGCTTTAAGGCTGTAAACAATGTCGTTCGGCTGGATTCCGCAGCATCCAGAATGCTACAGCTAGCAGACGTGGTCGCTTACTCTCGAACATGGATACAAAATGGCGACGAGAACGCTAAGGGCTTGCGTGAGAAGTACAGAATAGCGCTGCTTTAATTAGAAAAGCCGCCCACTTGGGACGGCTTCCTATTGTGCGGCTAGCAACCGGATCTTTTGGTGATCCGGGTCACCGCGGCTCCCACCCAGCACACGGCCTGACGGGTCGCCCAGAACTCTTCATATAGGTTACTTGCAGGCTTGGCGTAAAAAATCAATGTGTGCTGACCATGTAAGTTACTAGTTTTTATGTATACATTACGTTTATTAGGTGGTATGTTTTTTACCATGCGGAATATTTTCCGAGGCTATCAGCGTGTCGCTCACTTGTCGCCGAAGAAGGCTACGAATCGTAGTGGCATACCACTGGCCACCGCGTGCCGTACCAATGCCGCGCCGATTCATCTCTATCGCTATCTGGCGAAGTGATGCGCCAGAAGTGGCAATCTGTCGGATCACAGGAAGAACGTTGGCCGCATGCTGATCTGCTTTTTCGGCGTTGCGCTTTGCGCCCTTACGGGCCGCCTGATGCTGTTCCCCTGCCCTTCCCGGCATGGACCAGCCCAAGGCCACACCACGGGCCTTTGCCGCTGCCAGCGCCGCGCGGGTGCGGTCTGAAATGGCTTGGGCTTCGTGCTCTGCGACAGCCGCCATGACATGCAACAGGAAGCGGTTTGCCTCTGGCATATCCGCCGCTGCAATCTCGACCCCTGCTTCTAGCAGGTTGGCAATGAAGGCCACGTTGCGGGCGAGGCGGTCCAGTTTGGCGATCAGAAGAACCGCGCCGATCCGCTTGGCCTCTGCCAAAGCGCGGGCGAGCTGGGGGCGATCATTCTTTTTGCCGCTTTCGATCTCGACATATTCCGCTGCGATCTCGCCCTTACCTGCGACGTGATCCGCCACCGCCTTACGCTGCGCGTCCAGGCCAAGGCCGCTCTTGCCCTGGCGATCTGTGCTGACCCGCAGATAAGTGACGTAGTGCATGATGCGATCCCTCAAATCTTAACATTTCTTGATATTTCGTGACAAATTTGGGGTTTTTGCCAGTCGTATAAACACCCTACGTCCGTTGCGTCTTTATACGAATATGCGTATTTACGTATTTCCGCAAGTGCGTATGTATGAACTTATGCGTTTGCGACTCTGCGGAACTGCGGTAACGTCTGCCCATGAAAACGATAGTCATAGCCGCCCAGAAAGGCGGGGCCGGGAAAACCACCCTCGCCCGCAACCTTGCCGTTGCCGCCTC
>Ga0307966_1004359_pt1 | contig 10522 bp, 7 predicted proteins | sample OrgLakmetagen646_FD_203141 | JGI IMG/M metagenome (GOLD analysis project Ga0307966, IMG submission 203141) | Saline water microbial communities from Organic Lake, Antarctica - #646 | ecosystem: Environmental > Aquatic > Non-marine Saline and Alkaline > Saline | place: Antarctica: Organic Lake... | reverse complement strand
TGTGCATTTGTTTACTACAATTCCACAAAGCAGGCATGAAGCAGGAGTTCATCGTAACGTGCATTTGTTAACGGCAATTGCACAAAGCAGGCGTGAAGCGGCAGATCAACATGGTGTGCATTCGTCTACTACAATTTCACAAAGCAGGCGAGAAGCAAAAGTTCAACATGGTGTGTATTCGTCTACTACAATTTCACAAAGCAGGCGAGAAGCAGGAGTTCAACATGTGCAAGCAAGCCGCACAGAAGTAGGCTCTTACGAGGGCTTGCACACAAAGCGTGTGTGTGTTCCGTGTTCAAACGGATCGGTAACGCATAAAACTATCATATTGCAGCAGGTGTCCCACTTTATCCTCACTCTTAAACGGCCCCAACCCCTCTTCGTCTGTCACTCTATCTCCACACCAGGAGCTCTTGTTGTAAACCTTGGTGGCTCTGGTTTGTGTGAGCGCTGGTTTTGGTTCTCTCCTTAACACACACTTATCCTACTGCAAGCTTTGTACTACTTGAACCTTTCGCTACGACAAAATTCCAGCAAACAACCCTCCACAATAGCTTTAATTCAGCTTTTTAGTGTAACAAATGCACAGGGGAAGCTACCCACCCATCAAGGCCCTTATTTCAAAATCAATGACCCCCAGCTTTTGTTTGGGTATACAAGCACAATTACATGCAGTTCGCATTCGTGGTTATCCAAACCACTACCCACCCATCATGGTGGTCTCCACTCCCCCTTTCACAAAATCATGGACCTGCAAGCCAACAGATGTTGTAGAACGTGTCATACGTGGCACATTGTAATGAAACAACGTTGCCAGCGCACCAGTGATCATTTTGGCATGCTTGTGCCTGTGCCTGAGTTTGTGTGTGTGCTGCGCTGTGTACGTGTTTCCTGTGCTTCTATAAAGTGTGTGCTTCTACATATACTGTGTGCTTCTATATATACTGTGTGCTTCTATATATTGTGTGCTGTGCTTTGATATATACTGTGTGCTTCTATATATACTGTGTGCTTCTATATATACTGTGTGCTGTGCTTTGATATATACTGTGCTGTGTGCACTGGCAGAAATGAACGGAGCAGGATGCGCCCATGCATAAGTGCATCAGTGACCAGTGAATCATTAATCATGATGCCAGCACGTTTGAATGGTGGGAGCTAAGTGCGCCAGTGCATCTTAAGCGCTTTAATGAGATGCACAACACATGTCCGAGCATTCAAGTGGCGTAAACAGAGCTAGAACAAAGTGCCGTGAGCGCCCCAGCCCAGAAGCAAAATTCCCAGAGTAAGCACAGGAGTGAGATGTACAATCAGCACAGAAGCATAAGGCACAGAGCCTGCTCAGGACTGATACAGTGCTGTGGATATGCAGCATTCTTCATACTTAAAGCAATCAGTTGAATGTGGAATCAATCAAGGCAACAAGCTCTCTCCCCCTGTCCCCTAACCCGTCCAGGGCATCACTCACCTTCGTACGGAATTGTGTAAGGCACACGTGTTCCATTCTGAGCCAAACTAATAAGGCTGACTCAGGCTATATGACCAAGCACGTGACATACCTTCAGGCTATACAACCAAGCACGTGACACACCTTCGGGCTATACAACCAAGCATGTGATTAACCTTCAGGCTATACAACCAAGCACGTGAAATACCTTCATTTGTGAAATTGTTTGAGGCAAGCACATTGCTCCTCCATTGACGTTAAACGATCCTCTCCACATGCTTAAAAATTGACACACACCTTGATTGTGGAGTCGTCCGAGGCTGACACAAACTTCCTATCCGTGGGGGCGATGCTGATGGAGCGACAAGGCTCTCTGTGTGCAGAGATGACGTGCAGGGGGTCCAAAAAGTTGTCCTTGCGGCCATTCCACAACTGCAGGTTACCGTTGAGTGACGGTAAATAATTCATTCACATATTCAGCAACCTATCAATCATGCTATTTATTCGACTTATGTACTCTGCACCAACGCTCCAGTGTTTTATATTCGATTGATGTACTCTGCACCCATGCTCCAGTGTGTATATTCGATTGATGTACTCTACACCCATGCTCCAGTGTGAATAGTCGACTGATGTACTCTGCACCCATGCGCCAGTGTGTATATTTGACTGATGTACTCTGCACCCATGCTCCAGTGTGTATATTTGATTCATGTACTCTGCACCCATACTCCAGTGTGTATATTTGATTGATGTACTCTGCACCAACGCTCCAGTGTGCATCAAGAATCATGGACAGGTCGTTGAGTTTTGCAAGCAGTTGCTCTATTGCACGGTCTAATCTGCGAGAACTGAAACAGGGCTAACGCACATGCTGCAATTCCAGCAGCAAAACAACAAACTCTGTCGTGCAGGGCTATCAAACAGACTCTACAACCATGTTTACATTAAAGTCAACACCTTGACTTGCCCTGAAATTCCAACATGCAATATGCAGCATTTTGCTGCATGATTTTGCACCACAAACGCGCATGGCGCTGTTATGCGGATCAAACCAAACCAGCCGTTGGTGCGCACCTTACATAAAAAAATATGGCACACTTTCTTTCTCTCACATGCTCACATGCTACAACATGATGCAAGCGAATAAATTTGACCACACCAATTCCAACTGCACACACTGCACGAGGAGAGGCTACACGCAAATAACGAGCAAGGCCAAACCTTAAAGTTATGAGAGAGCTCAAAACTATGCATGCAGCCGATCCTCATTCTCTCTCATTGTCTGCTTATTTGAGTCTGAACATGATTCCGCATTACCTAATATACCTAACACAAAACGTTGGCTGATATAACAGCCAATAAACGGCCCAAGACAGTCACACTTACTGCACCTTGATGCGGCCGTTGTCGTCAGAGGAAATGATGATGTGCTCGTTGTGTGTGTACTGCATACAGCGCACTGGGGCCTCGTGCGCCTACATGCACAGCGTGACAGAGCAGCAGCATATCAAGACAATGCCTCAATGGCAAAATTAGCCATGCCGCGTGCACAACACAGCAACACCAGGATGCAAAGCAGGGGATACTTTGTGAAACATGTTTGGAAGTCAAAACCAGCTCCGCTTTATGCACTGCACAGCAGTGACTGGATCAAACGTGTTCTCACGCATAATGTCTCAGCCGCATTATGTGCGGTTGGATGTCGGCATGTGATGCGTTTAATTGCTTCCCTCTCTTTGCCTGCTGCACACGAAATGCATGCATCCTCAGGCATAGTCAGTTTGTTCCCGTCCTGGATTAAACAATCAATCAAATGTCCATGGCGCAAAGTTTAGGACAGCTGGAACAAAATCAACTCCTTTCCTTTGCTTTTTTGTTAATTGTTACTTGAAGAATGCGATTTGATTACCTGCCTGTGAAGATTTCTTTTTGTGTAGCCTCTATTTTTGTTCTCTCTTACCTCTTACAATCCTAGGTGCGGCTGCCCCACGCCAAGATCTTTCTTGCTCTAAGGCTTGGTTCTGACACTGTGTATCTGAACGAGGCGTTTGCGTATCTCAACCCGTCTCACCTGTAATACCGATTCCCAGTTGAAGGTGCGGCCGTCCCATACTGTGAACTCTCCAGATGTGGCACCCGTCATACATCGCCTGCCGTCAGGCGTCCACATCACGTGATTGATGGGGGATTTGGCCTGGGAATGCATGTCTTTATTGCGTGGCTGAGGGCTGCTGAAAAGTGTGCGTTTGTGGGGTTGCGGTGACCCGTTTTTCAAATCATTTCGCCTGCAGACAGCGTTATAAGTGAGGCTCCGGCTATTGGCTATTGTAAGCGCCAGCTGAGAGCCGTTCATTCACGCAAGCTGATCATTACCAGCGTAGAGCTTCACTACCAGTTACCTATAGATACACTGCATACACTGCAAGTGCATTCCCCGGCCAAGAAGACCAGCAAGCAATGGCATCATGGTTTGTAAATGCAGTCTTGTGTATGTATGTGTGTGCACGCACCTTGTTCAGATTGCCAATCACAAACTTGGTAGTCAGGTTTGATGCCGGCATGTGAAGGAAGGCTGTAGGAGGCAGCATCTGCACACATCAGGAGATTTGCATGAGTTCTTCCACTCTCGCATACAATTGAAGGGGTGCCAATGTCATGACTGTTGTGGCATGGGTCTGCTTTGTGGCAGCTGCTGTCAGTCTTTTCCTCTAAGGCTGCTCAATGCCTTTGTCTCAATATGCATGCCCGTATACATGCTCTGCAAGTACACCTTCGCGCTCTGCAAGTCCGCCTGTGTGCTCATAATGACCATGCTGAGACCACAGGCGGCGTTTGAGTAATTGCACACCCTTGCAATTAGCAAAGCATATGCAGTAGCAAGCGGCTACATTGCAGCTAAGCAGCAGCTGACCAACAGCTCAGGGTAAGGGTTTGCCGGAACAGTGATAATACCCTTGCCACTCAACTTTTGACTAAATCAAATTTCTTTGCTTAAATCTGGTAACCGTCCATTTGCATTTGGTTCCGGCTTATGAGTGGCCCTGTTTCAAAGCACCTGATGTTTGCACCCGGAAATGAAATCAGAAGCACGAAGAACTTACGTTCAAGGACTCTGCCAGGATTGGCTGCAACAGAGTTGCATCTTTAATGCTGGGACAGGCCAGCCTAGCCTGCGCGGCGTATGGGAATTGAGTGACTTGTTGGAAACAGATACCATTTGCACACAGCTTATGAACACGACCTCATGTAAGATCATGACTGTAAAGACAAGCAGTTTAAGGTTAAAATTGCTGGAGCAACAACAGCACGGAACACGTTCACACGCACCTGGAAGAGCTTTAAGTATAAAGAGGTGTAGTCTACGGTCCTCCTGAAAGTTGGCAGGTACAGACGTGCTGGAGAATAAGTCTCTGCCCATTCCTCAAGGACGTCCTCGTTCACACATTCACAAAAAAGACCCACCTAACAACAGCCTTTTGTTGTGTCTTGCGTGTTGCTGCCTCCTCGACTCCTTCAGCATCCGAGTGCGTTTCACCACTTTGCTGGTCCTCGAGGGGCACGAGCTGCTTCTCCGCACTAGCTGATGTTGCCTCCATGCTCCCCCCTTACAACCCACTACATGTGGTGAGCACACTGTGTATGGTGATGATGCATGAATTCATGCAAGCAGCATGGAACACCTCACAGAAAAATCATCAACATAAAATATAATTACTAAACTGCCCTTATCCAAACGCTTAAACTAATCTCTTAAACTGCCCTTGTCCAAATCAAAAGAGTTCGTCCTTGCCCCCGCGCGGGATTATTTTGTGGCCCTACAACGTAAGGGAAAACTCCAAGTCTCCTCCTCCTTCCCAGGACTTCCCACTCCAGCTAGGAACTCCCAGGAACGATGGTATGTTGCCTCTGTGTGTCTGCAGAAGGTGAAAGGCATGCCCTAATGCAACAATAAGGGGGCCAGGAGAACACCGTGAAAACATGCAAGTCACCTGTCTTGTGCTCTCATGCATCTTCTGTGTCCTTCTCCTCTTCTCCAGGCGGGCCTGCAGCGCATCAAGGAGATTGAGGATGAGGTGAGACATGTGTGGAGAGAGAGAGAACAGGCCCTTGGGCAGCCTATCTGCAGCCGTCAAGTTTTAAAACAATGTATGAGATGTGAATACATACCTCCATGCGTGCTGCACAGCGAGCTGGCTCAATCAAACTAACTGGTCTTCCCCTGTACATCATGGGAAATCATACGTGGTGTGAGCTACACACACACACACACACACACACACACACACACACACACACACACACACACGCACGCACACGCACACGCGAGCACACACACACACACAAACACACACACACACACACACACAAACACACACGAACACACACACACGCACACACACACACACACACACACACACACGCTCGCTCGCTCACTTGTACGCACGCAAAGCACGCATGCGCATCCCACCCCCCAAACACACACGAGCACACATCACACACGCATACGTATTCCATGTAATTGTGTACTGCAGATGAACAGGACGCAGAAGAACAAAGCCACCAATGCCCATTTGGGTATGCTCAAGGTGTGTGAGTATAAGGGCGGGGAGCGGTGTGTAGGGAGGAGAGATTAGGGTTCAGTGCAGAACAAGGGCTGCTCTGTGCACAGGGTAGGGCCGTTAGGTTTCTTACTCATCTCACACAAACATAAGTACCGATTCTAGGTCTTAGGACTGTGTGTTGGTGAGGCTGGGGCTGGGGCTGGGGCTGGGTGTAGGTGTGGGTGTGTGGGTGTGTGCATGTATGTGATGCAACCATGACAAGGGGATGCTGGTAAGGTGTGAGCAGTGCCAAGGTATGGTGTGAGCAGTGCCAAAGCAATTGTATATAACTTGTAGTTTCATGCTACATTTCCCAGCTGGTTCTCAGCGAGGTTGAAATGTTGCTAGGATTAACCATGTGTTCAAAGGGAAGTCAGATGGGGAGACGAGGGATCACCATCTTGTGTAGGGTTGTCCAGTTCCTGTGCTTTAATTGAATGCACGTTACGGAAGGTCTGCAGGAAACAGTGTTGGTATATGGAATTGGTATATGGATTTGTCAACCCCTCTACATGCTTTGTGGTTCTAGCCGGGCCTTGTGCCTCGATTCACAAGATTGCAGCATTTGCAAAGGAGGGCTTGACTCGGTCAACGGTCGTGCGTCATCGCTCTCTTTATGACTATGTGTGCCTGCAGGCTAAGATCGCCAAGCTCAAGAGAGAAATGCTGGAGCCCGCTGGAAAGGGCGGTGGAGGTGGTGGCGATGGTAAGTGCACTTTTTTGACTGTTTCAGTCTGCCATGAAGCTGTCCTGTGCGTAATGGTGGACAGGATTGTGTTTGCTAACCGTCTGCCATATAGCTTTCCTGAATGCAATGTTGACAGGATTGTACATTCAGCCAAAGCACGGCATACAGGTATGCTGTTCATGACCGTGATTTCAGGGGTAATAGATTACCATACTTTGCTATACGTGACCGTATTTTCAGGGTTATTCCTGCCTAAGTAACCAGACTTATTCACCACACGTATTTTTCGTTGCAACCAACCTTACAGCCACTCTGCTCACATTAACACTTCAATCTCATAAACATTTTAACCACATGCCATCACTAGACGCTCTTATCACTCATCACATAGCTGAAGTGCCTGAAACTCAGGCCCGAAACTTGCAGACTCACATAGCTGGATTGCCTGAAACTCACTGAACTTGAAGTCTTAGACACTATATCCACCTGCCTACTTAAAAAGGCACATTCATCACATGCCTACTCACAAAGACTTATCGCACAGCTGGATTGCCTGATTCTCAGGCCCAGAATGTTCATACAAAGCTTACGTAGACGTGTTCTCACTCTGCCTGGCACCTGCACGTATCCAAACCTGTCACGTGTGTCTGTCGCCTATGCGTCTGTCGCCTATGTGTCGCCTATGCGTCTGTCGCCTATGTGCTGCGTCTGTCGCCTATGTGTCTGTCGCCTATGTGCTGCGTCTGTCGCCTATGTGTCTGTCGCCTATGCGTCTGTTGCCTATGTGTCTGTCGCCTATGCGTCTGTCGCCTATGTGTCTGTCGCCTATGCTTCTGCACAAACAGTGGTACCCCAAAAGGCCACGATTCAATTGCGAGTCTGAATTATTCACTGAGCGCAGCTTTGGCAAGGCGTGTGTAGTCAATCATGCCAGCTCTTGCGTGCGGCTTCCTATTATAGCAAAATGCCCCAAGGCTAGTGCTAGGTGCAACGCATACCTTGGTGGTCGCTAAGGCTCCTCGTCACCTGGTCATCTGCTTGTGCCATTTGACTTACGCTTGTCAAGACCATGGAGTTTATAGCCCACATTATGTTTTAATCTTGATCCTAACAGCTTGCGCGCTGGTCAATATATACCAAAGACACACATTGTCAGGGTCACTTCCTTCTTCTAACCCTCACCCTTTGCTTTTTGTTGCTCTAGGGTTTGACGTGAACATTATCCTAACCCTCACCCTTTGCTTTATTTTTTGCTCCAGGTTTTGATGTGAACAAGGTTGGAGACGCGCGTATTGGGTTTGTGGGGTTCCCCTCGGTTGGGAAGTCGACCTTGCTGACCAAGCTGACCGGGACCTTTTCTGAGGTGGGTAGTGCTCAAAGGCCGTTGTTCCAATTGGTCATTGGTCCAATTGGTCTTAACATTGTGTCGATCGCATAAAGCTGTTGCTGGTTAAAGCATAAGCACTCTGGCCGTTGTTTCAATTGGTCTTAGCATTGTATCAATCGCATAAAACTGTTGCTGGTAAAGCAAACACACTCTGCTCCTAAGCCCACACTATGCTATGCTCAAAGGAACTGACCCAAGCTGAACTAAAACCCAAGCTGAACTGTCCTTTGCCAAAAGCTTTGCTCAATGGAATGCTTTGCTCAATGCTTTGCTCAATGGAACTGACCCAAGCTGAAATAAACTACTACTATTTTAAAGAGTTGCCTGCTGTTATTGTTGGTGTACTCCAAAATAAAAAGTGACAGACTTGTGAGCAATTCTTTCACTCCCTCTCTTTTTGTCATGCTGTTGCTTCTTGCGCAGACTGCGTCGTATGAGTTCACAACCCTGACCTGTGTGCCTGGCATTGTGCGGTACCGTGGTGCTCGCCTCCAAATGCTAGATCTTCCGGGGATTATTGAAGGCGCCAAGGACGGCAAGGGTCGTGGTCGCCAGGTGCGCTCAGGCCTTCTTTTCTACAGATTCAAGGCAATTTGAAATCCGATTTGGTTGTCAGGTGTGCCAGTCTGGTGTCCTGTACGTGTTGAATGCTGGCATCACAAGAGCGCTAAGTAATAAATGTACCAATATTTTAATCAAGGTGGGCTCGAGCTCATGTTAATGTTTGCAGGTGGTGGTATTTGGATGATAAGCTTTTATTTAACACAGAGCTGTCCAGTTCAGGTTTCGGTCAAATTTCCTGTTCAAAACTTTCACGCATGTTCACAATTTTAAAAATTCGTAAACTATTAATAGTTTGTCAAAATTCGAATCTTAAATTTCAAAATTTAGGGTACAAAAATGCAGTCCGAAAGGCTGAATAGAGCTTTAGATGGCCATTAACGTCTCAATTTTTTGAGTAGATTTACTATATAATCACGACAAGCTTGTTTTGAAGGAGTATGACCAGAGAAACCAGCAAATTCCTCCATTTCGAAATTGCACATCAAACTGCTCAAAAACAGTTTGATGTTCTGGAAAGTTCAGAGTTTATCAAACCCTCGCTCCCAACACACGATCAACCCTGGTTTCAGAAGGTGTCATCAGCGCGGAGTTAGAAGCGCTGGGGAATATTTAGGGCGCCAATAAGTAAACAGGGCGCCTATTAGTAAGCAGGGCGCCTATTTGTAAGCAGGGCGCCTATTTGTAAGCAGGGCGTCTATTAGAAAGCAGGGCGCCTATTTGTAAGCAGGGCGCCTATTAGTAAGCAGGGCGCCTATCAATAAGCAGGGCGCCTATTTGTAAGCAGGGCGCCTATTAGTAAGCAGGGCGCGTATTAATAAGCAGGGCGCCTATTTGTAAGCAGGGCGCCTATTAGTAAGCAGGGCGCGTATTAATAAGCAGGGGAACATTTAGGGCGCCAATTAGTAAACAGGGCGCCTGTTAGTAAGCAGGGCGCCTATTTGTAAGCAGGGCGCCTATTAGTAAGAAGGGCGCCTATTAGTAAGCAGGCCGCGTATTTAATAAGCAGGAGAACATTGAGGGCGTGTATTAATAAGCAGGGGAACATCGAGGGCGCCTATTAGTAAGCAGGGCAAGACGTTTGTGGTCGCTAAGTATGCGCGTTATTGTTGAGGTATATATCGGAGGTCTCAAACGCGTTGGCTTGCCAATGGTGTGTAAGACCTACGATATATACCTCAACAGTTATGTGCTTGGTGACCTAATCATTCGTAATCCAGCGGTGTGGAAGTGTTATTGCACAGGCACACGATAAAAACACATTTGACAGGGTTGTTAGTGGACGGTAAGTGCTAAGTGCAAGGCTAAACGGGTTATTTGTTATGCGTAAACTGTACTCGGAAAAAACACATTCGACAGGGTTGTTAGTGGACATTCAGTGCTGAGTGCTAGGCTAAGGGAGGTCATGTGTTATGTGTGAGCAACAGAAAACGAACGTGCGTGTAATTGTGAGGTTTGAGCCATCAGGCACACCAGACTGATCTGAACAGGAAGCGAAAGATTAAGCTGCGCACCTACGGCTTTTTGAAACAAGCATGCACTTTTTGCTGGGTAGGGTTAGAGAAGCTTATGGGCTGATGCCAGATCACCTCAACAATTGTGTTGCTTGTCTATCGTGCAGGTCATTTATGCCAGATCACATCACCAACTGTGTTGCCTGTCTGCTGTGCAGGTCATTTCCACAGCGCGCACCTGCAACCTGATCCTCATCATCCTGGATTGCTTGAAGCCCCTCACCCACAAGCGGTTAATAGAGAAAGAGTTGGAAGGTGAGTGAATGCCTGAAGCCCGTGACCCACAATCAAGTAATAAAGGGTTGGAAGGTGAGAGGAAGG
>Ga0307966_1004358_pt1 | contig 10523 bp, 10 predicted proteins | sample OrgLakmetagen646_FD_203141 | JGI IMG/M metagenome (GOLD analysis project Ga0307966, IMG submission 203141) | Saline water microbial communities from Organic Lake, Antarctica - #646 | ecosystem: Environmental > Aquatic > Non-marine Saline and Alkaline > Saline | place: Antarctica: Organic Lake... | reverse complement strand
ATCTCGTAAATCTGCCCCTTCGGTCCCATAACAACAACACGATGCCACTCAGGGTCTTTACCAGGAGGCATTATAATGTTCTGGAGGCTGGGGGGACAAATCGGTGGTGGTTGGGGGGTGGTTGGTGCAAGCCCAGGGTACCCCCCAAAATAGCAAAAATAGGTTTGCGTATTATACGCGTATGTCGTATTAATGGCGTATTAATCCGTATGGGACGTCTCAAAAGTCCGTATGACCCATCCCTGGCGTGTATGTTAATTTTTTTTTGTCTTGTTGATGGCGTTAGGAAGAATTTTATGTGCAGCTTATGTACTGCAAATTGGAATCACAGGTTTTCATCCCATCTTAGGAATGTATGAAAGAATGAGCACCAGCCTTATGACTTGCCTCTTTGAGAGTAGTCACTGCTCTTAATGAGGCCCTATGCACATTCTATTGATTTAAAAGGAGTTCACAATGAATTGCACATTATTTTGGCTTCCTTGTTCAGGCACCCACCCAACCACTCAATGACCCACATACCAGTTAAGAACTGGGACTGAATAACCAATCACTGATCAACTCACAGGACCCAATCTAGTGAAAGCAAGGTGGCGCGTTTGCAGCAAGGAGCGGGTGCCTTGTCCACTATAGAAGACAGTTCCAACACGCTGATGACACATCTTGACAGGTAGAGCTGTGTGACATCCTGCTGAATGTGTTAGTAACCTTCTTTTCTTCAGGTCAAGCAGACATAGTTCAGGCAGTCAATTAACCATTCTCCTCATTGCGCTGGTAAGGAGTCGTATCACAGACAGGATCCACTATCTTTAAGGTATTCCTTTTGGCGGAGCCCAGCAGGGCATAGACCCCTTGTGTCCATTATGGGTTGCTGAGTCATCACGCTGGAAGAACGTTTATTTTTCCCAGGGCCCCCCAGCACGCACGCCATAAGTACCGCCTGAGGGCTGATTTTCTCTTGGATTAGAAACCTGGGGGCCCAAATTTGTTTTAATGGTGCAGCAGCAGACTCGTACTTCCTGCCGTGAATTTGATTGCAAAAGTTAGGTCACTACGTACCCTTTGTGGTCAGGAGGGTTTATATACAACCATATGGTTGCTAGCCTTGGAACAAAATCTGCGTGCTCAGAACAAGGCTGCATGAACTGTGGAATTTCAGAAAAAATGTTGACATGCTACTGTAGCATCGTGTAAAATATTGCAAGTTCATGTATTTCTCAAAAGGACATGATCAAAGAGCATGCTGAAATGCTACAAGGAAGGAATTACAACCCGGAGTGCCCTTGACCCTGCAAGCAGAGTTAACCAGGATGGGTCAGTGCAGGCAATCACAACACACATAAACGCGTACGTACACACGCACATGCACAAATGCACCACAAACAATGACACATACACAAGAGCAACCTGCATGCAAGCACACACACACACGTACACACGCACATACACACACATGTACACGCTTATGCACACACACACACACACATACACACACATGTACACGCTTATGCACAAACAAACACATCGTAAACAATGACACATACGCAAGAGCGACATGCATGCAAGCTCACACACATGCGTACATACACACAAACTTACACGTGAAGTTACATGCATGAGGCACACATGTCAAAGACTACAAAAAGCAGAAGCGTAGGGTTATATTCACCACTCCTCCCATGAAATTTAAGTATGCTGAGGTGCTCATGCAACGTGCAAGCAATATGACATTAGAGAGTAAGCATTCAGAGCCACTGCTTAAGATCCATTAGCATATAGAGTTTAATGAACAGCTCTGGCTTGCTTCCTTAGTGCTTTATTTTAATGTGCGACTACATTACTGCAAAGCACACTCTTACATTATGCACGTGGTGGAATACAAGAGGCAACGGACCAAAAAACTTTTTATAAATCCATTGTATCTGAAGACTGAAACTAGCGTCCGTGGTCTTCTGGTCAGAAAGCCTGGAAACTTCCAGCGTTGTGTTTTTGGGCAGATGTATCTATAAGAGCATATTGGAGGAGTCTTATGGTCTTTAGTTCCAAAGTGGAACCATTTCAAGTATAGAGGGTTCGATACTGCCTTTTTTCCTTCTCTCTTTTCTTTTTGGGTGATGCCCCCCTTGTGAGGGCGTGAGTCCCTAGCGCTGTCACGTTCCCACCAAACTTCGCACAAGCCTCCCCAGACCCACCCAGGGACTTCACAAGCTGAAGCTTAACATGCGCTTCTAACAATAATTTGTACTGTGCCAGAGGAATTTGGGGGCCCTAGGGTGCAGTGTGTAAAACTTTAGGGCGGCAAACTATGTTGGGGCTGTCCAGAACTCCTCACAAGCCTTTCCAGGCCACCCAGGGCTCCTAGGCTGAGAATCGACACAGGCTCCTAACCAAAATCTTCACCGCCAGAAATGTTTGCGGACCCTGGGGTGCCGTGTGTAAAGATTTAGAGCAACAATGTTTGGACCTCGCTGGGTCTAATAACGTACGATAGCCTTTACAAGGTACAAAATGCATCCAAGTGAGTTAAGGTCGTGCAAGTAGTTCACTATTGCAAGTTTACCTATGTCTAAAATTCGCGTTAAGCGCACACTGCTGCTAAGCATTGTGTTACAAACTTCATCAGATAAATATGGTTCTTTGATGTTATTGGCTGCAGGTTGGCTTCTAGTGTGGAGAATACCCTTGACAATAAACACAACAAGACAGACGACCGAATTGTGTCTGCGGTAAGCACTTGGGGTGGATGCCTGATACAGGATGTGTGTTTTGCTAACTGATTACAGAATAAGGTGAAAGATGAGATCATGACTTCTTCTCCTATCTGCCTCTGCTACCAATGCCACACACCCTTTTCTGCAAGGCCCTTTTCAAAATATACCCTAGGTTTCTTTATTATCCTATCAAAACTCACGCCACAAGTTTGATAGCCTCCATCGACATCCACTCCTTGTTTACGCATTTTTTTTTATGCACGCATACAAGCACACAAACACACACGCACGCCCGCATGCACGCAAGCACGTACCTTGAAGTAGGTCTGTACATCGCTAATTTCTCAACGCTGCTTGCAACAATTCCCTCCCTTATCCCAGCTAGCAGCGGTTTGTGGTATGTGTGTCACTGTCACGTTTCAGAGCGTTGTTGCTCAGGTGTTCAGCTTGTAGACATGACATATGTGTGTGCCTCCTTCCTTTTGCAGTGGCGGACCATGTTAGATTTGTTAGCAGAATCGCAGGGTGTTCGAATTGATGAGCTCCGGAAAATCGAGAAAACCATTGATGCCAGTACAGCTGCAATCGACTCCGGCTCCCTGCAAGAAAGGGCCAAGGTCTTCACGTAAGTTTGCCAGGTCTCGTGTCAGCACAGTGAGTCCTACACCCCTTTTTGCATACCATCTCGCCTACTACAGCTGGCACTCCTTTCTTCTTGTATGCACGCATTGTTGCTTGCATGACCAGCATTTTCCACTTGTAGCCGCTGGTCTGCAATCGTCTTTGTTCTCTTAAGCCCTTCTTCTTTAAAAATGCTTGACGTGCTCTTCATTGTTGTCGCTGGCCTGTCTTCAGATCTGGAAGTACAGACCTGGGTAATCTGGATTTTGTTGGGAAACTGAGCGGTACAACCTCAGCAAATTCGTTTTCCAACACCCGCGGAATTGGGAAGGAATCGCTTGATCTCAACCCTGGCTCAAACAATGAAAAGGCGCAATACTGTAAGTCAAGTCCGGCAACAATGTGCTCACCTTGCTTGCCTTACTTTTTCATGCGCTAGGCAATTACTATGCTTTGCCTCTTGACACATGGCACATCTTACAAGCTAATATGCATCGTTATATGAAGTACTGTCCCGAACCATAATATTTAAGATCATCCCCACTGATTGTTCCGTAATTGTCATGCCATGTCGTGGTTTTGAATTAACCCCCCAATTCCCAATCACCTTTTCAGGCGTGAAAAATGAACGAGGTGGCAGTGACACTCGTTTTTTTTTTGTGGTCGGCGGTGGGCAAAGTTCTTATGCCAGCCCTGAAGAGTCTGAGGAAACCTCTAATCTCACCTCTTCCTCGTTATCAAAAGGTGTAGCAAGTTACTGTTGAATTTGGCAGCACACCACAAGCAATACCATCACAGTGTAGCACAGTTGCCGCACATGCCTGAATGGTTATTGAGCAACGCTCTGTTCTTACTGTTGTTGCTGGTGCTGCTGCTGGACTGGCTTCATAGATGTATGGATGTTGCTCGTGCAGACAAAACAAATGCTTGTAAGCGAGGTTGAAACATTTACTTAGCAGCACTATCACAGGAGACATTGCCCAGGACGGTTCATAGTAGGCTTCGAGTGTTAAGCACTCACCTTACACTAGCAGCAAGAGCAAAGCAAGTCGCCAGAATTACAGCACACCCTTTGCCTTATACAAGACAGCTCTTTCCTTCTTAATCACCCGTCACCATTACACAGGGATGCGCACTGCTTTGCACCTGAATCGAAGGCTGTTAAATGAGGATGGAGATTTATGGAATGGCTATCCACAGGTGTGTAGATGCAATTGCTCTATGCTGTACACTGCGTGCCTTTGTTACAGAGCTAGTGGTAGAGGGATGCAAGCTTGATTTGTGTATACTGATCACCACCGCTCAATTCCGGATAACTGAATTTTACTGTTTGTTCTGGCCCTGTTCACAGACACCAGACACTCAGGAAACCAAGAGTGTAGTCGAGGGAACAGTGCGGCGAATAGGAATTCGTGGGAACCAAGTGCTTGCAGGCTCATTGTTTCTACAGGTGTGCGCTTCTGTAATTGCAACGTACCTCCTTTTAAACTTTTCATCGTGTTTCTTGCACCACTTTGTCAGTAGTAATTATTCGTACCTATAAAGACGCTTGGGAATAAGTCAGCCCGGTGCAAAGGTGCAGAGATATTTCTTTTAAGGTAGTATATCACATATTGCGCCCCTTACGTTTTCCGTTTTCCATTCAGTCTTTGTGAAACATCCGGGTCCCAGCATGTGTGCTTCATGCCTGCTCATTCCTTTGTCCCTTTCCATGAATCACCATGCCTTCAACATGCATTGAAAGACACATGCTGATGCATTCCTGCAGGAGCGTCGATCACCAAGCAGCTTGCTTCCTGGGGGTGCAAGATATGAACAAAACTGCAGAAAAGGTGCCTTATCAAACACATTGATGTGTATGAGGTGTTACTTGCTTTTGGTACAAACTGGTAATGCAATACTCGCTTTAAACAATAGCAAAATTAACACTTGACAACAACTGTCAGCTCATATGAATTCCATTGCTCAAGCTCTGGAGCGCTCCTTGTTTGTGCTGAGCCACGACCCTCTGTCAGGGAGAATATATCCTTTTTGTCTAGCAGCTTGCATGAAAGTGTTGGCTGCTAGCTTGCAAAACAACTCTCTCAAATACATATCCAAACTCACAGGAGGCCTTGCTCGTATCCTTGCTGCTGAATGTGGGGAGGCACGCACCTCTGCAGCTGCAAACGAGGTTGCCTTCAGGGCTGCTGATGCTGCCGAAGATGATGCAATCTGGATCGGTAAGTGTGCTTCAGGCATTCAAATCCCAAAGTTGTTTGGGAGTGACGCGAGTAATGCACACTGTCTTTGCCCAGTGTAGCCATTTAGGATTTCAACTGCCCTCTATTCCGTTCTGCAACTTATCTCGCCAGCATCAGTAACAATGTATGACATCATGTGGCCACAGGGGTTGACCCAGCTTTTGTGTCTACCAGTTCAATGTTTAACCCAACTTTGACGCCGGAAGGCTGGTGAGTTTTACGACACCAATAACCTCCGATTAATTTCCAACAATACCGATGAGACTGAGCAATGTCGTGCAATTTATCTCCAATGTTTGCAAATACATTGTATTATAGACGCAAATGAGTCATGGAGTCACTTGCTTTCTTGGAAAAGAAAGTTGCTTCCCCATGTTCATTGTTCCCCATGTTCATTGGGGTTCCCCATGTTCATCGTGTGTAAGTGTCAGAGATGTTGCTTTGGTTCAATCCAATCTCTGCGTGGTCACCATAGCTAAGTCTTAAAAACCTGTCACAAAACTCTGAGAGATACAATTAATACGCTCATCCAAGAATTGACCAATGTAATAAGGCCCCAGTATCATAAGTCACAGTATTCGCATGTTGTTGAATTGGGCATATAAGTTGTTGTTGCCTGTATGTTTTCTTCACCAGAACAAATTCTGCATGGTGTTTAATGTGGTACACAAGGTGCCCTGATATGCAGCTCAATTCTGACACGTTCGGGCAGACTTATTGGCAAATTGTTCTGGGAAACTTCCATGGGTGACTATTTCATAAGCATAGAGCGCACCTTTTCTTGCTGGGGAACACGGATCACTCACTCGACACCTCTCTTCCTCTACATCCCTTATTGCAGGTACAACTCTTCAGACGCCTCCCCTGAATTAAACATAAACAGGGTGAGTGTTCAATCTTGCACAACGCATGCAAAGGCGTCTATCTAATCACAAACTACATGTAATAGGAGGGTATGTACTTTGTTGTCAGGCTGCGATCTCACACGAAGCAGTGGTGTACCGACCATTGTAATTTGGTCGTCAATACTGTCCATCACTTGTGTTGGATGCTCCCTGCTGGAACCAAAACTGACGTACGTGAACAATTGCTGTGCAGGTTCCACACGGATTCAAGAATGCCCCACCAGGATTCAGATCCAAGGCTGGCCTTCCCCTTACTCCAGACCCCGTCTACCCAATCTTGATTGATGTTTCCGCTGGTTCGCGGCAAACGCGTAGAGTGCTGGAGTTCATCAAAGAAGGACAGTACTTGGATCAAATGGCAACGCAGGCTGTTACTGTAAGTTATTCTGACTGAGGGGGAAATATTATTGTTGTTCTTTACTGTAGTACTGTAGTACTGTAGTAAACAGCATGACCTGGAAGCTGCTTCCAGCTCCTTTTGTAAACTTTGTTGACCCATATCGCCTCCACACAAAGACAAAGCAACGCTTGGCAGCATACTAGCACCTGCACACTCCTTTATATTGCATTCGAGCCTTACCTGACCGGTCTGTGAGCAAAGGTCTTCACATAAGGCAAAGCATAGGCTTTGCAGGTCCTTGTATGCATTGCCCTCATTGCAACAACGCAGCAAATTCATCACAAGATCGACTCACCCTCACCATCTACGCAGTTCAAAATTGGTCCTTGTATGCATTGCCCTTATTGCAACTACGCAGCACATTCATCACAAGGTCAACTCACACTCACCATCTACGCAGTTCAAAATTGTCGGCTTTAATGTTGATCTCCAACTGTTTGGATATCTCCTTGTAAAGGCCGCCTGGACAGATTCAGGTATAGAGATCATTGCTGCTACAGAAACATTGTTGGGTTAGGATTATTGAAAAGCAATGGCATTGTCCCCTTATACTTTCATTTTTGCTTAGTAGCTGAGGACATGTGCTGTTGTCAAGCTCAAAGGCTAACCTAACAATTAAATTTGGGCTAATTAGAAAGATGGAAAAGTGGGAGCGTTGAAAGGTATTACTGCCTTTAAGGTGTAGCTGTTTTGCCTTGTATGTACCCGCATCGTGTGTGTAGCTGTTCTGCCTTGTATGTACCTGCATCGTGTGTGTAGCTGTTCTGCCTTGTATGTACCTGCATCGTGTGTGTAGCTGTTTTGCCTTAAATGTACCTGCATCGTGTGTGAAGCTGTTTTGCCTTGTATGTACCTGCACCTTGCGTGTGTTGCTGGGGTTGCGTGTTAGCGTAGCAAACTTGGAGTATGCCCCTGGAGTACACATCTGTAAAATGGAACTTGTTTTTGACTGTTAAAGCTTGCTTTGATTGCCCCTTGATCACAGGCCTTATTGAAGTTTTTTTTGATATTCAGGTAAGGTATCGTGCAAAGAATGATGCAACCAGGCATCAAAAAGCCTTTAACAATCAGCCATAAAATTGGATGTAACGCTTAGATCCATGCCTCCCTGTCCTGTCTATGAATTTCTTCAAGGTATTGTGCATGGCTTGCTGTCCCACGACAGCAACGTGAGTAGGAGATTTGACTCAATTCTGAATTGTTGCGCGGAAGTTTTTAAACCAACTCTCCATTTTGGCTTCTTTGGTGCAGGCGTTAGAAAATAGGGACTACACAAGGACAGGCCTGCTTCTGGATGGAATGAAGTGAGGCTGGTTCAACTTTCCTGTTTTATTAAAGCTTTTAAAGCATTTAAGAGCGAGAGAATCCTAGCAAGCAGGTTCTGCAGGAAAAGCACCTCCCGGCTAGTTTACTGCTCCAACCTCATGCTTTTGTTGCATATCCCCAACTGCACATGCTATCAAGATGGTCACCATGGTCTCTTGATCTAAACTGTTGATGATTTGTCTGATTTTGACGCTGACGCTGTATTTTATTTTGTGCCTCCCAGGAATCGTTTAGCAAACGACCTCGTCCTCCTGGTGTGCGTGCTCTGCTACGTTGGTCTGTCTATGCGGGATGTTGCTAAATCCATAAGGGTACGGCAGGAATGACCTTCATTTTAAACTAGATTGTAGGCAAACTCCCGCATGTAGAAATAACAATGCTCTGATAATGGCACACTCTAGTCGCACAGACCCAAGCTCTGACCTACACAACCCTTGACATGCAACACAAACACACTGCTCCCTCTCTAGGCAACAAAACGGCGCAAAAGGCTTTGGCTAGAGCTGCATGGTAAGGGTGAGGACAAAGAGGGTACTGCAGCCTTGCAGCGTCGAAGCCGCCATGCCTCAACACGCCTGATGGCCGACCGCCTCCCCTCAGAGTCTGTGCAAGTCAAATCACCAGACAGTGAAGGAGAGGAAGGAAGCTCTGGGCTTTATTCAGATGACTCAGACTACGCCATTCACGCCTACGGTAAGGCAACGTATAATTTGACACAATCAGTGATGTGCCAGTACAGTGTACGGTATGTGCTAACATCCCCAACAAGCCTTGCGCTTACCACCCGAAACTCAGCAGTAACCTGTCAACCCTTACCTGCCTTTGAGGCTGGCCCACTTGCAGGCCTGCTGCAGGTGGGAATGCAGGGGCCTCAGGCTTTGGGGGACATGCAAGCTGCTCTCCTCCAGAGCCTCCCTTCGCCTCTTTTTGTGTTTGTGTTATGCCCCTGTTCATACTTATTATGTATACCGTCTGTTCCACGATTATTTCGTGACACCAAGATAAAAAAATTAATTAACCTTCAGTTTTCAGTTCGTATGGGGGTCTGGGGATTAACTTTTGGGTTTGAAGGTACGTTGCGGGGGTCCTGTCGGGAATTAATTTGTGAATTCGAGAGCCCCCCACTGTTGGATGCTGCTGTCTAAGCAGTGCTGCTGCTGCAGCCAGCCTCTCAGCTGGGTACTGGGGCTTCAAGGACAGGGCCAGGGGATCCACGCTGGCAGGCTTTGGGGCCATACCGTCCGTTTACGATCACTTCGGAAATTAATCAACTATTTGGCCAGAAAACGAAATTCTTGGAGGCCTCTCCGACCTGAATTCGAAGTGATAAATTAATTATTTATAGTGGTTTTGAGGGTGAAAATCGAAATGAGCTCCAAGCGCGCCAGTGTGAACCCCCTGGCCTCAGCCACAGCCTCAGCTTCAGCCTCAGCCACAGCTTCAGCCATAACAAACAGCAGTAGCAGTGCACAGGCAGCATTCACAGGGGGGCTCTTGAACTCAAAATGAATTCCCGACAGGGCCCTCCCAAAGTGCCCTCAAACTCAAGATTCAATCCTCAGACCCCCTCACGAACTGAAATCGAAATTTCAGTTAATTATTTGAAAGTGTGGTCCCGAAGTGATCGTGAACATGGTATTTTAAGATAAATATTAATTTTGACTTCCAAGCCAGTTCGGAGAGGGTTCAAAGATTCAAATTTTCGTTTTTTTGCCAAATAATCATTGAATATCTGAAGTGATCGTGGACATGGTATAATATATACCGTGATGTTGAATTGGTTGGAGGTGTATTTTAGTGGCTGGCGGGTACGCACCCCACCACGCAAGCTTCTATGGTCAACCGTATTGGTACGGCTTGGACTGTACTTCCTGTTAATTTGCATATTACGGTTTTGCACACATGTACTGTACCGTTACCGTATGGTACATACAAACTGAAAATGAAAATAAGGCGTACTGGCACATCACTGGAAACAATGTTCCATGCGTTTTTGCTGTGCGCCCTCTCTTTGTACAGAATAAAAGAAACGTACTTAAGTGCACCCTGTCTCGCCCTTTTTAATGAGCTAAATGCTTGGGGCTTATTTGCAAGCCTGCACGGTTTCATCTTAATTTTGCACGCATGTAGATGTACAATGAGTAGTGAATGCTCTCAAGTACATGCACACACACACACTGACACACACACTGACACACACTGACACACACACTGGCACACACACACACACTGGCACACACTGACACACACTGACACACACACTGACACACACACACTTACACTTTTTCCTAAAGATGACACACGTGTGAACGAGCAC
>Ga0307966_1004356_pt1 | contig 10523 bp, 5 predicted proteins | sample OrgLakmetagen646_FD_203141 | JGI IMG/M metagenome (GOLD analysis project Ga0307966, IMG submission 203141) | Saline water microbial communities from Organic Lake, Antarctica - #646 | ecosystem: Environmental > Aquatic > Non-marine Saline and Alkaline > Saline | place: Antarctica: Organic Lake... | reverse complement strand
AGAGAGAGAGAGAGAGAGAGAGAGAGAGAGAGAGAGAGAGAGAGAGAGAGAGAGAGAGAGAGAGAGAGAGAGAGAGAGAGAGAGAGAGAGAGAGAGAGAGAGAGAGAGAGAGAGAGAGAGAGAGACACAGAGAGAGAGAGAGAGAGAGAGGGACAGAAAGAGAGAGAGAGAGAGAGAGGGACAGAAAGAGAGAAAGAGAGAGAGAGAGGGACACAGAGAGAGAGAGGGACACACAGAGAGAGAGAGAGAGAGAGAGAGAGAGAGCTTCTGAGTAGTTGAGTCGCAGTTGACAATTCGCTCGCACTTGTAATTTTGTCTTGTAACGTTAAGACGCGTCTGTCTCAGGCCACGGCATGAGATGGTGTCTGTCCACTGCATGTCCGGGAGATGTTGACACCAGGCACACAGCAGCACATGTTGACAGCAGCACATGTTGACACCAGCATATGTTGACACCAGCATATGTTGACACCAGGCACATGTTGACACCAGCACATGTTGACACCAGCACATATTGACACCAGCACATGTTGACACCAGGCACACAGCAGCAGCAGTTGCATCCATGCAGCAAGCAGTGTGCTTACAATGTGTCAATGTTTGCACCTTTGTATCACGTGAGCAAACCTTTAAACCCTCACTAATGTTTGTAAGTGCTGGTTAGGCACATGTGCAAGCACCTAACTGAAACTTCTCCGTGCTGTGTCTATTTGTGCACCATGCACTGAAGACCTGCTGTTGTCTGGCTGCATGGCTATCAAGCCTTCTTCAAGGTATCTGCGTGCGCCTCTGGAGGTAATGCAAATATGGACCGCGGAGTTGGTATAATCTGTGCAGTAGGGCTGGGGCTGACCCATTTTTGTTGGAGTTGAGAATAAGCTTGATTGCGCTTTGTTTGATGTACGTGTGAATAACCGTTTGATTTTTGTGTTGACCATCTGCAGCATTCTGAGGGCAAACACGTGCCTCCAGGAACTCGTGCTGACCCACTTTGAGCTAACTGAGAGCCTGGCGGCCTGCCTTCAGGCCCACCCCAACTTCAAGAGCCTCAGCGTTGGTGCGTGATTCATAGTTTATTGCTAGTCATGCTTGTAAAACAGGGTCTGGTCGTTATGCACCTTAGTGGTTATGCACCTTAGTGGTTATGCACCTTAGTGGTTATGTACCTTAGTGGTTATGCACCTTAGTGGTTATGTACCTGATCAGGTATGTGTATGCTAGGCAGAGGGTCTTTGGCTCAGAACATTGTATGATTGCTAGATGGATGTGTGTGTGCGTACCTAATCTCCTTTGAGCACCTTAATTGCACTCCGAGGTTTTATATGAACACACTGCTACGAACACAAGCCATTTCACCAAAGCTGGCCACCCAAATCCACAGGGCGCATCAATCGGGTGCACCCTGCTCAAGTGCTGGAGCAGCTGGAGCGCCTCAGCCTTCACTTTGTGGAGCAGCCCGTTGAGTGGCAGCAGCCATTGTCATCTTTGGCACCCAACCTGCGCACCCTCAGTATGACACAGTGAGTCAAGCGTACCTTGCAATGTGTCGATCAGCCTCCTGTGTATCCTTGGCGGCGCGTTAGTATGTGAGATGGGAATGCACAAGCAAGCGTCACGGCATGAATCCGAGTTTGTATTATAGGATGTGCGTAAATGTGTGTATGTGTGTGTACGTGCATGTGGGTGTGTGAATTTGTGTGTGGATGTAGGTTTATGTGTGCGTGCAAACGCGTGTATTTGTGTGTATGTGTGGAATGTGAGTTCCAGGCCACGTAGCAAGGTTATGATGCTAACATCGTCTTGAACGACTGTGCTTTCCTGCTCTCTCCTCAATCACCTGCATCCTGCATTACACGCTACCGGCAACCTACTGCCCAACCCCACCTTGCGTGCATAGAAATGCCGTGACTACAGCAAGTATGGTGAAAGAGATTTACTCATATGGAGTCTATAAACAGTGCTATCTTGATTTCCCTCTCCGCTGCAGACTGAACAGCCTTCTGCTCCTACTAGACCCTACCCTAGCTACCACCCTGATCTCAGAGCTGTTCCCCACAAATGCATCCCCCTTAACAAGCTTGGAGGTGCTCAAGCTGGTTTCGCCTTTCATCGTCCCCAGCCTTGTGCTCTCAACGCCCAACTTGCGCAACCTAGAGGTGTGCTTCAAAGGAACACGCTCTGTGGAAAATGTGCATGGTATACTTACATTGTCTTACAATATAGACAGCTATAGACACATTTGGAGGTGACGTAGCAGCTGGTTGTTCTTTAGGCTATGAAGTAGAAAATTCAGACAGGCACACAACAGGAAGCAAACAGCCCCTACACACTATAGACACATTTGGAGCTGGCATGACAGCTGGTTGGTCTTTAGGCCGTCATAAAAATAATAAGGTTGGTCTTTAGGCGGTTAAAAATAATAAATCATAATAAAATAGTTGACATGAAACGTGCCCTTGCTGTTGCATGTGGCAGGTTGTGTACTGTATGTTACCCCGTGCGTGCTCTTGCAGGTGTGTTGGTGATATGTCTGAAATATGTGTGAGGTGTTTGGGTGGCGGCATGACATGCAAATTTGACGAACAGCTAGCAAGTGCCCTGTCTGTAGTGGCATCTTTACCTAACGCAATTATGTTCATACAACTGAATGTTCTACGAGCAAATTTGAAGCCTCTGCTTGCGCCATCCACATCAGTGCTTTTGCTATATAATGACATGACGTACAGGTCATCATTTCGTGGGCTGAAGGAGAGGGGGACAATTTAATTCGCGTGGCGCAGGCTCAGATCGCCAGTAGGATCAGTGACTTAGCTGTTGAGTTTTTTCATGCCCAGGTGAGTGGGAAGAAGGGGCCTTGCATAAAGGCAAAGTAGATTGGCTTGCAAGGCTTCTGCGGTGTTTTGTTTGGACAAGTGCCTGTGAAAAGACACGAGTTGTAGCACCTACGTACTGCCTTTGGCTCCCCTAGAGTTGTAGCACCCAGGTACTTCCTATCGCACTCCACCTCCAGAAATTGGAGCTGTACTTCCCTATCAACCTCGCGCTCCCTGTGCCACTTGTGCTCAAAAAGTTGTGTGCCTTTGGCAACGTTTATTCTGCCAGATCTCACCTTGTAGTTGGCACGTATCCTGCAAAGACAAGGACAGCCACCCCCTGTGTGCACTCCCAGAACCAACTTATGCTGCAGAGGTTTGTTTGGTATGAGCTGCATTGGTGGGCTGCAACTTCCTTGATATGATGTGTGCCTCAAAAACTCTACAACTGCAGGCGTTCCTCCCGCAAATGTTTTGGGATCACCAGAAGCCAGACGTGATTGACACCGTTCAAACGTCCCTGGCTGCAATCTGCACATGCTGTCTGAACATCCTGCTGTTGCACTGCAGGTGCGCATCTACTTGCTACCTTTGAGTACGTTGATGTGTTGTTTAGTAGTGCAGTTGGAGGGCATGTGTTAACAGTGAGGATTGTGCACTGTGAGTTTCAAGGCTACTGCCAAAAAGAAGCGTCTTTTGGCGAGAGCACAAGATATGGCTACAGAGTGCCTGGGCTGATAATTTTCTACTTTTACTTTGTTTCATTCTACTTACTACCGTACCTTTCCGTCCGATATCACCCCGCATTAATATCGTGTTTTGCCCTGCGGGGTGAGTGCGGTAACGTTTAATATATATAATTTTTAATCCTGCGGGGTTGACGCGGGATTGGTTTAAATAACGTCTTTCCTCCCACCAGCAGCTGTGTGAGTTCAAGGACAGCATCGCCAGTGTCATCCAGAAAGTGGGGTACAAGGCAGCTTGGACAAGTCAAGTCAGCTAAGAGATGAGCAGCTGGGGCAGCTGGTGCACAAAACAAGGTCACGCACCAAGGCTGCTCGTACCCAAGCAGCACCATCAGCTGGTGCAAGCACAAGCACTGCACGCAACAGCAGCAGCAGCAGCGAGGATAGCGAGTGCAGTGAGGACAGCACCAGCAACAGCGTTGGCGAAGAGCAGCAGAGGAAAAGGGAGCAGAAAAGAGGGGGGGCAGCAAAGGGGTAGTAGAACAGAGAGGATTGATTGGAGATAGTAAAATAACATGCAAACAAGCATGCAACTGACCGGTGATTTTGTTTTTGACCTTTTGTGGCTTTTATACTGTCTGGTAACTTAATTGGGTCAGAAACCCTGCGGGGTTGATGCGGGGAGGGGAGAATAGTTATTCTTGGGGTGCAGGGAAGGTGCAAAATCCAATAAAATATTTATTTTTTTGGCGGGATGAGTACGGTAAGGTACGGTATATACTTTCTACATGCACATCAGTGCACTCAGAGCACATTACACCAAGCGTTCAGTGCACAGTGTAAATGGAGTGCCAGGGCCACATTAGCTAGCAGTTCATGTTTTGGGTTGGCCAAAACCATACACATAGTTAAGCAGACAATTTACCATATGCACGGTACTATATGGTGTGTGTATACAGTTCTGTCCACCCCTACTTGAGTGCCACCACTTCAAGTACGGAGCTGCTTTCACTTGCAGACCCCGCAGCTCATCAGTTTCCAATTTGTTGACGAGGCTGTTCTTGCTAACCATCATTTTTTCCCGACTACCCCCTATTTCAAATTCTGACAGGGCCTCCAAAGACCAAGACCTGCAGCTTTCTCTATCCTCCCATTTCAGAGGCAGCTCAGAACACAACAGCCCTGGCCTCACATTTATAGCTGGGCTGCAGCACTGCCTCCAGCAACTACAACTGCTGCTACTGCCTGTCGCAGAGGCCATCCAGACTTGTGAAGCACATGCAGCTCTGCAGGTGGGAAGGGTGTAGGTGTCCTAGGGAAGTAGGCGTTTTTGCGCGTCCAGCTGCACTCAGCTTGCACGATAAAGTGTACATCTAGATACATCTAAACTATACATCTAGTAAATCTGAAGTATACATCTAGTACACATCTAAAGTAAACATATCATATTTATATTTATACATAGTAAGTTACATCTAGGCTATGACTTGAGCAGCAAAAGCTATCGTAATCGTGGCCGGGTACGTCGAAGTTTTCATCTTTGTGGTGCAAGCACATTTTTTTACTGCAACGCAATTTCACACCGCCTCTGTCAACAAAGCGCTTCCTGTTTCTTGTTACCACTTGTTTCCTTGCTCTTTTGTTGTACGGTGCTCTCAATTCTGTTGCTCAATCTTACTTGAGCACAATAAAATGCCAACGAACGTGCCCTCTCACTCCAATTTCTTCAATAAACACCACCCCTCTGCTTCACCTGTATTTCTTTGACCTTGTTTTGCAACAAAAGGAAGCTGGAGAGGATTTGGTATTGAGTGCCGACCACTTGGCGAGGGTGGTTGGCAATGCTGTGTACCAGATCAAGCCGTTCTGGGAAGCGTGCAGTTCCGTGATTCACCAGCAGGAGCAGCAGCAGGAGCAGCAATTAGAAGCCTTGCATCAGAACCTGCAGCAGCACCAAAGGCAGTTGGAGGAGCAAATGGAGGTCCTGGAGCTGCTGGAAGCGCAATTGCAAGAGCTGCTGCAGCTAGCTGCAGACGTGTCCCTGCATCAGGTGACCCAGTTGCAGGAGGAGATGAACATTATACAGGACAAGATTGGCCAAGCACAGCAGCAGATGGGCGAATCACAAGGGCAGATAATCCAGCTGCAGGTATGGTTCCATGCACACAAATGCATAGACACGCGCACACTCATTCACACACACATACATACATGCACAAGTAAAAATGTTCAATTGCCCTCACGATCATGCCATCCGCCACACTGCGCGCCCAGGATCAAATCAGTCACTTACAGCTCCTGATGAGGGAGGGGCAGCAAGAAATGGAGGAGGGAGGGGGGGAGGGTGAAGCACAGGGCCATGATCTCGTCCTGCCACCCTCTATGGGCTCCAACCAGCCACACTCACACACAGGCTGGGTGATGTTTGATCATGAGGCGCCGCTGCCACAGCAGCAGCACCACCATCAGCAACAGCTGCATTCTGCCTTATCGCTGCTGATGGCAGGGATGCCACCAGAGCAACCTAGTGCGCCACTTGCTCAGCAGGCCCAGCAAAACCTCCCACTGCACGACCAAGGGCCTGATGCTCCCCCTGCCGGACATCTGCCTCAGCAGCAGCACTACCACGCAACAGCAACGCCGCAGCAGCTACAGCAGTTGCTCCAACAAAAATTCTGGGCGGTCAGCAGCGTGTCGTGGGCCTCTCACGCATCCAAGTGGACGTCTCTGGCGTCTGTCACCCTCATCGACAATGAGCACAGCCTCCAGCTGGACCACCTGCAGGTAGGTGAAAGTGTGTTGCACACAACTCCATGGGCTTGCACCTCGTTTTTGCACTTTTTGGCAGGGACATGTTGTGGGCGTCTTGTTGCCTCCACCCTGTTTTACAGCAGCCATACTTACAAGTTTGTGCCGTCCACCACGCAGGCACTCACCCTTCTGCTGCCAAATGTTCAAATCACCCTTCGTGGGTGAAAGAGGTGGCATATAGTCTTGCTTGCACAAATGAAGTGATGCAAAAAGGCTATAGATGCGCAGGGCTCTTTCTTTTAGCATTGCTTTTTTGCTCAAAAACTAATAAGGAAGCTCAAACATTCCGGCAAGTGCCAATTTGTGCTACAATCATGTCCTAAATTATTCAAATGAGATGGTATGCAACAAGTACTCAAGTGCCTTTCAACATTTTGGGAACACAGTGGGATGTTTTGTGGCTTTGCATACACTGATTGTACAGGACGCAAAGTAGGTTATTTTTGTCGTGTGCTTTGAAGCTAGGTTGAAAATCTGCGGAGCTTTTCTCTCTGGCTTTCTTTAAACGGAACATCTATTAAAAGGGCACCCGTCGTGGAGATCTTGAATGTTTATACTCAATGTGAAGGTTCCTTTAAACTGACTTTGTCTTGTTAGCATTAACAATCAGTTTGCTTGTTTGCCCTAATGGTAAAACAAGCGAGCTTAGATCAGCAGCGTCTCAAGTTGTTCACACAGTGGTCGTTATTTTTGCTTTCTCATTGTAAGAACAGAAAAGAATGGCTGCGCTGTCGGTGCTCCCCATTGAATGTTGAATGTATTTTGTCTTTTTGGTGGCCTATCTGAGAACACTTACAAAGTCTACAGATGAAGCCATCAGTCAAAACGTGCGACTGCTAGGCTGCGTATGTAAAATGTGTAAAACATTCTGTGATAATTGTTGTTGTAGCACCAGACTTGTAGCACCTACAAAAAAAACCCTTGGAAAGGGAAAAAAGGCACGACGCTGTTTGTGACATTGCAGTACGGATAAAACCAGAAAAAGTAATTAATTAAGTATCTGCCAGGACCAACCGACCGCAATAAATAAAAGAGGGGGAATCATCTGAGTTTTGGGCACGTAAAAACATGGATCTGTCACACTGAGGATACCAAGAATGAGGGAGGCAAATAACATTATATATAAACTCATGTGTGAGGAGCAGCACATGCACAACGAGAGGGTCTGGCACTCACGAAAGGCCCTTTTTTAGAAGTGCACTTCTACATCTAGAAGTGCTCTTCGAAGCTAGAAGTGAGTTCTACCATTTTCAATTTATAAAGCTTCTAACCTAGAAGTGGGCTTCTAGGTTTGAAGTGTACTTCGAACATTCGCAATACCCCCCCCCCAAATTTGAGGGGGGGTATTGCGAATGTTCGAAATACCTATAGCTTCGAAGTCGAGTTCTAACATTCAAAGCATAACCTTTAGAACTCCACTTCTAGGTTCGAAATACTTCTAGCTTCGAAGTCGAGTTTTAACATTCGAAGCATAACCTAGAACTCCACTTCTAGATTCGAAATACCCTAGCGTCGACGTCGAGTTCTAACATTCGAAGCATAACCTTTAGAACTGCACTTCTAGCTTCGAAATAGTTATAATGGAAAATCAAACATGGTCTGGTTCATCACTCTTTTGCTGCGGGCTCTGCTGCTAGATCTATAGACGAACTCTGCACCAGCAATCGCCTGGCTAAGACGATAATAATCGTGTATAACGAGGGAAATTGAAATCAGATAGCGCATTTACAAAGAACGTGGCATGGTCCCAGGCTTGGTGCCTTTTTTGCTGCAGTGGGAAATGGATTTTACAGCCTGCATCGATCGTTTAAAGATTTGCAGCACTGAAAATCGGCACAGATATCTCGCTGTAACACGCAGTAGGATGAGGGTCGGTGTGCCAAAATCCGAATGTATTTTCACATTGCGGAGGTTGAGGCCAGGCTGTTCCAGATCAAAGATTGCAGGGGAAATGCCACTTTAGCCTAGGTTTAGGGTGTCGATTGACGTCCGTTGAACTGGGAAATTTCATTAAAAATGTGCTCTTTTCTTCCTCAATGCGTCAATCCGCTTGATTTGCTTGCTCTCCGTTTTACTCAGGTCGCAGCTATTAGGTCACTCACTCATATTTACGTTCGATACTCCTGTGGAGTACATCTGTGCATAAACTAGATCATTGCAAAAAAGGGTGGAAAGATGGGCAGGTATGGAAATTGAGCCCAGGTTAGATCTAGAAAGGGGCCAAATTTCCTTCGTTACAAGCAAGGTTACAAGTCAGACCCGCCATCTAATCACCCCTGCACACTCAATTTGTGCGGGTAAGTGCCCAGGTGTGCTGGGGAGGTCCCCATCAAAGGACGATTTACAAAAGCTCCTCCCCGGTACCAGCAACTTACCAGGGGGTTTGCAATAATATCGGGGACATTCCAGTAAAGGTGCAGGGGTCTGGGGTGATGGCCCTGATATGGACCCCCCTTTTGGCAGGGGAACTACGAAAAACCAAAGCTCTGGTGGGCCCGTCTGGGTGCATGGAATGCAGAGCCGCCGACTCCTGAGGTGAGCTTGTCAATTTTTTTAGTTTACTTGCAACAAAGTCATCTGGTCAAGCAAATCAGATATATGTAATCAGATCATAGCTGAGCACAGATCCTTGCTACACAGAAAATTCCTCGCTGCCCACCAGTGTTGTTCAGGCGTATTTTCAAAGTTCCAGTTTGCCCTAAGCCTTGTTGAAAATAAGTGCGGGCTGCCCTAAGGGGCTTTGGAAATAGTTGCGGTTTTGCCTTTCAAAAATTTTCCGCAGTGTGTGAGTGTTAAATAAATGTGAAGGCCTTTATGAGGCTCACTTAGGGCGGGGGGACAGGAGGAGGAGAAATGTACTGATGTTACATTGGTAATATCAAATGTTCTCCAAAACTGAGGCTTCACCTTCAACTTGAACAACTGCCACACTGTCGGGATCAAGAGTAAAAATAGATTCATCCTCAACTTCATCACTGCCTTTTTCATTTTCAAGCCATAGAGCATCATCATCACCATCATCATCATCATCATCATCACTGCCATCATCAGCGCAAAAGCCTAGCAGTGCCCACTGTTTTGACCCATCCCCAGCATTCCAAGTCATAAAACTTGGCAGGGCATCTCTGGGAAGTAGGCAGGGCATCTCTGGGTCCCCTGACACTCAGGTGGTGGCCAGAAAGCGTGTTTTCAATGGCTGGTCCATTTTGCCCAGCAAACAGGCCCACGCACTAAGCCCTTTGGGGGCAGAATTTCACCCCCCTTTTTTTGTTTAATGGGTATGGTTTGACCCGAAACCTGTTGGGAGCAATCAAAAGTATGGTGAAAAACTTAAATTTGGAATGCATTTCTGTACCCAAGTATGGGTGCAACCTGTAAAAATAGACGTCTAAGTCTGAGATACCGGTCAGGACATTTGGAGAGTATACGTATCGTACACAACCACCTTTATTTTGGTAGGGAAATGGCACAAATCCAGCCCCTGACGCACACAGCGAATCCCAAACCCTTATTTTTGTGCAGAAGTGTATATTCCTTTTTACTATACTCTGAACCATTAAAAGTCGAAAAATTATGAGGTTCGTTTTAGGGGAAAATTGGGCGGGAATTTTGGGTGTGATCACACAGGTTGGCTGAAATTATGCCCTCAGTCGAAGTGCGACTGCTAGGCTGAATATGTACAGCATTGCACCGTTAAAGAGTGAGGAGGTGTTTGTTGATGAGGGCACAACGGAACATTGCAGCACATCAAATCGAGCGCATCAAATCGAGCGCATCAAATCGAAGCAGGGATAGGACCTATCAACATGAAGCACACGGACTGCCACACGGAGAATACCAATGCATGAATGAGAGATGGTAGCACACGCAAAACTCGCTTCCTTTTGAAAGAGCAGTTCGATCAGTATTAGGAGTATGGATCATCGTAGTATTTTTTAATAATAAAATGTGCATGACGTCTTAATTTACTCGCTCATGTTTCGCTCGCTGTTTGCTGGTGGTGGGGGAAATGGGGGCTATGAATCTCCCAAGCATGGCTCTCCCAATTCCACATTCAAGGAACGGTCAGGAGGTAATTCACCACTGCCAGAGGCATGTGAGACGTCACACGCACACACGCACACACACGCACACACACACACACACACACACACACACACACACACACACATACATGCACACACGCATGCACACACGCACACACGCACGCACA
>Ga0307966_1004349_pt1 | contig 10529 bp, 5 predicted proteins | sample OrgLakmetagen646_FD_203141 | JGI IMG/M metagenome (GOLD analysis project Ga0307966, IMG submission 203141) | Saline water microbial communities from Organic Lake, Antarctica - #646 | ecosystem: Environmental > Aquatic > Non-marine Saline and Alkaline > Saline | place: Antarctica: Organic Lake... | reverse complement strand
ATGCCTTTACCCACCTTCTTGGTGCGCAGAGTGTTGATGACACTGCTCTTGCCGACGTTGGGGTAGCCCACAAAGCCAACAGAGATGGCTTGCTTGTCAGAGCGCAAGCGTGCAAGCTGCAAGTGAGCGACACGAAGAAAAAAGGCAGGTCAGACTCAAATATCAAGTGTGGCAAAGGACAGTACCCAGTTTAAGCATGGGGTGTTTCCTGGAAAAAGAATACGCAGCCAATGATGGAGGATGAACAGATGACGACGGCTCAATCACACCCATGTGCGTCATTCCCTCATGAGAGGTCAGACAGTGCAGGCCAGGAAGGCCTGCTTGGTGGATTTCATATCACAGCCAGTGCGATGAAATGCTCAGATGAAGAAGGCTCAAACACACCCATGTGCGTCATACCCTCGTGAGAGGTCAGACAGTGCAGGCCAGGAGGGCCTGCTTGGGGGATTTCATATCACAGCCAGTGCGATGAAATGATCAGATGAGGAAGGCTCAAACAAACCCATGTGCGTCATTCCCTCGTGAGAGGTCAGACAGTGCAGGCCAGAAGGGCCTGCTTGGGGGATCTCATATCACAGCCAGTGCGATGAAATGATCAGATGAAGAAGGCTCAAACACACCCATGTGCGTCATTCCCTCGTGAGAGGTCAGACAGTGCAGGCCAAGAGGGCCCGCTTGGGAGATTTCATATCACAGCCAGTGCGGTGAAATGATCAGATGAAGAAGGCTCAAACACACCCATGTGCGTCATTCCCTCGTGAGAGGTCAGACAGTGCAGGCCAGAAGGGCCTGCTTGGGGGATTTCATATCACAGCCAGTGCGATGAAATGATCAGACGAAGAAAGCTCAAACACGCCCGTATACATCCTCCTTCCCTCGTGAGAGGCCAGACAAGTTAAAGGCAGCAAAACACGCACCTGACGAAGCAAGGACAGCAGCGCCCCCTTGCCGAATGGATTGGTGATGGACGCATGGAAGGCCAGGGTGGGGAAGTCACGGGAGAGGTAGTGCAGCCATCGCTTGGTTACCCATGAAGGGACCTGCAGTAGTATGAAAATATGAAAGCTTTTTGCAAGCATGGAGGAGGGGTCTCAGTGGAAATTGTATGTGTGACAGCATCACCCCCTAAGGGGCATCAGATGGTACGGACAAGTTACATATTCATCATCAACCCCCTTTTCCCGGCAGGATGCAACGATGAAATGCAACATGGTAGAGCATTGTAACGGCGTATCTGGCCATCGTTGCAACACGTGCGAGAAACTATACAGTAGTATCAGAGCTTGAGCTCGGCAATTAAATCTTGTATTGTTCACGTGTGAGCACACAGGGGACCGTTTTCCAAATTGAAATAAGCACGCTATCGTTCCATTGGCATGCTGGTGGATAACCACACAATGGCATCATGCTGTAAGAGGTGACAGAGTTTCCTTTATTATAAACATTGTTCATAGGTGAAGTATACAAGGCCTCAGACATCCAAGGAAGGAAGGAGCCGCATCAGCGCTCAAGCTCGGCAAAAAGCGAACGCTCTAGCTGGGCCTGCGAATGTTTTCTGAGAAACTGCCCGAATAAGGTCCTCGATCATTGGCCACTTCATGCGTGATGCCGTATGCAAGGGAGCGAAAAGCTAGCAGAGATGACGCAGGAAGAAGTAAATGTTGAAGGCATCATGATATGTGATGTGGGAATCATATCATGCGCACATAAAGTACAGGACACACAGGAAAATGGGTTTTGCCACATAAATGCCTCAGACATCCAAGGAAGGAAGGAGCCGCATCAGCGCTCAAGCTCGGCAAAAAGCGAACGCTCTAGCTGGGCCTGCGAATGTTTTCTGAGAAACTGCCCGAATAAGGTCCTCGATCATCGGCAGTGGCAAAATCCTTATTGTTCACGCAAGGCCGACAAATGCGCAGGCCGTCCAGCCTAGCCTGCCCCTTACAAGACTCACCAAGTCACATTTATTTAGCAGGAGCAGCATGTGCTTGTGGCGCAGATGCTTGCGCACGTGCTGTTCCAAGAAGCGACATCGCGTTCCTAGGGGGTCACGAGCATCGAGGACCTGCGTGGAAAGGAGCAATGGCTTAGCAGCTGCAAGTGGCAGGGATGTCAGGCATGCTTTGCTAGGAACTTGGATTGATTTACATGATGATGAGAAGGATAAAAAGATGTTCCTGCTGCTCAAAAAAAACATGACACACAACATTGCAAGATGCCATACAGCTTAAGAGAGACGCAACCTCATCACTACCAGACCGGCCAAGAAACGTTGAGATAGCTCTGAAAGGAGAGACCGTTAGCAACTGTTGCAATTTACCCCACCAGACGCGAAAAACCGAACACCAGAGCATTACACCTTCGATTTTGCAAGGCGCGCTTCTTTCTGTGAGGTGCATATGGCAGCTTATGCATGAACGTGTGCTTGTGTGACAAGGACATCAGAAATTCAAAAGGGCAATGCGACAGAGGAATAGGTGTAAATGACATTTCCTGGGTAGAACCCAACAGGTAACGGCCCAGAGAGGACTAACCCGAAGGCGATGGAATCAGGAAAGCAGCGCAAGGGAGACGCCTGCCTGCACCCTGTGAACAGAGGAGTCAGGTGCCTGCAACCTTGTCCTGTTACTGTGCGGTGTTTCTGGTGGAATGTGCATCCATAAGGCCAAAGCCGTGAGGCCAGGCGGGTGCTCCAATCAGAGGTGCGGGCTGAGGGCCCTGCACCCACCACATAAATATCAAACACAAACACACTTGGTGGGTCTGTAACCACCATAGCATCAAGTCACGTACAAAAGGGTTTTTCACTCTCCATCAAGGACCTGTACCTGGATGATGACGTCAGACGAGTCCAGCACTTTGTACAGCTCGCCCCAAATGCGCTTGGACTGACCCTTTTCAAACGGACCACGGCGCGCCTGCAGATGAGAGGAGATAATGAGAGGGCGGCGTCAGGAACAGGCTTGATGCGCCACAAAGCAGGAGGAGCATGTGAATTCAGACTGTGTGCTTGCTGGGAAGAAGGTAGGCTTAGGTACCTTTCATCGATCCTCACTCGGAAAAGCAGACAGCTGCCTGGTGGAAGGAGATACATTTAACTAAACTAGCCTCTCAGATCTCTGTTCCTTCCCCTCACTCACCAGCTCCTTCTCAACTTCAGGCACGGCTTCATCAAACCTGAAGCGCACGCACATGAAGTTGAGGGAGTGGGGAGGAGGGGCCGATTGCTTAGTCTCGGACTACCTTCTTACGACCAAAAAGAAGCTGCGACCTTGGCACACACAGCTATGTGCTTATGCATCAGCAACTCACTTGTCATCACGCTCATCCGCCTGCATAGTGAGCTCTGCGAGGTTGTCGACTGCCAGCTTTGGGCGCTTGCGCTTGGCATTGGGCCCATATGTATCCTGGAATGGCTGGGTGGTGAGCAGGTTGCTGCGCACCTGTGATGTACAAGCATTTTAGTGAGTTTGTTCGTTTGCGGCTGGCAAGTGCGGCTGTGAGTTGCATGCAAGTACACACATACAGAAGAGGGGGGACAATTCCTTACTCAATTATTAGCAGTACATGTGCTACTGCATGAGGGCGTTTCGCTGGAACTTTTGAGCCGGGCAAGGAAACACGTGCATACACACACCCAGCCCAAAAGACATGCACGCAGAACACGTATAACAAGGAGTGCTTGCCCTTGAAGGCACACTTGTGTTCCCCCCCTGGGCAGAAGCAGCCAGAAGGACAGACCAAACTCGAAGCTTGCTTTCTCACACCTGCTTGCCCTTAAGCTTTTTCTCGGGGTCCTCCAGCAGCTGCAGCGGCAGCTTCTTCTCCTTGAGCAGCACGGTGTACGAGTCGTTCACCTTGGTGGCCATCTCGGTGCGGAATTGCTCCAGCTGCTTCTGCCCCACCACCCGGGTGTTGCCGAACCAGCGGCGGTCGGGCTGGATGCGTGTAGACGGCAGGTCCTTGGATTGCAGCTCCTGCGTGTGCGTGTGCGCGCGTGTGTGTAGTGAGTGAAAGAGGGAAAGGGGTGCATGGTGGATGGGGGAGAGGAGCCGCCTCAAACCCGAGCTCGCACGTAAACAGCATGCAAACTCTCCTGAAAACCCAGGCTCACCTCGCTGATGAGCTTGCCGTTCTTGTCCCGCACCGCCCGCTTCTTGTACATCTTCAGCCTGCGGGTCTGCATGGAGGAGGGGAGAGGAATGCATGAGGAGGGTGAGCAGGAAAGCACATAATTTGGAGGTTGCTCAACTGGGGCTCGAGCTGCTGAAGAACACGCATGCCCACCAACACACACGCACCGTAGCAGCATCTCTTTGGCCAGCCACCCCCTTGGAAGGGCGGTTGGTGTCCATGCTGTGCTTGGGCTTCCGGGAGTCCACGCCCATGATGGATGGGGCCTTCTTGGCGCCCCCGCCAGCCTTCTTCTCCTTTTTGTCTTTGGCCATTTTAAATTTTATGCTTGATTTGCGCTTGCCAACTCAATTTGTACTTTTTGCGCCTGCTGTTTTTGCTCCTCATGTGGTTCAATGCACGACTGAGAGAGGCTCCTCATTTATGAACTCATCTTGATATCAAAAGTGACGTATCCATCCGGATCAGTCCACTCTAACCTTGGGTCGCCACCCAGAACAGACCCTAACTTGTCGAGAGATCCCTAAAAGCTAAGAGTAAGCCAGGGAGCTAAGGTCAAGCCAGGGGCATCCAGGGCCCTGAGGCAGATGGCGTACTAGGTAAGGCCAAATCCATGCAAGTCTGTTGACTCTCTAGCCAGGAATCACATGCAGGACGGCGTTGATTATGCAAACTTCCTGCGTGATAACAATGCTTTTTACATTGCTGTCTATCTGTTCTATTTCGATTGCATCGTGGCACGGCGGTGGTATATTCACTAGGACCAATCAACTGCACACTGTATATCAAGAAACAAAACGGGGGAAGCTTAGTTAACTCAAACTACGTCAAAAATTCCCTGGCTTGGTCTAAATGCGGTTCAAGCGGATAAAACACAGCTGAAATAACCCACATTTTGCTCGCACACGGCTGAAATCGCAACTGCGTGGACGAAACCAACCGCTTCAACCACACTTCAAATGGCCCTAAAAATTAGCAAAAAGCTGCAAAAGTGCCAAAGACAGGACAATGCAGTTGTGCAGTAAGGAATTAAAACGATGGAGGAACCCAGGGAAAATACAGATAGAAATCAAGAAGATATGACTTGATTCAATTTGCTTCAACTCAATTAAACGGGGTTTGTTTCTTACACCCCCTGTACTCAGCAGTTTTCTGATGGTACAAAGCGCTGTCTGCAATTTTGCTGTGTACTTACTAAGGCTAAAAAAGCAAAACTGGCAAGGATCAGAAGAATAGAAAAAAAGACTCCGCCAGTAGTGATGACACAGCCAGCATGATTAAGGGAGGGGGTTACGTAGGTGCCCGCACCAGGCAACCCCCCACCGCGCAAACACACGAAAGAAATAATTGGTGTGGGTCAGCGGAGTTGTGTGCCGTGGCCGTGGCACCCACACCCGCACCTTGACTGTTGTTGTATTGCGTATGCATATCTTGTTTTTATGAGTGCAGATGGAGGGTTCATTGAATGAACAGTTTGTGTGTCAGCTTTTATACCTTATGGCAATTTAGATGGAGGTCTGCCAGGTGTATGGTCTTTGTAAATAGTCCCCATTACTGGAGATAAGCACGCTGTGCTGTGCTTTTGAAATTGAGGAAGAAAGTGTAAAAATCTAAACTCCATCAAGTGAACGTCCCAATGGTTTGGATGTTTGGATTTAAAACCGTGTCTTTAGCAAGCTCCTGAAGGTCTGAGTTGCGAATGGTCACCCGAAACGAGCACACAGAATTAGGTAAAAAATAGGATAACGCAGCTAAAGCGTCCTTCATTTTTCTGATGTAGTTCAAGATTATTCTTCTGAGAGCAGATGCTCTCCCATGGCCATAAACAGAAAGCCTTGTTTTGCTTTCCCATGTAGGGTTCTTCATCAGCTACCAGTGTATTATGTTTAAGGGTGGGTCATGACGACCCTCGCCGAGACTCGCCGAGTGTGAGGCTCGCCGAGCCTCTTTCCCGTGGAAGACACTCGTCGGCCAGCGAGGGTGTCCACTTTTTGGGCGGAATCAGCCCCTATCTCTCCAGAAATCCCCAAAATTCTTAAATCCGATTTTTCGTGGCTGAATCGGCTGACAGGCCCATCTTTTTTACCAAGTATCCCGGTCTCCCCCGGTCTCAACGGTAATATCTCACCCGGTCTCAACGTTATTATCTCACCCGGTCTCAACGTTAATATTAATTTACATATAAGCGAACAACAGAAAAAGTTTCGGCTCAATCCGTGCAGATTTGAGAAAGTGATTATCTAACCGTAATGCACCAACTAGGGCCTCCCCAGCGAGTGCCGAGCCTCGTTCAGGCTCGCCGAGCCTCGCTGGAAAAATCAGACGCCCTACCCACCCTTAATTATGTTAAGTTCCTTCCTAGAACAGATTGAAATGCGTGTCTATCTTTTTGGCAGAAAAAGCTATTATATACCTGTCTGTTGGCTAGCTCAGAAAGAGGCTGTGATGTCAGTTGTCAGTAGCCTGCGTATTACCGCCTACCATGCTACCATGCAAGCGTGAGCCTCTACAAGCCTGAGAATCTGACAATTGTTATAAAGCTTAGTGTGAAGCCTCTGTCTGGATCATGTGTATGACCAGGTGTTTTTGGCCATGCCTCCGCTGCATAGGTTATTGTGCTATTTTCATGTGCAAGCAAGGGTTGAAAAGTGACCCAGCTATGCGATTTCTCGTTATGATTTAAGCGTGCAGAACACAGTTGTATCCACTGCGTTTTTCAAAGTAAGGTATTGGAGCCAAACTTGTGTAGGTCCATATGTTGTTGAGAGCACCTTTTATTTGCCGTTTCTCAAAACATTCCAGACTAGGAGGGCCAATTTTAGATAAATCAAGATGTTGTGTGTGTCGAAAGGATCTTGATCAAGCTATGTAATTTGTGAGCAGCAGCAAACTGCTGGCTACCATATGGGTAAGCAAAATCTACAGATTTTATGATAAAGCTGGAGCTAGGATTATACCAAAGTGGCTTTTTCCACGCTGCTTCTCAGACAGGCATACCTCCAGCCGTTTAGATGCTGTGCTGATCGCTCCATCTCCGCAAAAACAAAACGTGTACCTGGGATCACAAATCAGGTTGATTCCTTGCACTTGCATGTCTTATTGTTTCGAAATGTACGCGTGGTGGCGTAACTAAATCTGAGCACATGCTCTTGTAGCTCACATTTATGTCAGCTTCAGTTTAAAGCTAGATCAAGTTAAATTCAAGGAGTTGTGTGTGAGTGCTGCCCCTTGAACGCAAAAAGGAGCAATTTTGGACTTAAACTCAGTGTTCTTTTACGGCTCGTTCAGTAGGCAAGGGGGATTACATCTGGAGAAAAAACGAAAGGTCGAGAAAAGGAACCTGGTGGAGGCTGAGGAAACCAGAAGGGAAGAAAACAAGCAGACAGCTGGGCCGTTGACACCCTGGACTGTCCGCAAAGAAAAAAGAGATAGCACTGACACGGCAAGAGCACGAGGACGCTGTTGTGCACAGGCAAGCAAGCAAAACTAAACCTGCCTCTAAATTCCAGATATAATAAAAATGGACAAGAAAGCTTTTGTGCGAAAGTGCATTACACAAGTCACTCGCCTGCAAGAACTGGAGTTCTTCTGCAAGCTGTCAGGAGTTTGAATGTGGTCTGCCTGTGTGAAACCAAACCGAACAGAGTAGGCTGTAAAGGAAATAAAATGGCACGCATTTGACACTTGAAGTTTTAGTAAGGTGGTGAATCTGTGGAGATATCTTGCTGTTTAGGTCAAAAACAGCTCATGTTTGCCAGTACATCGCGTGTCAGACACCCACTGTTACCCCCCCCTTTTTGGGTTGAGTAGGTACGTACTGTATGAGATAATGTACTAATATGAGTCAGATTTGCTACTCCTGTAAAGGCCCTCGAGGGCAGGTGGTCAAAGCGTAAGAGTAAAAGTCTCAGCCACGTAGAGCCGTCCTATCACAACAGGCACAGGGCGACAACTCTGCAGCCTTCCCTGTGCAAAAGTACTAGGCCTGAAAAGTGCAAACCAAAAAAACAACAGGATCACTTAGTTAAGTGAAGTGAGAATACCAGGCTCAAGGGATTTATTCGTGCACTTGCACGTTATTTTGGTGATAAATGCCGATCTATATACAATAATAAAGCCATAGTAGATTTACAATTGAATTCAAAAAGCTTCCGTAGTTCGTTTAGTGTAACAGCTGCTCAAAGCGCTATGCTATGAATTTATGAGCAGGGAAAAGCTGCTGCAGTTCCCTGGTGGCCACCATTTTTGTTGTGATGGGAAATATAGGTTCAGTTTAAAAGCAGCACAGGAGTAGTCATAAATAAAAGAGGGGGTCAGGAGTAGTGCGTGCGTGGAACAGAGTCGTGCAAAAGGGAGTCAATATATTAGTACGTACGTCATCTTGCGTCGTCTGCACATCCTTTGGCATTGAACCGCAGTGGTGCCACCTGTTTTTCCCTTTCCAAGACTTTTGAACAAAATGCCTCTAGCGCATCTAACCACAAGGTTCAACCCGCAGCCCTCCTAGGAAAAAAGGCAAAAAAGGTGTGAGGGAAAAGAGTGAAAACTGCCGAAATCGGAATCGCTGCAGCAGCGCACTTTGAAAAAGCTCAATTTGTATATAACAATTTCAAGATGCAGATCTTACAGAAGCAATGCGCATTGGGGAGCGCTCCCGCAAAAGTGAGTATGAGATCCAACTTGTTGGAGGGCCGAGAGCGGCCCTGTAGGATTGGTACTGCCACGCTCATCGCTCGGCATGATTACCAGCGCACAATCCCACTGCCATGGTTCTCTCAAATCCGCCTGGCCTGGACACGACGGTGCAGTGCGTAAGATTGACGCGTGCACTTGTTCTTCCCTCGCTGCAGGCTGCCGGCAGGAGACGGGCTGTGTCTGTGAAAGCACAGATGGCGGGCAACTGGCTTCCAGGCTCACAAACACCCTCCCACCTAAAAGACCTGAAGATGCCCGGGTATGAGAGGGGGAGTTCTGCACCTGCGTGTTTGCCACGTTCCTCAAGAGATCTTGACGACTTTTGCACGAGACGACCGGCGTTTGCTTGTTGTTAGCGTCCCAACCAGGGAACGCACAAACTGAACGCAAAACATCAGTGGTGTGTCGCACAAACTGATCAGCAGAGAAGGGATAGGCTGCTTTGACTTACATTTGCACTTGTCTTCACCCTCTGCTCCGCAGCAACTTTGGCTTTGATCCTCTTAATTTGGCAGCTGAGCCACAAGCCTTAAAATGGTGAGTGGCACACACACACACACACACACACACACACACAAACACACACACCACGCGCACACATGCACACATACACACACATAGCCACACATAGCCACTCACTCGCACACACACACACACACCACGCACACTGCAAATACACACACGCAGATATTCTCACACACACACACACACACACAAACACTGCAAATACACACATACATTCACGCAAACTACAAACACACACATGCACACGCACAGACATACACATGCTTCAGATGCGCAACACACTCATTGTCCACTCTCTCAGGTACCAGCAGGCAGAGCTGGTACACTCCAGGACTGCAATGATGGCTGTTGCAGGCATCATCATCCCCGGGGTGCGTGCGTGTAGATAAATAAGTGTTTGTCAGCCTCTTTATTTGTGACGACTGACGCGGTTAGCCATTGCAATTGTAGTACCATGCAGTAAAGTACTGATATCCCTCCCCTGATTCCAACCGCTCTTAACAGTATACACGGCACTACGTTCATTTCTGCGACGACGTATTGCATGGGTGAAGCAGGATCAGCCTGATATGTGTGCACTTGTCTTTGTTTTTGGGGTATCTAGCGCTTACAACAAATTCACGCCAAAAGTGTGGTCAGGTGTGTCCCCGGGCGCTTTATGTCAGGGACAAAGATTTCTACATTACCGCAAGTGTTTCAGGGGCTTATTTTACAAGGTGTTAAAACAATAAATAAAATTATTAGTTAACTAGCAAGAACCTTAAAATAAAGGCATTGGATTTTGCAAGGAGTTTTGAATGAAATGTGCCCCCCCTGTGGCATTCTCTCTTTTCCTGGGCTGATGTTGGACTGCTGCTGCTGCTGCTGCGGGAGACCAGGCCAGATTGGGGGACCCCTTTGAAAGTCGTAGTTTTGCAAGTAAAAAGGGGAAAGCTTTTAAATACTTCCGGCCTGATTGATTTGGGTGTAGGGCCGAACGATAAATAAATTAATCGCAGAACAATTAAGCGCCACGTGGTAAATTAACAACTGTATCCAATTTAACGACTGGGAGCTGAGTATAGAGACTGGTCCTGTTCACAAACACCAAGACCCTCCGGATAATGATACAAGTAAGATCGAAATATGGCATGAGTGCCTCAACATATCCAGTTGTAACACAGGCTTCCCAA
>Ga0307966_1004347_pt1 | contig 10530 bp, 10 predicted proteins | sample OrgLakmetagen646_FD_203141 | JGI IMG/M metagenome (GOLD analysis project Ga0307966, IMG submission 203141) | Saline water microbial communities from Organic Lake, Antarctica - #646 | ecosystem: Environmental > Aquatic > Non-marine Saline and Alkaline > Saline | place: Antarctica: Organic Lake... | reverse complement strand
CTGAAAAGGGCCTTTTTTGGCCTTTTTGGCTTGAAGCAAGCCTACCTCCCTAACCATTCACTTTTTGGGTATCAATGATTGGTTCAAGCGTGCTCAGCACTTCAAGAGCTACAAAATGGACCCCCTATGAATTAATTCTGAGTGAGTCAATTTTCTCCTATATACGGTATATACGGAAATACGGCGTATATACGGTCATATACGGCGTTTATACAGTATATGGGAATCCCATGTACGGTTCTGGCCAACCCTAGGTACTTGGTACCAAAGTGGCTTCTTCATTGCTTCATTACTTTGGGGATCAGTTTTTTGCTGCCCGTATCGCCATTGTTTTACTGTTCTTTTCCTGTCTAAGACAAGGCTCACCTCACCTTTATCATTGTGTGTGTGTGCGTTAAAGGTAGTTTTCACTACCGGTGCACTTTGTTCTTTTTGACCAATGCCTAAATACCGTTTTGCCAAACAGTACCTTGCATCATTTCAGGCTGATGCTGTGTGTGTGTGTGTGTGTGTGTGTGTGTGTGAGAGAGAGAGATTGTTGGAAGGGAAGCCCCCAAACTGTGTTTACGTAAATAATTGGACATCTCTATTAAGCACATACCTAGTAATTTTAAGTGAGCTTATCACCTTTAGTCATGTGCCATTATCAACACACTTCTCCACTCTTGTCTTGATATTTGGCCTAGTACGCTACTGCTTACACACATATAGAGACAGACATACACACTCCCATTTAAACACACACACTCACGCGCACACAGACTCTCTACTTGCTTCTCCTCTTGTTGCAGGCAGAGGCACCAGTAAGGGCACCGTTGACTTAGAGGAGGTGGCTGATCTGGCTTTGCCAGATACCATGATCACCATCGCATTTGCAGGTAGTACCTGCCAGGTACCATATGTGTGTGCATTGCATCTCTGTGAGAGTGTGTGTAAACATATGTTCATGACTGTTATTGTAATTCAATTCTCTTTCTATAATCAATGTGCATGTACCGCATACACGTATAAAGTATAGAAGTATGATCTGGCCCAAACACCACTCTCTCTCTTGGAGCCAGCGAATATCTGCCTAGGAAACCTTTTTCATCTTAGAATTTTCAGTTTGCCCTCCATTTCCTCTCTCAATGCCCCAGATCACTACCAATAACTGTGGTGTGCTCTTTGCTGTGATTCGATTATGCATCGCTTATTGAGCTCAACTGTCAAATGAACTCTCAAGCATCCGTTCCTCTGCCCTCACATTGTCCCCTCCCTCCTTTCCCCAAGGTCCCAATTTGTTCCTAGGCAGCAAAAAGCAGTACTACCTCATGGCTGACCTGCTGTCCGTCCTCCCTCCCTCCACGTCCTCACCCACTTCCAACCCTGAGGCTGCCGGCGCAGCTGCCGCGGCTAAGGCTGCGGCGGCTGCTGTGGCGGCTGTGAATGTGGGAGCCGTAGGGACCGCCCTCTCGCCGGCCATTGCCGTGTGTCCTAACGGGGAGGAGGTGCTGCTTGCATGTGACAATGCGGCGGCATTCTTCAGCCCTAATGGCGTACCGTCCCGCAGGTATAGACAGGCTTTCTCAGTCCAGGTGGTGTGCCATTGTGCAGCTAGGAATTCATCGGCCTGAATGGCATACCGTCACATAGGACGGGTTTTTCAGTGCCAATGACGTGCTGTGTTGCAGATCTGTTTGCGACACCTAGCCCTCATATGCAAATCCTTCCTAACCCTCATGCAAATCCTTCCTAGCCCTCATATGCAAATCCTCATATGCAAATCTTATATGCAATACCTCATATGCAAATCCTTCCTAACCCTCATATGCATTCCTTTCCTAGCCCTCATATGCAAACAATTGTCCCTTGTTATTCAGCACGCCTTGAAATTCCAATTTTGCGTCATTGTCTTCTCAACCCCCATTTGCAGGTCGTCCCTTGCTTTCCAGCAGCCCCTGCTAGGCCTGGTGGCCACAGAGTACTATGTCTTAGGCTTCATGGCAGCGGGTGCTGAGGTACGTCTGTATCCCTGTACAATGTGCTTGGGTCTATTCCAATGTATACTATGTCTTACACTTCATGGCAGCGGGTGCTGAGGTACGTCTGTATCCCTGTACAATGTGCTTGGGTCTATTCCAATGTATACTATGTCTTAGGCTTCATGGCAGCGGGTGCTGAGGTACGTCTGTATCCCTGTACAATGTGCTTGGGTCTATTCCAATGTATACTATGTCTTAGACTTCATGGCAGCGGGTGCTGAGGTACGTCTGTGTCCCTGTACAATGTGCTTGGGTCTATTCCAATGTATACTATGTCTTAGGCTTCATGGCAGCGGGTGCTGAGGTGTGTCTGTGTCCCTGTGCTTGATTGTGTCTCTGCCCCTGTCCCGTAATATGGCATCACAGCTACAGGTGCTGAGGTGTATGTTAGTGTCTGTGTGTGTTTTTGTGATTGTGTGTGTGTTTGTGTACGTTCATGCCTGCAGGTGCTGAGGTGTATCTCTGACCGTATCAAAGAGTGTTGTGTTGTGGACTTTGTGCATATGAAAGATTAACCGTCCTGCAGTGTGTATGTGTGCCTTTTTCGTATTGCCTGCAGGCTTGTGCTTGCACAGATGGAACCCAATAGCGTACGCAGAGTGCATGACAGCATGTGATGAGGTCCGCATATGTGTGATGAGGTCTGCATACGTGTGATGAGGCCAGCATATGCGTGACAGTGTGTGATGAGGTCGGCATATATGTGTTGAGGTCTGCATATGCGTGACAGTGTGTGATGAGGTCCGCATATGTGTGATGAGGTCCGCATATGCGTGACAGTGTGTGATGAGGTCCGCATATGTGTGATGAGGTCTGCATATGTGGGGCTTGTGCCTGTGTGCTGCAACATGCCTTGCAGCCCAGCACACTCACCATGTCCCTGTATCTCAACGCACTCCAGTCATGGATAGCGTGCCGTGTGTCTCTGACTCAAGGAGCTTTCTTGATCAAACATCTTTGATTCCTACAGGAGCAAAAACAGCCTCAAGGCGTTCAGAGAGAAACCAGCCTCCATTCTTGACCATTCCCACTATTGTGATGCCCCTATTACTCATACCTTGCCTCACCACAGGTGCACAGCCTCAGGCGATTGAGAAGGCTTACGCGCCTTGACCATTTGCAAGATATGGATGCCTCATTCATACCTGCCCTTACCACAGGTGCACAGCCTCAGGCAACCATGAAGGCTTTCGCTTCTCGACCTCTCGCATGATCTGAATGCCCTATTCCTCACACCCTTCCTTACCACAGGTGCACAGCCTCAGGCAACCAAGAAGGCTTTCACGTCTCGACCTCTCGCATGATCTGAATGCCCTATTCCTCACGCCCTTCCTTACCACAGGTGCACAGCCTCAGGCGATCGGGAGATGCGTACGTGTCCCAGACCCTGACAGGCCTCCAAGGGGTACGCCTGGTGGCCCACCCTGGAATGTCCCCTGTAGATGGCTCCATCTTTGTGGCAATGTCAGGAGGTGAGAGCTGCTTTCTTTTTGAATTTGCTTCGTTTCTTAAAATGTCCCCTGTTGCTGGCTCCGTTTTTGTGGCAATGCCAGGAGGTGAGAGCTGCTTTTGTCTCCAAATTTCGCTTCGTTTCTTAAAATGTCCCCTGTTGCTGGCTCCGTTTTTGTGGCAATGCCAGGAGGTGAGAGCTGCTTTCGTCTCCAAATTTCGTTTCGTTTCTTAAAATGTCCCCTGTTGCTGGCTCCGTTTTTGTGGCAATGCCAGGAGGGGAGAGCTGCTTTCGTCTCCAAATTTCGCTTCGTTTCTTAAAATGTCCCTTATCGCTGGCTCCGTTTTTGTGGCAGTATGCCAGGAAGTGAGAGCTGCTTTCGTCTCCAAATTTCGCTTCGTTTCTTAAAATGTCCCCTGTCGCTGGCTCCGTCTTTGTGGCAATGCCAGGAGATGAGAGCTGCTTTTGTCGGTTTCACACGTGTAGCTCATGTTTGGACTGTGTCCAATGGTAGGTTTCATCTTTGTGGCAAGGTCTAGAGGTGAGCTATGCTTCTTGTCGTTGTTTCAGCTGCATCATTCTTAAATGTTCTTGTGCGAAATTGGGACTACTCTCACGTCAATTGCAAGTCTGGAACCAAGGTCCTGCGCAATCAAACAAACCCAAGGCTTCCAGGGAGAGATACACACGCATCCACTCACTGCATACGTACGCACCCAGTTGCAAACACACACATACGCAAACACATACAAACACACAGACCAAGGCATCCGTCGCCTGGTGCCTGTGCCTTTGGAGACCCAGGCTGAGCTACTAGCCGCTGCAGGGGAGTATCAGGAGGCCCTTGCCCTAGCGGCACTGGCGTCTGCACGCACTCCAGCACAGGCAGAAGGACAGCAGAGAGGGAGGCAGCAGCAGCAAGAGCAGCCCAGGGCCCTATTGGCCTCTCCTCAGGGCAATTGGCACCCTGTCATGGTGAGGGTGTGCCTTTTTTTCAACATTCTTTTGGCAGCAGCCTGCAGCTCTGTTGGCCTACTCCAATGGGCATCCCCATAGTGTCCAGGGTGTGCGCGTGCGCGCCTTGTGTCGTTCAAATTCTTCCTTCCGACTTGATCTGCTTTTTCTAGACCTTAGCAGGGGCATACCAAAGGCTGTGTGTGCCTGTTCTGCTTGTCTCTTTTCAAGCTGGTGTACTTATTTCTTATCCTTGACAACATAATTTTGAGCACAGAGGAATAGTAGCTCACACACTCTTAAAAACATCCCATTGTTGCTGCTGCACAAGTATGGCCAGTGAACTTATCTTGTCGACCTTCCTTTGAAAGTACTGTCCGCTTGTCCGGCTCTATTTTCCAAAAAATCTTCCTCCAAGCCCTACACCACACAAAGCGCTGATTATTGCTGGCACGCTTACACACTCCTTGCTGTTTAAGTAGAAGCAAGTCTCTTTCACGCTTTCCAATTCACAGATCTGTCACCTACAATTTAATATCAAATATATCCTGCTGTCATTGTAGAAGCCAGATCACGTCTCCTCCAAGCACTACGCCCCACAGAGCGTTCCAAGCAGCCAAGAGGGGGGCGGCAACAATTTGGAGGACCGGCTGCGGCTGCTGTACGGAAACCACCTTTTTGCGAATGGGTCCTGGGATGAAGGTGCTGCGCAGTTGGCGTTGTGTAGGTGAGGGGGAGTATGATGCCGTGAGATCAAGCACGTAGCTAGATTGTTAAGGTTGCATGGGAAGCATTTGCGATCTAGATCGTTGTGGCAATCGCGGCGTTGTGTTGTGTAATTAGTGGTGCATGTGGTGATGAGGATACTTCTTATGCAGCCAGAGGCGCAGCTCTCTTATTCTGTTCAGTAGGTTGTGAGTGGTAAAGGCTAAGAAAAATCACCGCAGGTACTCTGCAAGTTTGCAGGAATGGTTGTAAGCGGTATCCTCAAGCAGGTCACAATCATGGCAGGGCTAAGCTAAGTGTGATCTGGGTTTGGGATTCTGCACAGCGGTGTCCTCTTTTTGATGGAGTAAATCATTATTCTTAAGCTCACATGCCACAAGGAGGTCTCCCCAAGTTGGTGACGTGAGTATGACCAAAATGTCACTGCGCTAGTGCTGGCTTTTAGAAGGCAAAGTAGCAGATGGTTAATGTTAACCGGTTAATGTTCAGTTTGGGGCAAACAAGTCTGTGCTTTTGTAATGAATAGTGCAGTATCGGTTCACACTGTGCTGTTTTATTTTTGTTGTGTGTGTGTGTGTGTGTGTGTGTGTGTGTGTGTGAGTGAGTGTGTGTGGTGTGTTTGTGTGTTTGCGTGTGTCTATATGTGTGTATGCGTGTGAGTGGTGATGCATCACACTGCTGCGTATTTCCACAGTGGCGCACACGCCCCTCTTAATCTTAAAACCCCAGTGCTCCCCTACCTCTCCCATTTATCTGTTTTCTTTTTTGTCTGGATGCCAGTCGCTTGCCATGGCTTGTGCATCACAAAAAAAAAGGGGAAATTTGCAGGCAGACTGGCAGCTTATGTGTCAGCTTTCATTCACCATTTACCCATCCTCTGCTTTGACTTCCCTCCTGGCTGGTGCTGCATGGCCTCATCTACGCATTTGACAATGACTCATTGCAGTGACAATGAAATGCTCCAGTGATCGAATCTTCTATTTCACACTGCTTGATTGACATTACAGTGGCCAGGTGACAGGCCTGACTGGCGCCCCCTTATTGCTGCTGAGGCTACTCCCCTCCATGGTACCCGAAGCATGGCGCTCTTCTTTGCCTGACCATGCAGCTGGCACTCCTTTGCTAAAGGTCAGCCAAAGTATATTGCAAACCACCCTGCCATCTCCTGTGTCTTAGACATGGCGCTCCTCTTTGCCTGACCACGCTGCTGGTGCTCCCTTGCTGAAGGCTGTAGGTCAGTCATAGTTGTCATCATCAAATTCGTTGCTGGAACGAACTATGTTTAGATTCTGAGGCATGCTGCTCTTCTGTGCCTGATCACGCTGCTTGCAATCCCTAAACTATGTTTAGATTCTGAGACATGCTGCTCTTCTGTGCCTGATCACGCTGCTTGCATTCCTTAAACTATGTTTGGATTCTGAGACATGCTGCTCTTCTGTGCCTGATCACGTTGCTTGCATTCCTTGAACTATGTTTGGATTCTGAGACATGCTGCTCTTCTGTGCCTGATCACGTTGCTTGCATTCCTTAAACTATGTTTGGATTCTGAGACATGCTGCTCTTCTGTGCCTGATCACGCTGCTTGAAATTCTTAAACTATGTTTAGTTTCTGAGACATGCTGCTCTTCTGTGCCTGATCACGCTGCTTGCAATCCTTGCCAAAGGCCACTCTGAACGGTTACATAAGTCCCAACCTCCGCAGTGTCTAAGGCACGTTGCTCTTTCCTGCTCTGTCATTTTGCTGGCACTCCATCAGCACTCCTTGCTAAAGGCTGAAGGCCGATGAAAATGGAGGATAACATTCCATTTCCTCTTCATTATCTTAAACATGGTGCGCTCTCATGCCTGGGTATGCACATGAAACTCCCTTGCTTATAATAAGTCAAAAACAATTCAAGACATGTGTTTAGCATGGTGCGATTGTGTTGCCTCACCATGCCCCTGTCCCGTCACTTACAGAACTATGAACTCAAAAGGTGAATGTGAATTGATGTTGACCTGCTTGTTCAAACATCTGTGCATCGTGCCCGGTGATCTAACAGCTCTCAGGGCCATCCCTTGCCGATGGCCCTGCAGCCACACTGCTGCTTTTATCTCACACCCTGCTAAACAATTCCTCGGCCTCTTTGAATGACGTGCAGGTTACAGAGCCCTCAGGGTCATCCTTTGCTGCTGCTGCAGCCACACTGCTGCTTTATCTCACGCCCTGCTAAGAAATTCCTCGGCCTCCTTGAATGGCGTGCAGGTGACAGAGCCCTCAGGGCCATCCTTTGCTGCTGCTGCAGCCACACTGCTGCCCTACCTCATGTCCTACCGCACACGCATCATAGCCGCCCTCCAGTCCTGCCAGCAGGATGGTGCAGGACGTGACACCAGCACGGGTGCTGCAGCGTATTCCATTCGCCCCACAGGCAGCGAGGAATCTGATGTGGATGGGGAAATGGGGAAGGAGCCTGATGTTGCTGCTCCTGATAAAAGGCCAGAGACTGCAGAGGACGGTGGCCAAGGTGCGGTTTTGCATTTTGACTTTTCAGAATTCTCAATAATCGCAAGGGTGCAGAGGCGGAGTAGAGGGCCCTCGCTCGATGGTTACATGGTCGAGGCCCCATCAGGGCCAGGTGCAAGGTGCAAGCCACGCAACCACAGGCTTCGTAGTAGGTCTGGTCAAGAGGGGGGACCTCTTGCTGGCTGAAATTTCCATCCACAGTGCTGTCCTGCTGCTGCTGCTGCTCCTGATCGAGGACCAAAGAAAGCAGAGAGCGGTGGCTAGAAATATTCGCTGAGGTACTACTTAGCAATTAGATAGTTGGCAGTGAATTATGTGCTTGCTGATGGGTGACGTTAATACTCTTGCTTTGATGCAGCACCATGTGTTGTCAATCGAATTTGTGAGCGCACCTTGCTCTGCTTTTTCCATACGGTCCATCCTATGACCATGTGCGTCTGCTCATTCCTTTTGCTTTCCAGCAACAGCCATCATAACTGATCAGTCGCGCCCCTCCACCTTCCTGCAACTAATCCATACCTGTATTTCTGCACCTACTCTCTACCCAATGCGCACCTTCATTTGTGCACCTACTCTCTACCCAATGCACACAGTCATTTGTGCACCTTCTCTCTACCCCATTCACAGTCATTCCTGCACCTACTCTCTACCTAATGCACACAGTCATTTGTGCACCTTCTCTCTACCCCATTCACAGTCATTCCTGCACCTACTCTCTACCTAATGCACACAGTCATTCCTGCACCTACACTCTACCTAATGCACACAGTCATTTCTGCACCTTCTCTCTACTTAATGCTCATATTAATTTCTGCACCTGCTCTCCACCCAATGCACACAATCATTCCTGCACCTACTCTCTACTTAATGCTCATATTAATTTCTGCACCTACTCTCCACCCAATGCACACAGTCATTTCTGCACCTTCTCTCTACTTAATGCTCATATTAATTTCTGCACCTACTCTCCACCCAATGCACACAGTCTTGTCTGCACCTACTCTCTACCCAATTCACAGTCATTCCTGCACCTACTCTCCACCCAATGCACACAGTCATTTCTGCACCTACTCTCCACCCAATGCACACAGTCATTCCTGCACCTACTCTCCACCCAAATGCACACAGTCATTTATGCACTTGCTCTCCACCCATTGCTCATACTCATTTCTGCACCTACTCTCCACCCAATTCACACACAGTCGCGGAAGCGTGCATACGTGCACTCTCCATCATTGACGTGGCCATGGTGGCCATCCTCCTTGCACAGCCGGAAGACACAGGAGCTCTGCTGCGTTTTGTGCAGCAGCCTCGCCACTGGATTGACCTGGAGGAGGGCGAGAAGGTGAGCACCACTGCATGTTGCTTTTGTGGATCCATTTGGCAAGCTGGTGATAGTGTGATAGCCGGCTCTCAATTGTTATGGAGATGCGTATTGTTGGCCAGAACCATATTATACTGTACTATATATACAGTATATGTATGGAAATTTTGGCAGGGAGTCACCAAATATACAGTCATATACGTTGTAATTGTACGATTCTAGCCAACCCTAGAATGTGCAAGAATATGTGCGCCACTACCAGCGTGACAGCTTATGAAACCAATTGTGACGAGTCGGTGTTTGTGGAGCAGCCTCGGCACTAGCTTTTTACTTTTTACGGAGGAGGGCAAGAAATTGTAGGCCGCTGCTGCCTGCGTTGGTTTTCAAATAAATGTTTTGATGTCTTGTGAATATAATGGTGTCTATACAGCAACCTTGTCTTGTGAATATGTGAATATGTGAAAATATTTTGATGTTTTGTGAATATAATGGTGTCTATACAGCAACCTTGTCTTGTGAATATGTGAATATGTGAATATATTTTGATGTCTTGTGAATGTAATGTTGTCTATACAGCAACCTTGACATGGCCAGACCTGGGAGGATTTGAAAGGGAGGAGATAGTCTATCCAGTTTGGCTGAAGATGTGTTGCTGCTATGTGCTTCCACTTGAGTTGTTATGCATGCCAAAACGCCGAAGCATTTGCTGTGCAAAAATAGCTGCTTTCCCCTCCTGGATGGCTAGCTGAGCTGCGGCCCTTCACATGCAACGTCTGAACACAGGATTTCCCTCACGTGTGTATATTTTATTCGCATCCTGACGCCTGCAGCTGCTTTCTTCCACTGGATGGTATGCTGAGCTGGCGGCTCTTTACAAGCACCACAGCAAGCATGAGCAGGTATGCCCTGCTTATCTCAAGCGCCTTTGTGCTGTCAAAATGTGCTTGTTATGTGTGCCTTTGCTTGATGATCTCCAGCTGCATTTGTATTCTGTAAATATTACAGTCGTGTTACCAGTCGTGTATTTATGGTCATTACAGCCACGATTTGCGCCTTTCGTGTTAGTTCTCACAATACTGTCTGCTAATGGCATTGCTACCTTCCTTGCAATTCTATGTCGCCACGCCCGCCTCAAGCGCCTACTGCAATCCAAAATGCCTCTATGGTATCCAAGACCTATTTTCTTGTGAGCGTCTTCTTGTAACTGCCTGCACCACGTTCGTGTCTGATGTATCCCCCTGCTGAAAATACCGCGCGTGCAATGTATATACATGGTTCTGACCAACGCATACTCATGGTTCCGACTGACGCATACACATGGTTCTGACTGACGCATACACATGCTCTGACTGACGCATACACATGGTTTTGACCGACGCATACACATGGTTTTGACTGACGCATACACATGGTTTTGACTGACGCATACACATGGTTCTGACTGACGCATACACATGGTTCTGACTGACGCATGCACATGGTTCTGACTGACGCATACACATGATTTTGACCAACGCATACACATGGTTTTGACTGGCGCATACACATG
>Ga0307966_1004346_pt1 | contig 10531 bp, 10 predicted proteins | sample OrgLakmetagen646_FD_203141 | JGI IMG/M metagenome (GOLD analysis project Ga0307966, IMG submission 203141) | Saline water microbial communities from Organic Lake, Antarctica - #646 | ecosystem: Environmental > Aquatic > Non-marine Saline and Alkaline > Saline | place: Antarctica: Organic Lake... | reverse complement strand
TTGATGGCGATGTCGCCCTGCTTGGCATGCTGCTGGATGTAGGACCAACGGGAGGTCTCCGGCAGGTAGAAGACATTCTGCATGGTGTAGAACTCCACCATGTCGGTGTATTGCTCTTTCCCGTCCGCGATCAGCGCGGCGCGGCGTTCTTCGAATTTATCGGAAACGAACTTGAGAAAGATCAGCGAGAGGACGACGTGCTTGTACTCTGAAGACTCAACGGAGCCGCGCAGCTTGGTGGCTGTTTCCCAGAGGGATTCCTCGAAGGATTTCTGTTTCTTCGGAGCGGTATTCTTTTTGGCGGGCATTTGAATTCGGAAAAAACGGTAAGTAGGCTGGCTCAAGCAATCATTTGCTTACACCTCCACTTCAACCCCTCGGCATCTGGGTGGAAAGCCTCATCTTGGGGGAGCAGCAAAGTTTTCCCTGAAAGCGCGATGGGTTCTTTCTCACCGTTGGAGCGCCTGGGATCTAGGATAGAGGTTTAAAGGTCAGAGATTGGATTCATAGGATGAATCGTTTTTCGATTTGAGATACCGACAAATAACAGGAGCCATCAATTTTACACCCTAGAGGCTTTTGCTCACTCGCCCGCAATCTAAAGCAGTTATGGTCAATCGAATATTCTTCCCGGCAATACGTCAAAGTCCGCATGAAGTTACTGATACCACTAGCGATACTGTCCTTGTCGATGGCCCACCTCTCCCACGCCCAGACCTCTCGGGAGGTGGTGCGGGACGCCTCCGGACGGGTTACTCAGACCATAGAGCAGCAGAAAAGTAGCAACGGGGCCGTCCGCTCTGTCATTCGCGATGCCTCGGGACGGATCATGGGAACCTCCACCAGCCAGACCAGCGGAAGTAACACACGCACCACCTACCGCGATGCGTCCGGCCGCATGACGGGTACGGCCTCGACCAGCGGATCCCACTCCAGTGCCTCCCAAACGACCTACCGCGATGCCAGCGGCAGGACCACGGGCAGTGCCACCTCTCGGACAAACGGCACCAGCGGCACCCGCACGGACTTCCGGGATGCATCCGGCAGATCCACAGGCAACCAGACGATTGCCGGGCCATCCGGCTTCACCTCCAGCACGCGCCGCGATGCCTCCGGCAGAGTGACAGGAACGAGCACGGGAAATGGCAAATCGCTCACCAATCTCTGGATACCGCTGCCATCAACCGGATCAAAGTGATTTTTAGTCGCGGGTTGGGGGAAAGGGTATCAGATTGCCGGCGACGATGAATGTGATGCCGGATGCACAGCAGAGAGAAGCTCCTTGGATGGCGGGGCTGCGTGCGGCACGTGCGAACTTAGTCCCGGCACTCATCGTGCAAGGCACCATGCTAATGCTGGTGCTGGGATATTATTTCTACCCCCCGACCACACGCTGGCTCAATCACCTCGCCGAACTCAAGGAGACATGGGGCTACGCTTACTCAGCGCTGGCCGCGGTGATCGCTGGGGCGTTCATTCCGGAAATCATGCGTGTCCTGGTCTTCCAGAAGGCGAGGCCAATGCGCACGAATTTCTCCAATCTTCTTTTTACCATTCCGTTCTGGGGGCTGACGGGAATGATGGTCGATCTGCTCTACCGCAGCCAGGCAGAGTGGTTCGGCTCCGAGGCGTCGTTCCGCGTCGTTCTTACGAAGGTTCTAGTAGATCAGTTTATCTATAATCCTCTGATCGCCGGCCCCACCGGAGCATGGTTTTACGATTGGAAAAATTCTGGTTATAGCTTCCGTAATCTCGGGCGTTTTCTGACGCTGCGCTACTATCGGGACGTGATTGTGCCTATCCTTTTCGCTACCTGGGGCGTGTGGATTCCATTGGTGTTGATCCTCTACTCACTGCCATCTTTGCTACAGATTCCACTCTTCGCGATGGCGCTGGCGATGTGGGTGATGCTTTTCACTTGGATCAGTGAACAACGGGCGAGAGAGCCTCATCGTTAAACGCTCATTGCGCACGAGATCCGGGCAATCGATAGCTGCGTTAAGTCACAGGCGAGCATTGCAGAATGACACAAATTCCTGCAATGCTCTCGCATGCCTGAACCAACTGTAGAAGTCGTGACCCGCGAGGAAGTGATGTTTTTCGATACTGACTGCGGAGGAGTCGTCCACAACCTGGCATACCTGCGGATGATCGAAACCTGTAGGACAAGACTGGCCGCGAAGCTGGGCATGGATCTGCGTGAGATGGCGACAACCCAGATCTTCCCTGTGCTTACTCGGACAGAAGTCGATTACCGCAGGCCGGGGAAGCTCGGAGATTGGATACAGATCCGCGGCTGGCTGGGGGAAGTGAGGTCGGCACGGTTCTGGTGCGAGTTTGAAATGCGCCGCGAGGAGGATGACGAGCTTTTGGTTACCGCTAAGCAGACGCTGGCTTTGGTAAAGATGCCCGAGGGTAAGCCAATACGCCTTGATCTATCCAAGTTCCAATAGAGCGCCAGCCGATTACTGAATCAGTTTTCCATTACAATCAGCGACCTGAAGTAGGCGGGGTCCGCCTTCACTCGGGCGATTTCCTTTTCGAGGAGGGTGATGGCATCCGCGTCATTTTGAACCCGGAGGCTTTCGATACGCGTTTCGATACCAGTGATATAGAAAGCTGCTTCGCGATCAATTGTATCGGTGAGCTGCTTGCGTAAATCCTCCTGCCGCTCGAGAGCAGCTGGGTATGACTTGAACACTTCTGGATACAGCATGAGCTGCGGTGCGGCTTCCGCTGGTAACAGGTAAGCGTCCTCCTTCCAACGATTGGCGCTGTTTCTGAGGGCTGCCTCCGCGTGACCACGTGCCTCGCTATCGAATCGCGAAAATACGGAAGCAAGGCCACTTCCATACGCAAGGGTGTTTGCCTTAACTTTTTCGTAGAAAGCTTTCTGATAAGGAGCAACACGCTCGTTCATCAACTCCTCAGCGCGCTCGAAAAAGCTTTCGACATCGTATACCGGATTCAGACCTTCCTCAGCAGCGGTTTTTCGAGCTAGCGGATTCTTCTCTCCGTCCATTTGTTTCTCTGGAATTTTCGTTACCTCCGGCTCCACGCTGCCACCGTCAAGTTCGGGGGCCACAACCGGATCGTCTACTTCATTGCCGGAGATAACCTCCTCTTGAACTATTGGCACCTCTGAGTCCTCTTTTTTGTCTTTTACCTTGAGGAAATAGTAGGCGCCGGCCCCTCCGATAAGAAGCATGACGACGAGAATACCAGCTCCCGGAGATTTTTTCTTCACTGTCTTCGGCGGGGTATAAGGCTGCGCAGCGGCCGCTTGGCTGGCTCCACCGCTCAGAAAAGGGTTCACCGGCTTGGAAGCAATTTTTTCGAGAGCTACAGCCATTTCATCTGCAGAATTGTAGCGTTTTGCCGGATCAGGACTCACGGCGCGGCGGATGATGGCAGCAATTTTCGGATGGGAGACACGGATTTCAGAGCTCAGCTGAGTTTCCCCATTTGGTGTGATACCAGTCAACAGCTCGTGTAACATTACGCCCACAGAGAAAATATCCGCGCGGTGGTCAAAAACGTGCGGTGGCTCGATCACCTCTGGCGCAGTATAACCCGGGGTTCCGAAAATTTGTTCTCCCTCCTGTATTTGACTTTCCAAGGCCCGGGCGAGCCCGAAGTCTCCGATTTTTGGGGTGAAATTCGCGTCCAGCAAGATGTTGCTCGGCTTGATATCGCGATGGAGAATCTGAGCCTCGTGTGCATGAGTCAGGCCGTGACAGGTATCGATGACAATTTTCAATGCGACGGTCTGATCAACTGCCTGACCATCCGCTGCCTCGTAGAGTGAGTTTCCAGCCACGTACTCCATGACGATGTAAAGCATGCCGTCAACGTCACCGAAGTCATAAACCCCAATCAAATTGGGATGGTTGAGCTTGGCCATTGCCTTTGCCTCTGCCTCAAATCCAGCTTGGAACTCTGCGTCTTGTGAAAATTCACGTGGCAGAATTTTGATCGCAACACCTCTATCCAATGATCGCTGTGTTGCATGGTAAACGGCGCCCATTCCCCCGCAGGCGATGAGTCCGTGCACTTCATAGCTCGGGAAAAGAGCAACAACCTCCTCAAGGCTTGGAGCTTCAAAAGGTGTCTGGTGATCTGAATCGCTCATATAAATACAAAGGAGAAATGTCTTGGGCCTATCGAAAATGCCCTTAACTGCGGGATGGATTACACAGAACTTGGCGAACAACGCAAGTGCCAGAAGTCGCTTTCCCGTATTTTCTGAAAGTCTGACTTAGGCCGTTTTCGAGATGAGATTGTCGATGTGGGCAGATCATAAGGCGGCCTCTGCACATTGAGTGAGACTAGAATCAGCATTACTTATTCTTATTGTGAATGGAAACTTAGCGCGGGGCTTCAAGCAGTTTTATCATCGAGTCTCCCATGTGCTTGCCTATGAGGTAGTAAGTTTCCCAATTCCGCATCCAATGGTAATCTTGCTTCGATGGAGACTCTTCTTGCGGTCTCTGAAAATCACGAGTTTCAACTCCTGCCAAGTTGCCGCGGAATTCCGGATATTTCTCTGGATCGGCTAGAGCGAGCTGAGCTTCCATTAGCTTCTCTACCTTCGCCTTGTAGCCGCCTTTGATATCCCAGCCACCCATACCGGTGTTGGCGATCACGAAGGGAAGCCGTTCAATACCGAGATCCTTCCGGATATCTTTTACGAAATGGACCATGTTGCTTTCGTAAACATCAACCGCTGCTTGGTTGATGCGATCGTTCCAACCCTGGTGCCAACCGAACCCCACAACCTCATATCCTTTGCCTGCGTAATCGGGAAAGTAACCATCCAGATCCGCAGTGATTTCTCTCACGTGTCGCAGCACTTCCAAGTATTGAAAACCTCTATCTCCATCTTTCATCGGAGGCGGATAATCCGCAGCGCTCGGTGACAGAAAGTTCTGATACAACGATCTGCCGCCCCAAGCGCATTTGATAATGAGAACCGGATCCTCGAAATGATCACCGAGCTCGAACCCGAAGGCATACTCGGGACCTATGTGCTTTGGGCTGGCTCCATAGCCAGTGGTAAGCCAGCCACTCTGCTTTTTATTCGGGCTGGAGAGATTCACCAACCAGACGTCATCGCGGACCACTGGATCACCTTTTCCATCAATCAAATGGGCATAGGATTCCGGATTGCTCTCTGCATAGCTCTTCATCGTTCCCGGCTTCCCCTCGACCTGGCCGAAACCGACCATGTTCGACTGCCCTGCAAGGATGAAAATTTTCAGTTTCCCATCGGCCGGGACTGGCGGCCCGGCTTCTGCCACGGCTATGCCAGAAAACAGCGCGCCGTAAGCTAGGAAACGCTGTGCTTTTAAAAATAAATTTTTCATCTGATACTGTTAATTAGGTTATGTGAAAAGCGGGACGCGTTCTCACTCTAGGCCCTCAAGCCTGCGAAGGAGCGCTCTGAGGACTGCTCCAGCGACTGCTTCACCTAGTAAGCGTTGCTCTTCATACGAGTAGAAGTGTGGATCGAAACCTTCGCGCCACTCGTCATAGACCGGTGAATTCTCGACCACTGAATGGAGATCGTTGATGAGAATTTCTGGATGGTTTTGCATCACCTCAAGCGCAGCTTGGTTGAATATAGCAGGCACGCCTTTGCGGCGCGCATATTGCGTTTTGATATCTTGGGGAACCGGAGTGGTGCTCGCCCAAATCAAGGTGGCACCGGTCCTTTTGAGTATGGAAATTTCTTTCTCGAGGCTCTCTTTATAGAGCTCAAGAGACACAGCGTAGTCGCCGAAGGTATCCGTATCTTTATCGTAGCTCTGCTTCAGGTCATGCAGGCCATGGTTGAACTGTATCACATCCCAATGCAGACCTTCTTCCTGATAATTGCCTAACCAAAGTTCCGCATTGCTCGCACCGTGGACACTGGAGAACGCATTGCCATCGTTGCGATGGTAGTTGACGGTGCCGTCTAGAGCATTGATCGCCGCCTTCTGGTAATTCATGCTGATTGAATCACCAATCACCAGAACCCTTGGCAAGCTCGCGACGTCCATCGCACGAGGATCGGGGAAGGACGTGACTTCCATGCGGTTGATCATGAATTTGCCCTTCTCTTCTGCTCCGCTTAAGGTCGCTTTCCAAAAGCCATCCGCCAGCACGGAAGCCTCCACCGGCTCATAATAACGAATTTTCCAGTGACGCTTGCGCATGGAAACAGGAACTTTTTTCCCATCGACTTCGATCACACCGTGATGGACTCCACTTTTCCTTTCCGGCGTGAACCGACCGATGACGCTGAAGCGGTCATCTGCTGATGGTTCAAGAGAATCCACGCCAGCATGAATTTCCGCCACTCGCGCTTCAAATGCCTGGCCTGCGGCTAGTGCTTTAGTCCCTGCCTCGTCGATGCCATAAAACTTAGCCATCACTGGGCCTTCGACATCCGCGAAGGTTTGGATTTCTTTCGCTCGTGTAACCACGGTCGAATCTTTCCAGAAAACGGTGAACCGCGATTTACTGATATCTGTCTTAGGATCATATTCAGTCTCTTTAAGCAGTTCGAAGCTTTGCGCTTCAGTATCGACTTTGAATACTTTGCCTGTCGCACCATTAAGATCCACTAATGGCTCTGCTAAAACAGTTAACGCGGAAGCGACAAGGCAAAGACCGTTGGCGATGATTAATTTAAAGCGTTTCATTGTTTCTCTTTTCTGAGCTTGGCCACGAAATCGATGAATGTCGATATCATGACCGGATCTTTCTGGCAGGGCTCATTTGGCGGTTTCCTTGACCGTCACTCGCTTTTGAAGAACTTGGCATGAGCATATATTTCCCTAGATCGCTGATGGTGGCTACCCGAGATCGTGAAAATCCTGATGCACTTGATACAGCGGTTTCGCATAAATCTTTCAGTTTACATAAGGCTTGGTATCGCTTTTTAACGTCGCGAAGGGTTCCTTAGGGCGTTCCGGTAGAAGATTATCTCTCGGCAAAATGCGCGCATTTGAAATCGATAGCTTGACGTCCACCGCTCAGAAGCCAGAGAATCTTCACCATGGCATGGCGTCTGGACGAAGCTGTCGAACATGGATTCATCGACAATACTGTCGAAGGTATTACCTCTGGTAAAATCTGGCTAGTTGGGCGCGATGAGCCGTTAATACTTTCTTTAAACGGAGATTGCTGGAGAGACCTGGCAGGAACAGTGCTCGAGTTCGAAAACCCAAAACCACGCGCCTGCGAGGAGGCCGATACCTTCGATACTGACCAGACTGGCATTGTTGGTGACATCACTGCCTCGCGAAAGGCGCGGGTTCCTGAAATTTCCGAAGCTGAAATCATCCAGTATCACCGCCAGGACAAAGAGATCCCATGCCAGTGGCGTAACATCTTTTACATGGAGTGGTTTAGTGAAAGCAACGGTCGCATACTGATCGAAGCTTCCGACTATCAGTTGAACATTTCTCCTCAGAAATGGCAAATGGACGAAGACCTCGAAGAAGCACAAAAGCTAGCCAACATGAATGGCATGCGTGATTTCATGGCTCAAATCATTCGCCGTGACGGAACTTCTGAAATCAAACGCAAAGCCGAGCCCAGCGATTCACAGGCAGAATTAGATGAGTTCCAATGGGAGAAACGGCTCAAAGAATCCGACCGCTTGTCTGACGCCTATCAGGAGGTGCTTGAGAAATACATCGACGATCCAGATGCTGAGCGCATCGAAGCTTTTGTGATGGGCTGGGATGGCTTGCTCGGCGCAATGGCAGATCGGGAAGAAAACGATGAGTCCTTTGATTTTGAAAACGAAGATGACGAAGATGACGAAGATGAATGGCAATGCTCTGACGAAGAGGATGACACATCCAGTTACGGGAATGAAGAGGACGAAGATCATCCATTGCAGCGGCAGGCATACGAAATCGCGCTTCGATCGCTTGATATCATCAGCGCCACTCATGAGGAGAATGGTCCAGGCTACCTAACCACTTCACGATTGATGCGCATCAGCGCAAAATTGGCAGGAATTCTCAACAACCGGGATTCGGACTATCAACCAGAGTCCGGCTTCGTCCTTGCAATTCTGAAGCGCTGCCTGCACTGGACCAACGAAGCGCTTGGCGGATGTAATGCGCTCATCAAGACCGAGCAAGATCCCAGTCAAATCACCGGCTTGGAGAACCTAAGCAATGATATTTTCAAAATGCGCGATGGCATCATTGAACTTCGGCGATTACTAAAGCAAAGTTGACAAAGCTGGAGAATCGTCGACTACTCATCCAAACATTTGGCACCCCAATACCTTCAACAATATGAAACTTTCCTTCTTAAGCTTAGCGGTAATCTTCGCACTTTCCTCCTGCAACACAATGATCGGTGTCGGTCGTGACACACGCTTGTTTGGAGAAGGCTTGGAAAATGTTGCCAAGAAGGCCGCTGCCTCGGACTCGGGACCAGCCGATTACGATACTGGTGCTTCCGGAGCTCCGGTTTACTAAAACCGATTTGTTAGTAGCCGCGCCAAAAGCTCACGGCGCATACCAAAGTCGCCACGCCATAAAGCAGGCCAGCGATGGCAAAAGCATTCCAACGCTTTCCGGAGGCTGTTACCCATGTCACCAAGTCACGGAAAAGATAGGGCATGCCAACCATGAACAGAGAAGCTGTGAGCATCGCGTAAGCAAAGATTGGTATCAGCAATCGGCTGGTGGGATCTTTCAGAAACGCAGCCTGTAAAAGCGGAGCTGCAACCATCAGGCCCAACAAGCCTAAGGCACGAACTGCTAGGAAATCGCGGACACTAATAGCAACCGCAACAAGAGCAGCCGGAACAATCAGCCTCAATAGCGGCTTTGCATTGTTGAACTCACCTAGGTCCATTTGTAGGGCACTGAGCTTTCCCATTCCATCAGGGGCAATCAGCAACCAGAACCAAGCAAGACCGATACCGAGGATCACCTGCCCTGAAGTCGCATTACGTGGAAATTTTTTCAACCAAGCCTGAGTAAGGTTCGGCTTGGCCAACATCACGCAGTGCAGACCAATCAGCCACAGGGCAAGAAGCAAGCCGGCGGCGAAGAGCGAGAGCTGCTCATAAGGGTGACGTGGATCCATGTGCGAGAGGCTTTAGGGCCGCCGGCCCAATCATTCAAGCCGGAAGTCTCAACTCCAGTTTTCAGAAAAGGTCGTGAAATCGGGGTTGTCGGGCGCCGTTCAAATGGTTAGCGTTCGCGAAGTCTTATTTCCCTAACCTTTATTCCATCTACCTCATGGGCATTTTTAACAAACCCTCACTTCGCAGCAAACAGAAGCGTGATGACATGCCCGAAGGGCTGTGGTCCAAATGTCCAGAATGTGGAGCGATGGTCCACACGCTTGAACTAAAGCAAAACCTCCAAGTCTGCCCACCATGTGGCCACCATTTCCTACTTGGTTCTATGGATCGTGCATTCTTGCTCGCTGATCCGGGTAGCTTTGAGGAAACAGAGATCAATCTTTTCTCTGCAAACCCACTTGGCTTCAAAGGCTACGAGGAAAAAATCGCCGGTCTCCGCGAACGCACGGAGATGAACGACGCAGTCATTACCGGGCGGCTCACCATCCACGAAAAACCTGCGATGATCGCGGTGATGGACTTCAAGTTTTTCGCCGGCTCGATGGGCTCGGTAGTTGGGGAAAAAATCACACGTGCGATCGAAACGGCGATCGCTGAGAGGCGCGGCATGATTATCGTTTCCGCATCATCCGGCGCACGCATGCAGGAAGGCATGCTCTCTCTCATGCAGATGGCCAAAACCTGCGGCGCTCTCGCCAGACTTGGCGAAGCAAAACTGCCCTACATCTCCGTTCTCACCCATCCGACCACAGGCGGAGTCACTGCGTCCTTCGCGACTATCGGTGATATCAACATCGCCGAGCCTAAGTGCATGATCGGTTTCGCCGGCCCACGTGTGGTCAAGGAAACCACCCACCAAAATCTTCCTCCCGGCTTCCAAACTGCTGAGTTCATGCTCGAGCACGGACTGATCGACGCGATCGTTCCCCGCCATCAGATGCGTGACCGTATTGGCAAGGTTTTGAACTTCACGATTAAGTAAAGTCTGAGCGATCAACGCCGATAAAGGCATTGGACAATCTGGGCGAAAAATTTGGGAAGTAAAAGAAGCGCCTTGCAGAATATCTACGCTCCTTACGGCTAGCGATTTACCCGGGTGGCAAACAGCTCAGCGAAGGATCCGCAGCCTAGAAAGCTCGGCCTCTAGGAAAAATAGATTGCGCGCTGCGTTACAGAAGCATCAACGCGGGATTCTCGATGAGCTTCTTGATTTCAGCGAGGAACGATGCCGCAACGGCACCATCAACTACCCGGTGGTCTGCGGAGACGCCAATGTTCATGCGCAGGCCGACAGCCAGCTCGCCGTTTTTGACGACAGGCTTCTGAATCGCTGCTCCTACCGAAAGGATCACGGCTTGCGGTGGGTTTACAATCGCGTCGAACGAATCAATTCCCCATGCACCAAGATTGGAAACGGTAATCGTT
>Ga0307966_1004342_pt1 | contig 10537 bp, 8 predicted proteins | sample OrgLakmetagen646_FD_203141 | JGI IMG/M metagenome (GOLD analysis project Ga0307966, IMG submission 203141) | Saline water microbial communities from Organic Lake, Antarctica - #646 | ecosystem: Environmental > Aquatic > Non-marine Saline and Alkaline > Saline | place: Antarctica: Organic Lake... | reverse complement strand
CTCTCTAAAGTCTACAATAGAAAAATAATCAAGTAAACCTGTAGGTAGAAACGATTTTAATAAGCTAGAATCCATCAAGTCTTTTTCGCAAATCTATGACTTCTCCCCATATTTTTTATGTGACCCATTTAAACCTTCATTTTCTTGATAAAAAGCCATGAAGTAATTCTACTTCATGGCTATTTTGTTAATCAATTTGATGTAAAACTCATGTTGTCTTCTATGAATTCAGTTTCGTATTACTAGAGTTAAACTTAGCTCAATTTTTATAATCAGTGTAAATTTATAAGTCAGATTAGCTTAGTTGTTTTCATCTCTTTTATAAACATATTTCTTTAATTTAAGTTCGATTTATTCTTAGTAATAGCTTGTTTACAAATAGTTTGTAGTTGTAATCATCAAGAATATTGAAGATTTAAACTGTTTCATAAATCCAAACAAGTTTGATTCTGAAAAATTCAAATAAAAACGTCTAGATGCAAAATTGAGTGATTTATCTTAAGGGCATCTCTATTAACTCTTTTAGGAATGATAACGCAGGAATTTTTTTCAGATACGAGGCGACAAAAACGGAGTTTAGCCTAGCTAAATGAGTATTTTGTAAACGAAGTAGCTGGAAAAAAGAACAAGTTAGCAACAAAAATAGAGTTTTTAGAGATGCCCCTAACTTATATGAAACAGTGATTCCCATTTAGTTTAAATCTTTTACACAAATTATATGCATTTTATGCAAGGACGGAGTTTAATACAAACTTCTCTATTTCATAAGCTTAGCTTAACCTTAGAAACACACATCTAAGGTAAATTTATACTAAAATCTAAACGATATGAAAGCTACACATTTCCAATTCACAACTCCACTTTTGGTAGACGATTTAAGTCCAGAATCAAGACCTACTTTAGCTTTTTTTCCAGTAAAAAATAAACCTGCTAAAAAGGGAAAATCAACTTTTAGTCTTAAACGTTTCGGAATTGAATTTTAAACTGAAATATTAATATTTTAAAAGCGACTATGAGGTAGAAGTAATCAACTGACCACGATGTGGTTTTAAAGCATCTCTATATTTCTTCATTTGTGCTTTTTCTACAATCATATACGCAACAACATGAGCGTCATTTTGTTCTTCTACACCTGTTTGCATTTCAGATTGATTTGTCATTTTCAGGTAATCCATTAAATGGAGTTGATGATGCTCCGCTGTGGGTTTAGCGTTTGGGCCTCTGAAATCCCAAATTAACTTGATTTGTTCTTCCATTTCTTAGTAAATTAACATGATGATGGCCATTATGATCATAATGGTATTTTCAATAAACGTAGCTTCTGTCATGGGTAAATTAAGTGCTGTCCCTAAACAAGCACATTTTATTTTGCGTTTCGAAAACAAAGATTGACTAACGCCTATAGTTGTAATTCCTAAAACAATTAAAGTTGCAATTAAGGCAAAATCAATTTGAAATCGAAATAAAAAACACAATCCCAACAGCGTTTCTAAAAAAGGATAAGCCCAAGCATAAGCAGGAACTACTTTTGCAAGTGGGTCGTACATTTTAAATGAAGCCGGAAAGCCTTTGTAATCTAGAAATTTGAAAAAGCTAAATACTATAAAAAACATTCCCATAAAATCATACATCCATTGCTCCAAAGAAAAATCAGACCAATTGATGAGCAAGGAAGCAGATGTGATATAAAGGAAAATTAAAAATAACGGCTTCAACTGTTTTAATTTAGAATCTTCATTTTGCATTAGAGCAGGTTCTGAAGAGTTCTTTCCATTTTCAGCTTCATGACCTTGGCTTGTTTCTTTTTTTTCAGAGATGTCATATTTTTCTCCAACAGCTTCTTGTAAAATTTCTAAACTAACATCTTGATGAAATTCGACTTCTGCCGTTTTGTTTTCTAAGTTTACGTTGGCTGTTTTTACACCTCTTATGTTTTGCAAAGCTTCCTCAACATGAGCTCTACAGCCTTGACAGGTCATTCCTTTTACTTGAAATTCTTTTTGCATGATTTATTTTTTGGGTAATCCTTCAACAATTAAGACCAATTCCCCTTTTGGTGGATGAGCTTCAAAATGTTGAATTACTTCAGCTAAAGTTCCCCTTACATTTTCTTCGTATATTTTAGTCAACTCTCGCGATACTGATATTTTCCGTTCTTCACCTAACTTTTCAGCCAATTGTTGTAAGGTTTTCAGCAATTTGTAAGGTGACTCATACAATATGAAAGTACGTTCTTCTTCGGCTAAAAAATCCAATCGTTTTTGTCTTCCTTTTTTAGGTGGTAAAAAGCCTTCAAAAACAAACTTATCGTTTGGCAATCCACTGTTTACCAAAGCAGGAACAAAAGCAGTTGCGCCTGGTAAACAACTAATAGAAACACCAACATCTACACATGCTCTTACCAATAAAAATCCAGGATCTGATATAGCTGGAGTTCCCGCATCGGTTATTAAAGCCATGCTTTCTCCATTTTTAATTCGGTTAGCTAGACCTTCTATCAACTTGTGTTCATTGTGCATGTGGTGGCTTTTCAAGCTGGTTTCTATTCCATAGTGTTTTAGTAGTTTTCCACTAGTTCGGGTGTCTTCAGCCAAAATTAAATCTACTGTTTTTAGCACCTCAACTGCACGAAAAGTAATATCCCCAAGGTTTCCAATAGGAGTTGGAACAATAAAAAGCTGAGCCATTTTTATGATTTTATGCAAAGGTAATCATTGTTAACTTTTGCTGATTAGTTAGTGGCTTTTAGTTTAGGCTTAAGAGCTTAGGTAATTAAAAAAACAAATCTTATCTATCAACAATAAATTTGCGTTCTATTTTCATCTTTTTCCCAAAGCAATTACACTACCAACTTACCACCACTAACTAACGACTAAGGTCTACTTTTCAAATGCAGTTCCCATCACCACTACATCTGCACCTGCTGAAAAAGCTGCTTTTTTTTGGGTTTTTGTTCTAATCCCACCTCCAACTATTATAGGTAAATTTACAGCTTGTTTTACAGCAGTAATCACTTCTAAAGGAATTGGGTTTTTTGCTCCGCTCCCTGCTTCTAAGTAAATAAGTTGCTTGCCCATAAATTTGCCAGCTAAAGCTGTATCAACAATTAAAGTTACCTGATCTGATGGAATCGGTTCGGTTTGGCTAATGTTTACCACAGCGGTTTTACAACCGCCATCTACTAAAATATAAGCTGTAGGTATGATTTCTAAATTTGTAGACCTTAAAAAAGGCACTGCTTTTATATGCTGGTTGATTAAATATTCTGGATTTCTGCCCGAAAGCAAACTCAAATAAAGAACTGCATCAGCTTGGTTAGTCAATTGGGTGAAATCGCCTGGAAATAAGATAATCGGTAAATCTGTTTCTTTTTTTAAAACTGATACGAGTTGTTGTGTTTTACCTGCTTCAACTTTACTTCCTCCTACTAATAAAAAGGATGTAAGTTCTGGAATTCTCTTGAGAAAACTAGCAGTATTTTCAGTAAAATCCTGCGGGTCGACTAAAACTGCAAGTTGGTTTTGGCCATCTTGAATTTTTTTCAACAATGAGCCACTAAGAATACTCGATTTTTTAAGCATCTTTATAGGCATAAACACAAGTAAATCCTTCAAACTCTAAAAAATGAAGTACATATTCTTTTTTAGTTGCTTGATAAGTTACTACTGCTGTAGTTTCACCATCTTCAATATGGAAGTCGTGTACAAAAATATCATGCAAAAACAGTAAGCCTTGTTTCCCAAATAGTTTGTAAAGTGATTCTTTAGCGCCCCAAACAATGGTAAGTTTCCTCACTAAATCTTCACCATTTCCTAAAGATTCATATTCTTCAATAGGGGTGAATTTGGGAGCGATTTTTTTAATTTTTTCACGCTGTTTCTCAACATCAATACCAACCACCACATCGCTAACTATAACTGCTGTAAAGTGAAATGAATGCGAAATAGACAAGTGCTTTCCATCATTGAGGTGTGGTTTTCCATTTAGATCATACACCACATCTTGGTCTTGGTAACCAAACTCCTTTAACAACCAACGGATACTCATAAAACCACGACGATGCAAATCTGATTTCATATTGTTAATTCGGTTTTGAGATTGTGCAGCTAACGGCATACTGCTAGCTAATTCTTCAAAAGATTCTTCCACCTTCCAAATCAGTACTTTGGTATGTTCATTAACTGTTATTGTTTTATAAACAGGCATTAAATTAGTAAGTTTATGCTTAGTTTTGCAGCAAAATTTAAGACAAATATACATACTATGGAGAAAGATACTATGCCTTACGTACCTTATAAAGTAAAAGATATTTCTTTGGCTGATTGGGGAAGAAAAGAAATTGAATTAGCAGAAGCTGAAATGCCAGGATTAATGGCACTTCGTGAACAATACGGCAAAGAAAAGCCACTTCAAGGTGCACGCATTGCAGGTTGTTTACACATGACCATTCAAACAGCAGTGTTAATTGAAACTTTGGTAGAATTAGGAGCAGATGTAACTTGGAGTTCATGTAACATTTACTCTACCCAAGACCAAGCTGCTGCGGCAATTGCTGCTGCTGGCATCCCAGTTTATGCTTGGAAAGGAATGTCTGAGGAAGAATTTAATTGGTGTATTGAGCAAACTTTATATTTTGGTGAAGACCGAAAACCTCTGAATATGATTTTAGATGATGGAGGCGATTTAACCAATATGGTTTTTGATGATTTCCCTGAGTTAGCTAAAGGCATTCGCGGTCTTTCTGAAGAAACTACTACTGGAGTTCACCGTTTGTATGAACGAATGAAAAAAGGAACTTTGGTTATGCCAGCTATCAATGTAAATGATTCGGTTACCAAATCTAAATTCGATAACAAGTATGGCTGTAGAGAAAGCGCAGTAGATGCCATTAGAAGAGCAACAGATACCATGTTAGCTGGAAAACGTGTTGCCGTTTGTGGTTATGGAGATGTGGGTAAAGGTACAGCCGCTTCTTTTCGTGGAGCAGGATCAATTGTAAGCGTTACTGAAATTGACCCCATTTGTGCTTTACAAGCTGTAATGGATGGTTTTGAAGTTAAATTACTTGAGAACATAATACATACCGCAGATATTATTATTACCACTACTGGAAATAAAGATATCGTGAAAGGTGAGCACTTTAAAGCTATGCGTGATAAAGCAATTGTATGTAATATAGGTCATTTTGACAATGAGATTGACGTAGCTTGGCTAAAAGATAATTATGGTAATACCCATGTAGAAATTAAGCCACAGGTTGATAAATATACAATAGATGGAAAAGACATTATCTTGTTAGCGCAAGGTAGATTAGTGAATTTAGGTTGCGCAACTGGACATCCAAGTTTTGTAATGAGTAACTCTTTCACCAACCAAACCTTGGCACAAATGGAACTTTGGAATAATACAGATCAGTACGAAAATCAAGTATACATGCTTCCTAAGCATCTAGATGAAAAAGTAGCGGAGCTACATTTAAGTAGAATGGGTGCTGAACTTACTAAACTAAAACAAGACCAAGCAGAATACATTGGTGTTGAAGTGGAAGGCCCTTATAAACCTGAGTATTATAGATATTAATTCAAAATATTATTTGATTTAAAATCCTCGTCATTTGGCGGGGATTTTTATTTTATTACTTTTTTTATAATTACAAGTTTAAATTATAAGAATCGTTTCTAGCAAGTATTTCACATTATAGTCTTTTATTACAGTATGTAGGTGTAGATTTGATAAAACTCACGCTTTCAAAAGATTGAAATAAACACTTCGGGTTTAAATATTTATTATATATTGCGTAACAAATTAACATAAATTAGAAATATTTTGTTAACAAACAAAGCAAAGGCGGTTATAAAACTCTGCATAATCCTACTTTTTTGTTCTGAATTTGCTTTTGGACAAACACCACCTGAAACTTCTAATGATAGCTACACTACTGATGTAGATATCACTTTAGATGTAAATGCTGCTGACGGATTGCTACAGAACGACACCGATGCTGATGGTGATAATTTAAACATCATTAGCTTTAGAATAAACGGAGTTGACTATACAGTTGGTGATACGGCAACATTTCCAGAAGGAAGCATAACTATTAATGCAGATGGAAGTTTTACATTCATACCAGCTCCAGGGTATGATGGCAGTTTACCTTTAATAATTTACACCATTTCAGACGGAACTACCACTACTGTTGGTAATTTGTATTTATCTATAGTAAGTGAAGGGCCTCCCGAAGCTCAAAACGATTTCGATACAGCAGATATTGACATTACCTTAGATATACCAGCTCCTGGCGTTTTAGCAAATGATAGTTTTGAAGACGAAGATTCAATAAATGTAATTTCATTTATAATAAATGGTGTTACCTATAATGCTGGAACTACTGTAAATCTTGCACAAGGTAGTTTTACCCTATTTCCAAATGGAAGTTTTACATTTGTCCCAACACCTGGTTACATAGGAGATGTCCCAAACATAATATATACTATTTCGGATGGAATAGATACAAGTACGGCAGTTCTTTTTTTAACAGTAGAAGATGTTGAAAACCTATTAACTTTACAAACATTAACATCATGTAATCAAGGCTTCAGCACTGATGGTAGTTATAAAATTGAATATAGTTTTAGGATTAGGAATAATAGTACTGCAAGAGATTATCACCCTTCCAGCTTGATTAGCATTATCGATTTAATCAAAGATTTTGACGCTATCTATGGTGTGGGTTGTGCAACTTTAGTAGATGATTTAACTATTTCAACTATACCTGCGGAAGACCTCTTAAACAATCCTTACCCACAAGATTTTGATAATGCATCTATAAACCAAGACTTTTTAGATGCATCATCAAATAACTTGTTTAATACTAACTCAATAGAAAACGGTGTTTTATATCCTAGACAATCTATCAACATTTCTTTTTGCTTAACAATAGAGCCATTCTGCGATGGAAGACCAAATCCAACACCATCAGGCTCAGGTATTGATTTCAATGCTATTTTAAACCTAACTTCTTCTACAGATGAAACTGAAAGCGAATTACTTTTGGAGGATTTTCATACCACAGAAGCTATTATCACGGCAGGATTCAGCATACCAATTATCAACCCAGACGTAAATCCGGATGGCACTTTTGATTATATAAACTCCGTTATTCTTACAAACGAAGGAAGCGCAGTCGCTAATAACGTCAATTTTAATATGGGCTTAGGTGGTTTTTTCAACAATGGTTTATCCTTTAATATACTTACTGTTTCACAAGTTTCTGGACCAGCAGTTACGGTAAATCCAAATTATGATGGTGATATCAATACCAGATTATTAACTCCAAATAATTCTTTAGCTCCAGGCGAATCTATTGTATTGGAAATAGATCACTTGTTGGCTCCAGTGGGGACTTCTGCTAATAATAATTTCAATCAAGTTGTTCCTTCACAAACCCAAGGGCCATTAGATGGTTTTGATGAAGATACGCCAGAAAACAGGAGAGAATACTCATTTGTGATTTGGGAAGATAATCTAGGCAATCACTTAGACAGGTATTATTCCGCGAGCGGAACGGAAGACCAACCCATAAATGACCAATGCGAATGTGTTAATTTTAGAATGTTCTTTTCATTTATTTCGGGAGCTGATGCTGATAAAGTAATCTCCAATGTAAACGATGCCCCAAATGGAATTTTGGAACACGATGAACTTACTTTTCAAATCACGCTCACCAACACGAGTCCTGTAGTTGATTTAACTAACTTGCAATTACAAGAAAATTTTACTGAAATATGCCAATCTAACCCAATTTCGTTTACTCCTCCTGAAATCATATCAAGTACCGCAACAACTAACCCTACCTTAAATACTAGCTTTAACGGTATCACTGAAGTTAATATATTTGATGGATCTTCTGGACTTTTAATGACTGGAGAAACCATAACCATTGAGTTAACAATTTTGGTAAGCGATGATTGTATTGGCCAAAATACAATCAACTTCTCTGGAACTGACCCCATTGGAAATGTAGCAAGCACAACCTCTAGTGTAGCTGTTGATGTATTTACAGACACAGATAATGACGGAATTTCTAACCTAAATGATCTAGATGATGACAACGATACTATTCCAGACTTGGATGAATCTAATGGAATTGACCCACTCGGAGATGACGATGGTGATTTTATACCCAATTATAGAGACCCTGATTTTGGACCAGATGCAAATAATGACGGCATAGTAGACAGTTTCGATTTCGACGGCGATGGTATTCCCAGTCATTTAGATTTAGATTCAGATAACGATGGTATTTATGATATTTTTGAAGTTGGCAATGCTGCTAACGACAACAATAGCAACGGTCAGACCAGTAATCCTGTTGGCGAAAATGGACTGGACAATACTGTTGAAACCGGTGATAGCCTAAATGCATCAGTCTTATACCAAATTATAAATACCGATGATGATTCAAATCCAGATTACTTAGATATTGATGCCGATGGAGATGGTATTGTAGATAATATAGAAGCGCAACCTACAGACAATTATATTCCACCAAATAACACCTATACAGAATTTGGTGTAGATACCGCATATTCACAAGGATTAACCCCAGTAGATACCGATGCCGATCTTCTTTTTGATTATATAGACATCAATTCTGATAATGACATCAGGGATGATAACATAGAGGGTTGGGATCTTGATAACGATGGTATTGCAGAAACTATAGCCTCTGGGGGAGATATAGACGGCGATGGCCTAAATGATGCTTATGACAATGATGATAATGCGGTAAACCCGACCAACGGACAAGTACCAACAGATTTTCCTAATGTAGACTATGACCTTACCCTAGAAAGAGATTGGCGAGAAATCATGGCAGTTGTGATCATCATCAATGATGTATCTGCCGTTGAAGGAAATGACTTACTATTTACCATTTCTTTGGTGACATTTAATGACAATAGTATTCCTGTACAATCTTCAACTCCTATTGAAATTACACTCTTTACAACAGATGGAACGGAAACTACTACTGTTTACGATGTTGCTGTTTCGCCGTTTGATTATATTTCAATAACCGATAATCAAATTGTAATTCCACCTTTTACAGATACTTTTGAAATCAGCATCACTTCATTAGAAGATGACATTTCTGAATTAGACGAATTATTTACTTTAAATGCTGATGTAACATCAGATAACACCATCAACACCGAAGCAAGAGGCATTGGAACTATTTTAGATAACGATCCGCTGCCAAATATCACCATGAATGATGATGTTGTTTTTGAAGGGGAAGATTTACAGTATACCATCACCCTCAGCAACCCTAGTTCTAGACCAACAGACATAAACATTATAAGCCTTGATAATACGGCTATTTCTCCAGAAGATTATATTTCTATATCAACTACACTTAGCATTGATGGTACAGAAGATCCTGCTAGCCCCAACCTTAGCAATTCCTTTTCTATTACTACACTTTTAGATAATTTAAACGAACCAGACGAGGAGTACTTAGACGTAATCGGTAACGTAACTTCAGCTAACGTTGGTATTCAGGACTTAAATAAAACAGGCACCATCTTGGATACTGATCCTGATCCGCTTTTGGTAATTACAGACGACACGGTTGTAGAAGGCAACACGCTAGTTTTTGTGATTACGCTCCTGAATGATGAAGGAGAACCTATGCGTAATTCTTTACCTATTCTTTTTGATTTGGAGACCGTAGATATTACAACCACAGCTAACAGTGATTATCCTTACCTTTTTGTAAGTACTTCTATACCAGCTTTAAATAGTTCATTTACACAAGAGATTCCGACTATAGATGATAATTTAAACGAAGAAACCGAAACCATGGAATTAGTGGCTACCATCATCGCTGGAGAAATTTCAAATTCAAGTCCAGTATTAAGAGGTTTAGGCACCATAAAAGACAATGATATTCCAAATTTATTTTCACCTAATAACGATGGACGTAGTGATGTTTTTAGAATTGATGGTATTGAAGATTTTCCCAACTTTAAGTTGGTCATTTTTGATAGATGGGGTGGTGAAATATACAATTATAGAAATAATGGCAATCCAAGTCCTAATTGGTGGGATGGAACCAATAATGGAAATCCTGTTATTGAAGGGGTGTATTTTTATACCTTAGATTACAATGATGGAGTTACAAAACCGAAAACAGGATTTATTCAATTGGTAAGATGATACGTAAGACTAACGCATACACAAAATGCTTAACTAAAGGAAAAATAGGGTTCTTATGCCTGATGTTTCTGCCATTCTTTTTAGCAAACGCCCAACAAGCACCACACTATGCGCAATATGTGTATAATATGCAAGTGCTGAATCCTGCATTCGTTGGGTCTAAATCTGATTTTAATGCTGCTTTACTTACACGTAGCCAATGGTTTAATATTGAAGGCGCACCAGAAACAACTACCTTTTCTGTAAATACCAGACTAAATTCAGGTTTCGGAATTGGCGGAACACTCATCAGTGACAATATAGGATTGGTGGACAACAC
>Ga0307966_1004334_pt1 | contig 10543 bp, 10 predicted proteins | sample OrgLakmetagen646_FD_203141 | JGI IMG/M metagenome (GOLD analysis project Ga0307966, IMG submission 203141) | Saline water microbial communities from Organic Lake, Antarctica - #646 | ecosystem: Environmental > Aquatic > Non-marine Saline and Alkaline > Saline | place: Antarctica: Organic Lake... | reverse complement strand
GCTGTTGAAGCTGCTGGCATGGGTGGGAGGGGTTTGGAGTCGAGAGGGACAGGGGCTTGGGAGTTCTGACCAGCTGTCGATGTCGGGATCCCCATCGACCCCCAGTATTTCTGACTCATTTTGACAAATTTACTAATTCAACAGGAAGCGCCAGTAAGCACAACTTTTGGACGGCACGTGTCTAATCAATTACGAATTAGATATTTGGAATCCTTTTGTCGAGAGCTGTCAATTGATATATGTATGGGTCCAATCGGAGAGGGGAGGAGGGTCGGGGGGAGGTTCGAGTTTTTGGACCCCCCCTGCCCCCACTCCAAAAGTTTACTGGGCCACTCCTACGAATTTTTCAATATATCAGCGGAATCCTCAGCTCGAACCCAGGCGATTGGCACTCTTTTTTAGCAAATTGGGTCAGGGGGGGGGGGTCAGGGGGGTCCAGCCCAAAATCATACGTGCCTATCCAAAATTTTCTGGCCCCCCCTGAATTAAAACAGATAAGTAATTGACTACACTGGGTGATCGACAAGAACTTTTGGTGTCGCCACTGTGCAACATTTGGCTACACTGGGTGCTCAGCAACGCCCGGGCGTCGCTGTGTCTTACCTAAAATGGCCAAAATGCGACACAGTGGCGACGTGTGGCGACTAATAAAATCACTGGCGTGCACTGACATGGTTTTTAACAGCTGCAGGAGATTTCTTGTCTACTTCTGGCAGTAGAAAGGTAAAGGTTATACTGGGAACCACAGCCAGTGAAGCTGAGCACACACACACACTCCATTTTGCAACCTTGTACGAACCCTAGCATTGGTTACTACTCAACCCAGGCAGAGCGGAACAGCCACAGAATTAACTTTTAATGGTTACAGCTCAATCCAGACAGAGCGCAGCAGCCACAGACTGAACCTACAAAACCCTACCATTGATTACCGCTCAATCTAGGCAGGGCACAGCAGTCACAGACGGAATCTAGAAAACCAGCACGACTTGGAACACGGAACCCGCATCACCTGCCGGCACTCGATGGCAATGAGCCCACATGCAGGGGGGTCGACAATGGTGACCTCCGCCTCCATTTCAGTGTGCAGGTCTGAATCAGAGCTGTCCTCCACACCCATGACACGTGCACGATGCCATCGTGCGACCTGAGCGCGTGACGTCACACGCACGCTCTCGTGCGTGCTCCACCTGTGTGTATGGACATATCGGATGTGTGGGCGTTTGTGTGGATGGGTGGGTGGAAGGGTCGATGTGTGGGAGGTTTGTGTAATGACTTGGGTGAGGGGATGCTTGGCACAATTATGGTGCAGTGTACGGAATCCTTGAAGTAGTCATGAAATAATGAAATCTACGGTAGAAGGGGATTAGGGCATGAGGTCCAACGCACTCTTTGTCCCTTGAGTCCTGTAATTTACGAGTCCTGTAATTTACGGTGCACTCGGCTGTCTTGCACCCTATGGTCATTATGTACGTACGTACATATGCCCGTTCACCTGACGAAAAGCAAGGAGCGCTAAAGCAACGTAAGTACCTACACACACACACACACACTTTGTTCAAAAACTAGAAACTCGTTGACCAGTGCTTGGCCAAAACAACAAAAAGACTGCCAAAGCTAACTGCAGCAACACAACCACCCACGTGGTTTGTAGATAACGCCCGCCGTGCCGTGCTGTGATTTTACCGTCCTGGATATACATGCCGTACACGCTGATCTTCAGAGAGGAGAGGCCGTTGGAGGCTATGCATCTAGGGGACACACCCGTGAGGCAAGGCTGAGTTGCCAGGTTAAGCAAGCCAGGCATGGGCACCGAGGAGTCTAGACGCCTGCATGCGCATGGATGTATGTGCAATGAGAGCCATCTCTGCGATATACAATTACTCTCTTATATGCTGCGTATGAACAAGCAACATTTTAGTGTCATGCTAGATACGGTTAAAAAGTGCAACTTAACACGCTTGGGCGTTCCTATGTTTGTAGCTGGTGATGTATGGTGTTATTAAAAACGCACGTGTGTGTCCAAGCAAGAGTATTGTTGGTGCTGAAGGGGGAGACCGCAGTAGATGGCTCTTCTGCAGATATGTGCTGCATCAGGTACAGTTCTGCTTCCTGCTGGAGGAGCACCTGCAGAGAGCAAGCATGTGTGTGGCGTTTGTAAGAGTGTGTATGAGGACTTTGCAAGAGGGTAGCTAAGAATCCTAATGAAATAGGCACACCTATCAGTACACCTGCTACGAACCAAGGCAAGACACTTCGCCCTCATTTCTGCAGTTGCCTTCACACGATCTGGTACAGAGTATCACTGACACCACATCCACTTAACTCATGCCTGCCATACACACAACATTTTGGCAAATGTGAGTGCAAAAGTGCACTAAATGCTCCTCGCACCTGCTGGCCAGCCCTGGCTCTGGCGCGGCTTGCTTGGTGAACCCAAGTCATGATCTTACTGGGGTTGAAAGACCCATCTGAGTTCTCTGCAGCCAAAAACAGCAAGCAAAACTATGGTTTGCGGCGTGGGGGGAAAGTGTTTAGTCGACTCATGTGTGAGTGCGTGCCCTGCAAAGCGAAAAACATCATGAAATTGATACCACAACCAGCACTGCGCCTCACCTGCTTGCACAGAGTAGTTGCCTGCCCTCTGGTTCATGAAGTGGCGATAAGCCCTGATGGCAGCAGGCGTGGAGCAGGTACTGATAAGGTTAGGGCATGCAGTAAGAGTCCCCTGGGCCCCTGAGCTTGCATCTTCGCTGCTGCCTTCCTGTTCTTCTTGGCCCTGGAGTTCATTCTGTTTTGCGTTTGCACAGGTGAGGAGCTCCAGCACCAGGTCCCCGGGGGCATCCTCACGCACAGCAGCTCCGTTCAGGCACCACCCGTGGTCGCCAAGGAGCTTGGTCGGACCACTACCTGACACAATGTCTTCCAGGAAGTTTGGGGGCAGGTCTTCTGCAGACTGCCATTGCGTGCGGGTCACCTGAGTGCAGAGAGGCAAAAACAGTCACTGGTGACAATCACAAATGTGCACACTGCTTTTAGTCTGGGATACAACAGAAGACAGCATAATAGCTTGACCATAGCGACACAGAAATATTCTCCAGCCTTACCAGTCTGATGACAGCCAGCGGACTCTGGTAACAAAGTAATGCACAAGCATCAGCTCTCCGCTTGGTTCGTTCCACTATGGATGGAAACTCATTTTTGCCTGGATGGAAACTCATTGTTGCCTGACATTGAGGGCAATCATTCAGATAATCATTAGGTGGTCTAATAAATATATTACGAGAAAGGACGGAAAGGAATCACAAACTTCCTTCCTCTTTCACGACTTGGAAGGCACCGTTTCGTACAATGAGCACACCTTTAAACGTGCCCTTATCCTCCCACCAGCTACTGACCCCTTCTACGACCTGTTCCAAACAAAGTTGGCTCCCAGCAGAAGAACTACGGGTTCTGACTAACCTGAAACTAAAACATCACATACACGCCCACCATTACCTTGGTGAAGCTTACACGAATACACTGCTTTACAAGCTCTGGCAAAAATTGCATGATACGCCTCAGAATGCAGCACAGCCTGACTCTCGCACACGGCAAGCTACAGCAAAGCCCCTTGCGCATGCGCAATTCAGTAATAACAAGTTTTGGTCCATGCCAAATGTGACTTCTAAGGAACAGGAACAAGTCCTTAAGTACAGGACGGATACGATACACACAGACAAACACACCAAAATAAAGATTTAGCCATACGACAGGTCCTGCCACCTGCCCTTTGTGCGGAGGATCAGACTGTGCTCCACACATACTTAAGAAGCTTCTTAGGTGCAACAACCATACTCTGAAGAGAGTGCACGCACATAAACCGACACCACCACGCTGTTAGCCTTTGTGGTGAAAAGATCAGCAAAGGCTAACTGGGCTCAGCAATTGTTACAATGGATGCTTGTAACTGTGAAAAGTTATCTGACCTTAATAATGAACCCCCTGATGACATTAAAAGAAACATCCCTGACTGGGTTTTCCCAACACAACAAAACCTTCCTCCTAGACATCAAAGCCGTCCAGGTGGCGTGTTAGTTATGCCCATTGAGGGAAGAGGCAGACATCTGGATCCCAAACAGATCCCCCCAAAGGACAGAGACATACATCTTGTAGGATCCAAATTCTGCTCAGACATAAACCCGCAACAGACATTAGAAAAAGCGCACAACCAGCATCAACCCCTTATCCAGCGTCTACGAACAAGGAGCCTCCGAGGCATCTCTCGAAACAACCAAGTCACACTTCATGTTATACTTCTTGGAGTCGGGGGCACAATCTACAATCAGTACACCATAACTCCTTTACTAAACTTAGGCGTCCCCACGCACAAAGTGCACCAACTAGTTACTAAACTGCACTGCCATGCAATAAAAAGCTTGAACAAGATAACAAAAACAAGACACTAAATACGCCCTAACAACAACAGTGATAATGGGGGATCTGATTGGGGGGTTACTGGTAGAGCGGCTGGCTTCAGGAGGGCTAGGCGCAGGCTGGAATGCATGCCTGACAACCCGCCGGATCCTCATTAGTCTCTGTTGTTTCTCTTTTTTCTCGTTTCTGGTGGGGCTCTGGCTAGTGTGAGCACTAGTTGAGAGCCTTTCCTTGATGCACGCTGGTGACTTTCAACGTAGACTTTAACTTCTACTGATTAAAGTTAATGCTGCAATGTCACAAACAGCATTGTGCCTTTTTTCCCTCTCAAGGTTTTTTTTGTAGTTGCTACAATTCTGGTGCTACAACAACAATTATCACAATTTTTACAAAGCAGCCTAGCAGTCGCACGTTTTGACTGATGGCTTGACCTGTAAAGAACCTGTAAAGGTATATCTCGGTATCTCGGTGCTCTTGATATAAAATTAACGCATGACTATAATTACTCTTACGAAAGGAGTAGCTTTTCACTTAACAAAGTGCGAATAGACAACGCTCAGCTAAAGGCCTTTGTCAAAGAGCACACTCGCTAAGACTCTGAAAATGCTAGTCACTCTGTGTGAGAAAACGGCTAGAACAGCTTCCTCTCTGTCTTGAACTCTGAAACGATATTCAAAATTCGCATAAAAACACGTCCTCCTCCTCATGCTTTCTAGTTTCGCCTGGGAAAGAGCAGCATTTCTGGTTTACTTCTTCTTGCCCTTCTGGGGGCCCTTCCCTTGCTGCTTTGGCTTAGCATCTGGGTCTTCAGCTTTGCCAGGGATGCTGGCAGCTGCTCCCACTTCTCCAAAAGCACCCAGGTCAGCGAACCTCTTCTTGAACCTGTGCGGATGGATGCATGATTTCAGTGTTCATGCGTGAGTGTATGCACGTGTGTACATGTATTTATGTGTACGTGCATGTCACAAGCATGAGCATGCATTTCTGCGCACGTGCGATTGATCCCAATTACTCTGGCGCTTCCCTTTTTGGTATAGATTGTATACGTGAACCTGGTACTCCAGTCTCTTTGTGACTTCTTTTAGTACTGTTAATCCTACCTCTCTGACAGGCCCTTTTTTGTCTGCTGGTAAAGGAGTTTTACGGTACTCGGTACCAAAGTAGTTTTTCTTCCTTAATTGATGTGGGGAGTGGTTTCACTGCCTGCGTAGTTAGTTTTATTCCATTGTTATGCATTACTTACAGACAAGTGTACAATATAATTTAAGAAATGCCGATACAGCAGTTTGTGTGCAGCTTATCTGTTTGAGAGTTGACGTGTGCATGTTTGTTACTACCAGGGATGTGTCATACGGCGTATTTGTATAATTCGCTGCATCGTATTTAATGTGTATTTTACCTCATTGAACAAATTGGGCCGTATTGTACGATTGAGAAATTTTGTTTTTTTGCCGTTTTTTTGCCTTTTTAGCTAGCAACGGCCTTTCAGTGAGCTTCCAATGCTATTATATAATATACAAATAACATGTAATATATTGGAGAAGAACTGGGAACGTTTTGGGTGATTTTAGGCGAATCGGGTCCATTTTGGGTCAAAAACCGGCACTTCCAAAATTGCCGAAAAATACGATCGTATTACGCGTTGAACGCGTATTTTACCGTATTGAACGTCCAAAATGACCGTACGACACATCCTGGTTACTACCGTACTTTACTGTTTTCACCCCAGAACCCAGAATTCATAAATGATAAAAGTAACACCAGAACTCTTTCAGATATTTTAACCATATCCCCATCATTCGGTGGGGAGTTTAGCCCAGCACTTGCACGTGTGTGTAAGTATACGTGTCCATATGCGCGTGCGTGCGCATATACACGTGTTTGCGTGTGTGTAGTGCAAGCGTGCGTGTGCACATACACAAGCTGACACGCGCTTGCGGTTGCACATTCAAGCGCGCGTGTCAGCTTGTGCATGTGTGCGTGCCTGTATGTGCCTGTGTGCCAGTGCATGCATGTGGTTTCCTGTATTGCTGAATTGTGCACGTGTGTGCATGTGTCGTGGTAGCAGGGGCAGCAAGAACTCCAACTGAATTGGGAGGGGGCCAGGGACGGCGGAAGAGCCACCTCCTCTTGTTCGGTCACCCACCCAAATTTATTTTTGGCTATCCTGGGCAACCCCAGAGCCTCACAATAAATGTATAATAAAGGATACTGGCATCATTCCGGATGGCAAAAAACGTTGTTTACCCGGGGTGATATAGGAAAGCTACGGTACTGTCCATTCATCGTGTATGCACAGATGTGCCTGCCGTACATATCTTATACCGCCACCCCTAATTTACATTTGGGGGGGGGGCGGTGATCAAAGTGCTCAAAACAGTTGTTTGATATACTGTATCCCCCCCCAAATAGATATTTACAAGAACATTTTGATCACCGCCACCCCCCAAGCCCTGTAAAATCCCTGCAAGGTCGACGATTACGTAAAACAACTGAAACATCTGACACCGCCACACCCCAAAACGAAAATCAGGGGCAGTGATATTCTTCACGTCTGGTAGACATGTAATTGTCAGAGGGGACGGTTGGATCAATACAGTGTAAGACATAATACAGAATTCTATCTAACTTCATTGTTTTCTTTGGTGTTCAGGGTGTGGAGCAACTTGGACAGGCCTGCGACAGCAGATGCTGGATGCATGAAAATACCTCCTCAGCTCTTGCGAATCGTGAGAAGAGGCCCAAAAAAACAGGGGGGCAATTGCTGTAAACATTTATCTTTACGGGAGGAGGGGTGAGTACGGTAGCCCCGTATATTAAACCATGCATTTATTTTGGGTATGCATGCATGCCTGTGTGTATGTGCGCATGTGTTAATGATGTGTTTGTGTATGCACGTGTGTATGTGTGTGCGCACATGTGTGTGTATGTGTGTGCGCACATGTGTGTATATGTGTGGATGGATCACAACTAACGGGGTGTATGGACCCTTCTGCTTCCCCCTTCCCCCCAGATAAAATGCGTGTCTATAACCTCCTGCTTAGAATCCTGCAATCAACCGAGCGTTTACCCTGTAAGTTGATGTGATTTCTGCTAGACGATTCCTGAGCACTTGGCCTACTTCCATGCGATTAGGCATTAACTCTCAATACACCATTTAATTCCTTGACAGTGGAACTTTTAATTCCCTTCTAACAGTCTCAATCGACAGTTACCAAGCTCAAGAATATAAACATGTCAACGCGAGGAAGTAAACCAGTTAATTTCTGGCTCCAAATTTGTGGGGAGAAACAAGTCAAATCCTCAGGGACCCGCCAATCCCCACCATCTCTGACCGGACTCATATAACAACCAAGTCAGAAATCAGATTATACAATTTACCCATACTGGAATTGACACATGGCGTCTAGAAGCGGAACCCCCTCGCACAAAAGATACAAAAGATTTGAAGCTGGCCTCAACCATGTCTACCTGTTAAGCTGACCCTCATCCATAATCATGGTTGATCTGTTGCCCAGGTAGAAAGGGTGGTTGCCAGAGTAAATATCTACATTGTACTGGGGCTTCGTGCCACCCAGACGCATAACCTCCACTCTGCATTGTACATTGTGTTTGTGTGTGTGCGCACAAGTATCGCATCAAGTGATTTAAGGTGTATGCGTGTGTGTGTGTGCTTGTATGTATTCATGAACGTGCCCACATAAGAGCACGTGCTGTTTTATTTGCCTATTTGACGTTGCTAAGCTGTACAGCTCAATGTCAGCACATATATGCGCACCCGTTGCAGACGACAGGTGCTTCTTCAAAAAACTCAGGATGCGTGTCTGCATGAGCACAAAATAAATGTGGTTGGCAACATCCCGTTCTGTACGACAGTTTTTGCTGGTCATGCAACTTTTGAGTACATGCATGTAACACGTATGTGAACGCACGTGCGTCTAGTAAAATGCGCTCGCGTGTGAGTAAGTGTGTGTGTCTGTAGGGATGTGTGCTTAAGTGTGTACTTTCATGCACGCATGTGTTTAAGTGTGTGTACTTTCATGCACGAATGTGTGTATGCGCATGTATATGTGTGAACTTTTAGTGTGTATGTGAGCATGTGCATGCGTCTGTCTGTGTGTAGTTGTGTGAACGGACGTGTTTATATCTGTGTGTGTTTGTGCGTGAGTGCGTGTGTGTACGTGTGAGTATGTGTACGTGTAAGTGCATGCGTGCGTGCGTGTGTATGTGTATGTGTGTGTGTGTGGATGTGTGGATGTGTGTGGAGGTGCGTATGAGGGTGACGATTGCGTGTACATGTGCATGCGTGTGTGTACAAATGTGTGTGTGCGCGTGTGCAAGGGTGTGTGTGTGTGCGAGGGCGTGCGTGCGTGTGTGCGTGCGAATGTGAGTGTGTGTGTGTGTGTGTGTGTGTGTCTGTGTGTGCGTATGTGTTTGTGTGTGTGAGTGTGTGTATGTGTGAGTGTGTGTGCATTCCCTCTCTGTTTGTTATCAATTACAGTTGGCGACGGGGGTACCGGACGGAGGGTCCGTTTTTGTGGTGTCCCATCAATGAGTCTAGTGGACGGGGAAGCCGTCCTCCCATTCTCCGAACCGCGCGCACCCTTCTTCATGCGGCAAACCAAAGACGAGCTCCGGGGCTGCCCGGCTCCGGCCCCTGCAAGCGGCTGCTTGGCTGGCAGCCGGGAACCCACGCTCGACGAGAATTTGGTAGCGAGGAGAGACATTGTATTAAAATTACTGTGAAGGCCCCTGAAAAAATCTCCCCTGGTAAAAATAAAGTGTCAAATTTTCCTTTTGTGTAAAAACAATGGGAGTGATGTACAAGTGAAATAACTGAATAGAAGTCTTGACGGCCAGACACACGGGTTAATTGGTCTTCAGCCCACTGGCCAAGGCTCATGGGACAGGTGAGCGTTGCCCCACGCACCCTGTAGGGACTGTGTTTTACCTGAATCCTTGAAGTGAAAGCTCATCTCGCATGCACACACAGTTCGCAAGCACCGCTTTTGATGGGGATCCCTACATTGACATCATGAGGGCCCTCCCAGACAAGGAGCTCACATGGTGGATACAGAAGGTCATTTGGGTGAGTGAGCGTCTGCACCTCTGCGTGCTGGTACGCCGAACAGTGTGACCTGAGCTTGCAAGCCAGCCATTTAACACGCTGCACTCATAGTCCTTCACTGACGACTGAGTTCATAACAATTTGCAGCTGGCTGAGGGGTTCACCTTTGCGGAGCACTTTGGTCGCACGTACAAGACCATATTCATGCATCAGTGCAAACATTGTAACGGAGCAGGGACTCTGACCTGTCCGCACTGCCACGGCTACAAGGTCAAGCAAGCCCACAAACACACCTTCCGTTTGCAAGATCAGACTGGTGTGGGCAGGTGAGTGATGGGGCACACAACCAAAGGGAGGTCCACGATACAAGGGTGATTTGTACGGCTGTTTATTCCCATAACCCGTGCGTTGTGTTCACCTGCTCAACAATGAGCATCACGTACTATTTTACAAATCAAAAGTCACCCCTGTCTGCCATCGATGACTCGGCATGGTACGCACAATCAAAATGGTAGCCCTGTCTCAGATGGAACTTGGGTTGCATGCGACTGTCACCTGCCCAATCAATGTAGCGAGCTTGTTGCCAAGTCTGCCATGCAGGAGACAGGCCACCTTGTTCCAATAGTCTACTAGCTGTGTTCCCAGGCTTTCAGCCTCTCTCTCTGTGCATCCTTCACAGGCTCCTCGCAAAGGCTGATGCTCAAGATTGTGACCACTGCGGTGGTCACTGTGAGTGGGATGCTGAGTCAGAGTGGCAGGAGAAGTGGAATGATTGGGACAGCAAGCTGTCTTATTATGATCGTACGTATGCGCCCTTGATGGACGAATGGTAAGTTGTGCTTCCTGACGTTTGTTGTAAAATTGAACAAGGCTGGTATGCAAGCTCTTGTTGAGAGGGTCAAGGACCCCTGTCTCCCCGTGTGTCAAATTTACCAAGCATGGACTCCACATTTCCTTGGCGGTTCCTATATCACAACAAAGAACGCATGTGCACAGACACACTTACACCTCTCTCTCTCTCTCTCTCTCCCTCTCTCTCTCTCTCTCTCTCTCTCTCTCTCT
>Ga0307966_1004331_pt1 | contig 10547 bp, 11 predicted proteins | sample OrgLakmetagen646_FD_203141 | JGI IMG/M metagenome (GOLD analysis project Ga0307966, IMG submission 203141) | Saline water microbial communities from Organic Lake, Antarctica - #646 | ecosystem: Environmental > Aquatic > Non-marine Saline and Alkaline > Saline | place: Antarctica: Organic Lake... | reverse complement strand
AGAGTGTGAGGGAGAGAGCACGTGTGTTTACATGTTTTATTCCAATGTGCATGAAATAGCACACGCCCATCGGTACACATGTCCATGGAAGGAGTTCGCCAGAATTGTAAATTTTCAGCCGTTCACGCCTGTGTGCGGGGAGATGTCCCTGCCAATATGTACCGTATCCGCGCTGTAACCACACGCGTATCGCTCTGGCCAGCTCTAGGAATGAAGCAGCTCAGGGGCACATGTGTGCAGAGTCAGAACCGATTGTCTGCGAAACAACACCGGCTGCATGAGGCACAGGGTGGTGCTAGCAACACTTGCACGTTAGCTGCTACCAGCTAGCATGTCAGCAGCTAGCAGCTGATATGAAGGTAACCATAGATCTGAGTGCAGATGTCGCAAAGCTTTACGGTCGCCTCATAAGCTTAGCCTAAACTGTTTAGGCAACCTACATCACACAGCATGTCCCCCTCCTTGCCCCATATAACCACATCCAAACACCCTTACCCACTAACACCCCCTCGCATTCACACCCACACACGTATTTATACAGACACATATACACATACATACAAACATATATTTACATATATACACACACCATGAGCCTGCATTTTTCGCGCTTGTCCACTTCTGCCTTCTCCGACATGACCACAAAATCCGCGCTCATGTCATAAAGGGGCACGTCTTCCAGGGTCATGCCGTAGGCCTGTGTGTGTGCATGTGTGTGAGTGTCTGTCTGTGTGTGTGTGTTTCGATGGATGCTTTTATGAGTGTATGTGTGTTTGTGCGTGCTACGAGTGTAGTAAGTAAGTGCGAGGCCTCCTCATAAACCTCTGTGTGTCCGTGAGTGGAGCAAGGCAAGTGCGCGACTTCTTGCAGTGAGCAGGCGCATGCACACAGCTCCAAAGTGTGTGATGCATATTGGGAAGGTGGGCGCACACATAGCAATAACACACAAACTATGAACTAACACTAGAACTAAAAATTCTTAATTTTTTCGATGTGGATGTATCGCAGTTAATCCAACCCATAATCCATACATACACGCATGCGCGCACGTACGCACGCACAAACATACACACACAGCAGCAGCACACACAGCACGCACACCCTCACATGCAGCTCCTCCATGTCCAGCATCCGTGGGGATCCCAGGAACAGCAGCACCTCCTCACTCTGCGCGCACTGCGTTTGTGGATGGCTTTGTGGATGGCTGTGGGTGGGGTGCAGTGTGCACGACACCCCTCCTGCCACACGCTCCTCTTCATTTGCATGGCTGTCTGCAGCCCACACGCTGCTGGCGCCTGGGTGAGCCTCATGGTGTGAACCACTGCTACCAGCACCAGCACCAGCACCACCAGCACCAGCACCAGCACCAGCACCAGCACCAGCACCAGCACCAGCACCAGCACCAGCACCACCACCAGCACCACCAGCACCACCACCACCACCACCACCACCACCACCACCACCACCAGCAGCAGCAGCAGCAACAAAGTGCAGCGGTGGGTACAGCGCTCCTCTGTTAGCTACCGGCCCACTCACACTGGGCGCTGCTTTGACAGCACGTGCAGGGCTGCTGCGTGAAGATGATGCAGGGCACCCCTGCTGCACAGGGCACGCCTGCGCTTGGGTGCACGTTTGCGCTGCCTGCGCTTGAGTGCACGTTTGCGCTGCCTGCGCTTGAGTGCACGTTTGCGCAGCCTGCGCTTGAGGGCACAATTGCGCTGCCTGCGCTTGGGTGCACGTTTGCGCAGCTGTCTCTGCAAAGCTCGTACTGGGTTTGGACTTGGACTTGCGTGCTCCAAGACTCATGCCACCGGACAACTTTTTAAAGAAGCTCTTGCTGCTGCTGCTGCTGCTGCTGTTGCTGCCGCCCCAACACAGCATTGCTGCGTCGCCCCTGGCTGGCTGGCTGGCTGCGTTTTGTTGGCCTTTCTTGGAGGGCAGGTCAGGGTAGGGCAGGTGGGTGCTCATTGAGACAGGTGGCTCTCCTGCTGCTGCTTCTGCTGCTGCTGCGTGTAAGCACAACGTGTGCATGCGTGTGTGTGTGTAGGCGTGGTTGTGTACGTGTGCGCAATTACAAGCATGATTAGGTGTGTGTATATATATTGGGTGAGCATGCAAGCAATTGTGTGTGAGTGTGTGCGCGCCTTACACATGTGCATGTGGCGTCATAAGTGCTCATGTAAATGAGCAAGCACACTCACAGTCACAGCGCACAGAATGGCGTGCATACCTGCTGACTGTGCCGCTACTGCTGCTGCTGTTGCTGCTGCACTTTCTTTGTGCAGAAGGGGGATGCATGATGGGGCGGACGAAGATAATAACGAGTTAGCCAAGGAAGGGGTTGTGGCCTTGTTTGATGGGGCACTGGGCATAGGGAGGGGGCTTGTGTGATGGAGTGGGGAGGGGGAGGCTTGGACGGAGGTAGGGGGCAGCCTGAAAGGGCACAGACAATCAAATGCAACAAAAAAGCTTGTGTGATGGAGTGGGGAGGGGGAGGCTTGGACGGTGGTAGGGGGTAGCCTGAAAGGGCACAGAAAATCAAATGCAACAAAAAAGCGAGCTGAAAAAGGACTGCAACAACAGCGGAGACGGAGGCAGGTATTAGACGTGAGGCTTGGGAGGTGATGGCAAGCAGCCTGAAAGGGCGGAGGAAATTGAAAGCAATGAAAGCGAGCTGTTTAGGGAATGTGATTGCAGCGGAGATGGAGGCAGGTTTTAGACATGAAGCTTGAGGGAGATGGGAGGCAGCCCGGAAAGTACAGAAACTCACTGCGGCATGTGCTTGTAGTGTGTAAAACAAATGGTGCTGTGCGCATGGTGTTACGGTGCATGGGTACATGCATGTGGCGTGCTGAATGTACCATGGGCGACAGTGTGTATAACAAAGGGTGCTGTGCGCATGGTGCCACGGTGCAAGGTAACTTGTTAACATGCATGTGGCGTGTCGAATGTGCCGTGGGCGACAGTGTGTATAACAAAGGGTGCTGTGCGCATGGTGCCACGGTGCATGGTAACCAGTGATGTGACCCTACGGTGTACGGTACGGTTGACGGTACTACGGTACACCACTGTAATTTCTACGGTTTTCGCAAATTTGGGACCGTATTACGGTCAATTACGGTACGGACTACGGTACGGTCCATAATTTTCCTAGATTATGGTAAATTACCGTAATTTCTTTACCTGAACTGTGGGCTACAGTGGCACAGTTACTGAGAACTCCTACAGTTCCTCTCACTTTTCTGCAGTTTGCCAGCTCATATGTTCAGTAGAGTATAATATAATATTATATCTATTAGAAAAATTCTATGTTTCAGCAACTTCCTGCTACTCTAAATGTGTTCCTCAAAAACCCCTCCCTCATCAGTGTCCCCCCCCCTGTCTGAACCACCACACACAGATGCTGGGATTGAGGACGTGCTCCTTGAGGCGGCTGCTGGTTGGATGCTATCAGCTGCTTGTTGCATGCTTTGCACTTATACCCATCCTTCTCCACCCCGTCCCTTTTCACTTTTACCTTCTCTAACTGACCTTCTACCCACCAATTTTTAATTTTCTTCACATGGCGCTTGCCTGCCCTTGCCCTGCAGGCTCTCTGTTGCAGGGTGCTCCCCCACACCCAGGTCTCTGGGCATGGGCAAGCCACTGCCATGCATCCCCACCCTTTGCTTCTTCTTAGAAACTGCACTCATTGCTGTAAACTAATAAATTGTATTGCGGTGGAAGGGGGATGGAAAGCTGTAGGTTCACACGATGAACTTTGACGCGCCTTAGAATTACTACGATTTACCCACCGTATTGTGTACTATTTGCCACCGTACATGACGGTTAGGACAGTGATCCCGGTTTTACCGTAATTTCTACGGTATGACCGTAGTACGGCGTACACCGTATCGTAATACGGTGCAAAATTCTCAATTACGGCGTAAAGTCACATCACTGGTTATAATAAAGCAGTCATGTAAGTGCCTTTACAGGGCGCTAGAGTAGCAGAGCTTAAATTGTGCTGTGGATACCAATGTGCTGCCATTCTCCTTGCGTTGCAGCGTCACTTCAATATGACGGGCTATACAGACGAATCTTGCTCCACCATGGAGGGCAAACTGCAGTTTCAGCGGGATGCAAGCATTCATCCTAGTCCAAGAAGCAGCACTCCCAACCCTGAGGCTGCCAAGCAAATGTTAGACGCGGCTAAGGAGGCAGTAGAGCAAGGTTGCTTGTCCATGTGGCAGAGGAACAAGACGGAGATGCTTCCCCTGGACAAATTTGTCAGTGCCATCTTGCTCAAGGTGCGTCTGCTTACTTTCACAGAGCTTGAAGGAAAGCACATTTGCAACAACGTGGCAGGGATGGCAAGGTATGCTTGAACCTCCATTCGCTTCATATACCTACTGCACCTATTGCACCTTGTGTCCAGCCTGCGCTACATCTTAAAACTTGCTCAGGTTTTTAGCTCCAGAATTTGTACTCTACAAGCAGTATGTGGCCCAAGTTTATGAAGCATGTTGTCATCATTGGCACAACTAGCTTGCCTTGGCTTGTTTTAGCAAGCGTGATATGTAATGTAATATATGCGACGCTTAGCACTCAGCCTACATCGTGCACCCTTTCCTCTGTAAGATAAGTGCTTACTTGGTGGGGGGCAGGACACTCAACCCCATCCGGGCTCTGGAAATGTTTGCCAATAGATCGGGCCATCCTGGAGTGTCGGCCCCAACCTAGCTTTGGTGAACCCAAACGCTGTTTCCAAAATCTTGGTTGAAAAAGCGGGGGATTTGAGCTAAGTCAGGAATGGTCTCATTGTGTTCCGGGGAAGCTTGGGAACTTGGGAGGACACGTTGAAGATTCCTGGTGGAGGGGTTGCATTATTGGCATCTCATCTCATCACACCCGCTGCCTTTCTTTTTTTTAGATGTATGCACTGCTCACATTACATTTCCCATGATCTTGCTCACAGACGGTGGAATTCAAGCTACAGTGATCTGATGAGGTAGGCATGCTGAATGCACGGTGTGCCAGATGAAGTGTGTTACCCCCTTGGTTGCAGTGGTGTACTGCTCCTGTGCTTGCAAATGGCAAGTAGCATGCTAAAAAAACATTGTCCAGGATCTTGTTAGGTCAATGATAGGCAGGCCCGGCCTAGTTGAATGCAGGCTTGAGTACGCACATATTGTGCACATCAAAACATTGTACTGCTTAATACTGTGCTATCAGGATCTAAAGTGTAATGGAAAGCCAGAAATTGGTCCCCTATGTTGCAAAAGCAGGTTGCTCCTGCATTTTTGCCTAGCTTGCGAGTGCTATGCTTGATGTCTTTTATTTTGTATGAACGCAGTGCTTAAGCCTTTCCTTTACAAAAAACGATGCAGGACCAACAACAAGCATATCCTTTAGCGACGCCCACTTTCATGACATGGCCATAAGGTAGAATGTGGGGGTTGGGTAAGGTGGCTAGCCAATGAATTGCAGCATGGGTGGTAGGGCGTGGCAGCCTCAACCAATGGTTTTGAAGCAGCTTGCATTGAGACAACAACGTCTGGCTGTGTCTAGAGGCATGTTCTTGCCAACTTTAATCCACATGAATCAAAGCTGCTAGGTGGTGATGTTTAATTTTATCAAGAATATTTTGCTCATTTGAACATGATGCATTGTCTGGGGCGTATCCAAATGTTTATAGATAGGGCACAAACTCGGAGGGTCTTTGCAATTAGCACGTTGGATGTTGGATGAGATGTTTGATAAAATAAACAACCTTGTTCGTATAGAACTACTATTAATTAGGTTGTTCCAAGTGCAGTTAAAAATGTTAATGAAAAAGTGGATGACCATGCTGTTGTTGCACAGCCTTTCTTGGAATGGGTCGGACTTTGGTCCACCAATTTGCACTAGGTGGCCATTTGTGCCCCAATTCATAACTGGTTACGGTGGTTACAATGGGGGTTGACCTTGAGCTAAGTCGTTTGGCTTATTTGCTTGTTAGTCACTGCCAGCCAACACATAAACATCCATAAGTCTGGATATAAAGAAATCTTGTTGTTCTGTTGATGCAGGAAGCCAAAAACATCAGAGTTTATATGACGAAACAATTTCAAACATGGTTAAAACCCCTCAGCAAAAGTCTGTAAGACAGCGAGTAGGTCGTGAAAAAGGCAGGAAAATTGAAGCCTTGGTGCGCAAGCACGGGCATCAGTGCAATAAAATAGAACATGCTTTTCATCCTGGATATCCTGGCAATTACAACGGTTGCACATGAATTCTCTATCGTGCCAAAGTCCTGATCCAACTCCAAAAGTATGAGCACGCAAGTGGATTCTGCTAATGTTACGCAAAACATGCTTGGAAAGATCAAGATTGGCTGACTCCTAGGATTATTGCCTGCTATAGCCCTCCAAACTGCCCACTTTAGGGTCACTAGCATGGACAACCAGAGAGCATGCGCAAAACAAGCCTTTCCAACATCAGCCGCATCCACAGCCTAGGCAACTAAGGCAGTCAGGGCCAACCATTCCATCTCCTAGAAGTAAATTGTTTGAAACAGCAGGAGAAAGCATGGGCACTTCACAGCAAAGTGCAGGACATAACCCTTACTCATTCAGGTATGTGGCTGGTGCATGTATAGTCCATATACAAATGATTCTCCTGCTCTACACAAGGGCAGGCACACCAGTACACACATGGTGTGTGTTGTTGTATGCTTGTGCAATCGCACACACACACACACACACACACACACACACACCTGGCTGGTGCAACAACACGCACACATGCACCACACACCTGCTAATGTCCTGTTTGTAGGCTGGTGCAATGGGGTTATAGGGTATGTTGCTGAATAGAAATATGAGGGCTGTGCTTATACGCCATTATCTCCATTTTCAGACCGTATATACTATATACGGTACGGTTACGGTATGGTACGGTCAACAGCCGTATAATACGGTCAAAATGAAAATACGTTACGGTTCCGGTACGGTACGAGAAACCGGTCGACCGTACAAGCTTGCATGGCCACCCGTTTTGAGGTGCCTTCCTCAAGTGGCATATTCGTTAAATTTCTTATATTCATGGTGCATTGTTTGATATTTGCCTGATAATGACGCTCCTGGATCTAACTGTAATTATTCTGAGCAGGTGACAGTCACGACTTGCAGCTTAGTGGTCATCTATTTGAGTGTTTTGTGCCATCTTGCTTGTTGAGCTGCCTGTGACAGTTTGATAACCTTGATTACATCCTTAATTAGATGGTTTTGGTACCAATCAGCGCTCGAGGGTGCCTAGTCATATTAACATGTAACACATTGTAACAGATAATGTCTGAGGATATGATCCAAGCTCCGGTAAGGGGCAGCCGTATGGCAGCCACCAAAGATGAGTAGCACCAGTAAACAGACACACATAAAAGCGCTCAGACATGGAAAGAGAAAATACGTAGCAGTACCTTATTTCTGTGTTAGATCCACCCGGGAGGCCTTTCTAGTTCCGAAGGTAACACAGTTCGTTGATGAATGTAAACTCAGCCATGCTAAACTTGTCTGATCCATGTGCACTCTGTGAACTTTGCTGCTAAATTTGTCCATACCAGACGTGCCCTTTCCAGTTCTGTTATCAACTGTCATCAGGGGCCGGTTTCAGGCCAAGCCTGCAACCCTCCTAATCCCCATTGGTTTTTCTTTTCCTTTTGCTTCGCGGTGGAGGAGCTTTACGGTACTCGGTACCAAAGTGGCTTCTTTTCCTTAATTAATGTGGGGAGTGGCTTTCACTGCCTGCGTAGTTTTTTCTTTTTCTTTTCCTTTTTCTTCTTCTTTTTCTTAACTAATGTCTGGTTCGGACTGACCTGATATGACTGACTGATCTAACAAATACAGAGATAGAAAAAAGACCTAGTATAGTATCTGATCAGACATTGTCATCATGACATCTGTATGACATCATATAATCATATCCTATGATAGGACTTAACTACTTTCATGTTAACATTGAATCATTTAATCATGATGATAAGTGTTGCTTGTAATGATGAGTCGACATGTCATATGATATGTACAAATACACCTGGTGGCTTTTTTATATGCTCTTGCCCTTTTTTAACAAGCACACACTGTGACTTCAGGCTCAGGATACTACTCCTAGTGCTGTACAAGTTTCTTTTAGTTGAAGTTCTAGGTAAGTTATAAGTTGTTTGCAGTCACTGCAAATGACGGTTTACGGTATATCATATGCTGAATGCCTTTGTAATCCAAACTAAACTAAACTATATGCTGATAGCGAACTACAGCCTGATCAAAATACGATCATCGGATGATCTGCCTTACTAAGTAGGCCCAATAGTCCGACTATGAGTCATGATCATTAACAATCCAACTCCAGGCTGGAAAACCGCCAGTGGCACCCTGTTTGGCATGAATGATGTCATATCATTGTTATGATAACAATGGACAAAAGTAAATGGTTGATCTGGAAAAAGCTGCAACTTCCAAAATGTGTAAATGCGTAAATGTCCTGATTATATGCCACATAACATGATGGTCCTGATTACCAGCTGACATATAGCATAATATCACGGTTGAAGCGGTTGAAATGCGGTTGAAATAGTGGTTGAAATACTTTCAACCGCATTTCAACCGCTTCAACTGCAAATTTCAACCGTGAGGTTTTTTCTTACGGAAGGATCGGCGAGTACCTCGTTTTAAAAATTATAACAAAGATAGAAAAGCGGCGAGGTTCCATTCGCCCTTGTTGTGCATGTGCTGCTCCTCACACATGAGTTTTGAGTTATTATAACTTGCCTCCCTCGGTTTTGGTATCCTTAAGTGTGACAGTCAATGTTCTTTATGAGCCCAGTATGCAGTTGGTTCCCCCTTTTTGACTTAACGCAGTTGATCGTCTTGGGAATTTTACCTTTTTACCACAATGACCACAATTTTTACTTTTTTACATTTGCAGCCTAGCAGTCGCAGATTTTGACTGATGGCTTTATCTGTAACTCTGTAACTCTGTACCCCCCTTTTAACCGCATTTCAACCGCATATTTTGACGACACTTGACTTGCGCTTGTATATTACTACTGCTAGATATCAGTGCTTGGCATTGTTCATCAAAATGAACAGAGTTACATTTCAAATCTGCTGTCGTTAGTAGCCATCAAATCTCCTTTTAAGCAACTACTGCTCCCAAATTCGCCTCTGCAGGCTGGAGTACTAGCCAGGCGCCTGGACGATCAGAGGCAGCGCCCATGTTAGGTTTTGAAGCTGCTGCTGCTGCTGCTGCTGCTGTGACGAGGGTGCTCCTAGGGCCTTCCCCACCATAAGCTCGAAGCGCAGCACCCACCTGTGATATGGCCAAAAGGAAAATGGATGAAAGCAGGTTGCACAAACGAGCAAGTGGTAATAAGGTAGCCCACACCACCAATGTGATGTACAGCACCTATACCTATGTGAAGGAAAGGACTTGACTTGTAAGCTGTGGTGAGGAGCTTGTAGGTGCTTGTATTAAAGTGCTTCTTCCCTTCATTGCACTGGAAGTGTGGACAGTGCCAGCGTAGCCATTCCTTTTCTGTTCTAATCCGCGCAGTCAGACGTGATCCTCGTGGTGTGCTACAATGTTACAACAAGAGATGATCATCATCGACAGCCAAGGCAATTTGTCACCAACGCAAAGCAGAACAATGCAAGACATATTCTCCTACAGTACGCGATAGTACAGCGGCATCTTCGTCTTGATTGATGTGGGGAGTGGAGTCGTTGTTCACTGCCTGCGTACTTTTCCTCTATTCTAAGCTGCCAGTGTGTACACACATTCTGTGCGTACACAATCTGTGCGTACACACATTCTGTGCGTACACAATCTGTGCGTACACACATTCTGTGCGTACACAATCTGTGCGTACACACATTCTGTGCGTACACAATCTTTGCGTACACAATCTGTGCGTACACAATGTGTGCGTACACACAATCTGTGCGTATACAGTCTGTGCGTACACAATCTGTATTGTTAAAGCAGCGCCGGCCTCAGTAACGTAGCGAAACAGAGCTTGACAGGGCCAATGTAGGTTTTGCACCTATGCATAAACGTATAAACTGCAGCATTTTTTTCCAAAGCTACACAACGGTAGGCCAGCAACGGATCAAACTCAATACTTACCACGTCTCCTGTTGTAACTTTCATTTGTGCTCTGGGTATACATCACAGATAGCACACACACACACACACAAACACACACACATACACACACATAGACGCTTGGACGCACGAATGCACACGCTCACACACAAACACACACACACACACAGCTGCCCACCCCCCAAAAGACACATACAGGTGACCTGGCCAAAACGGGGCAACCCTTCACCTTTGCCCATACTCACACTCACACTCACACCCACATTCACATACGCATACACACAGGTAAAAACGCTCACACCTTCACCCACACCCACACCCGATCTCACACGCACCTTAAGGCCACCATGGGCGTCTTGAAAGATGGGGTGGCACTGGAGGGTATGGAGAACACAAAGTGTGCAAGGTGCAGGTCTGTCACACCC
>Ga0307966_1004321_pt1 | contig 10565 bp, 10 predicted proteins | sample OrgLakmetagen646_FD_203141 | JGI IMG/M metagenome (GOLD analysis project Ga0307966, IMG submission 203141) | Saline water microbial communities from Organic Lake, Antarctica - #646 | ecosystem: Environmental > Aquatic > Non-marine Saline and Alkaline > Saline | place: Antarctica: Organic Lake... | reverse complement strand
TTGGCAGGACACGGACGTCCAGCGCGACCTCTTTCACAGCGGAAGCACACACAGCAGCAGCAGGGGGGAGTGCCAGTACAGCAGATGGCCATCTGCTATGGCTCATGCTTGCAATTCATGCTTAAGCTGGTACCATGATTCGTCGTGACTTGTTGAGATCTAGTACTGTGAAGACACTAGATTTCAGAACCAGCTGAGCGCCGCACAGGTACAGCACACGTGTACATGTTGTACATAGCCTCTGCACCATCCTTCACAAAGAGCCTCCGTTACCCTCCGCGCATTTTCCAGTACTATTATCGACTCTCTTGGGGTCGGATGTATATATCCCATTTTAACTCCTCTCCTCTACCTTCCACTACAACCCACCGAAAATTGGGATCAGGGGGTATATACACGGCATTTGGGCGAGGGGCCCCTTCTTTTAAGTGTATCGTTTCCCGTTTCATCAACCAGGAGATCCGATATCAATTGTCGAGAAGCTATTAATATTTAATTGCATAAGTATGTGATATTTATGTTTTATTAAAATGGGTAGCCGCCTCTGGTTTGAAAGGTGAATTTCAGGGGAAATTCGTATAAATAATAGATTGTACAAGTAGCAACGAAATGCGTCCTGTCATTTTAATCCTGGCCATACTTGCGGTGGTAAGCCCGCCCGTAAATGTAGAGCCGCGTACTTGCATTGATTGCAGCTGCTACAAGTTGTTAACCGCACACTAGCTGTTAACCACACCACACACTAGCTGTTAACCACACACTCTGAACCTGCAGAATGGTAGGGGCATTGACAAGGAGCCATTGCCTCCTACTGCACTTGAACCATCTGCCCTCATTGGCAGGTACTGATTGGGAGAGGCACCGCATTATCATTACTATGTCATTTGTAAAAGAGTAAAAGAATGGGCACGCACGAATACCAGAGGTGAAAATAATGCAAGTAATTATCACCACCATTCACGCATAGCAGAGAAAGAAAATGACGTGGAGACTGAACAGCAAACCTTTAAATTGCGCAGGTGGATTATTAAGCAGCAGTGGCACCCGAGCTCATGTCATCAGCAGCCTCCCCCTCGCGTTTTCTGTGCTCGTGCTGAAATCAAGCCTTATCTGGGCAGCTCTGTGACTCTTGCAAGCGAGGCGCATTTAGGTATGTTTTGGGTTACATAAGATATTGCAAGTAAGCTTTTAAGATCCGCCATTGCAAGCGTGCTTGGGGTCACAATTCGATGTTAGTGGATAAGTTGGCTCCCGGATCAGCCTTGGTCTGCTGTTATGAGTACTTTATTAAAAAAGGGCTTGCACGTTGTGCGTACTAAAACTGATTTTTGCTGGACTGTCCAATGCATGTCAACTGTGTGCGTGATTAGGCAGCCAGAATGGGCCGCTGATAGAGGGACTTTTGGGCAACAGCACCTGGTGGGAGCAGCAGCAGCAGCAGCAGCAGCAGCTGGAGCAGCAACAGATGCAGCAAAGGCGTAAATCAGCAGCTGGGCACGCAACAGGTGGCAGGCGTCTGTTCCAGATCATCTCGGAGCAAAATGCCCCCTCGCCTTTGCCCTACCAAGACCATTTGTTTGATGCCTTGATGATGGAGACATTGAATGGCAGCTTTAGCGTCGACAGCTCTCCAGAACCTGGTAGCTTCAGTGAGGGCGCCAGACGTGAAGACAGCAATGGTGACATGGGCAGCCCTCTAGAGGAGCTTGCAGTCCTGGATTGGCGAGAGGTGGCAAGGGCACAGCACACAAGGTAAAAAAGGCTTGGAGCGCCTAATCCACATCATCAGTCTTTATATTTTTTGGTTTCGTCCTTGATTGTAGATGCTAAGAATTCTTTGGGAATGACTTGCCTCTTTGCGCATGTTTGAAGTAGCTGATCAGCTAGAGGAAATATCTTAATATTTACACATGCCAAATGGTTGTGGTATCAGCCAGGCAGTTAGTGAAAGTATTACCAAAGATATTGATTGCTACATCAATAAAATCCCAACTCTTGTCCTTTTTAAATTGGCCGTCCAGTTTTTCAGAGAAGCAGGTAGCAGACAGTGAAGAAGCACGGACCGGCGAGGCTGAGGTTTGGCTTGAGGCAGGAAAGGAAGGCAGCAACACGAGTTCGGTATCCGGACCGTCCGACGGCATTTATGACAGGTTCAAGGGTGCAGGGGAGGAAGTAGCTGCAGAGGGCACACTGCCGCAGGGCAGCAGCAGCAGCAACAGCAACAGTAGCAGGGGGAATGGCGACTCCCCCACAGCTCCTGGCGCTCCATTAAGCACCCCACTTTACAAGGCAGAAGAAGGCAGCATCAACACCTCTAGCAGCAGCAGGGGCAAGCCAAATTTTGCGATACCACCCTCGGAGGCAGTGCCATCATCCCTCGCACCTTCATCACCTGATGGTGACCTCAGATCACCTGGAAAACCTTACTTTGCACCACTCTCTACCCCAGATCCCCTCCATCTCCAAGGGCCACCTTACCAACCTTGGAAGGGGATAGACAGCCCTGTCTTTGCTGCTGCTGGGCCTGCCGACAACAGCCCCCCTTTCCCATCTCCTTCTGGCAGCAGCTCAGGTCTTGTTCAGCAGGGCCAGCTAGTGATACTGCAAAAGAAGCATGGCGTCAGGGAAAGCATGTTTGTCATGACACCAGTCGATCAAGTGCAGGTGTGCTTATTTTATCAAGCCCAGTGCATGGAGGTGGGCTGTTTGTTCGTGAGCTGGGAACGGGTAATTTGCAGCTTTTCCTTAGCTGCAAGCCGCTCAAGACTTCACTCCCCGCTCCTTTCAGTCAGCATGTCAGCATGCTTCTACAACACTTGTAATGCATAAAAGTAGTGCCTCTACAAATATACATAAGATCAGTGCAAATATTTTTCAATATTTGCTGTATGCCCTTTTGTCAAAGAAACTGGATGTATCAACAAGGCTTCCAAAAGCTTAAGCAAAAGCGCCCATGCAACAATTCTGCCTTGAATGCTTGGATGCTATTGCCTGCAGGACCAAAGTGCGTATGCATCATTGTGGGTGGTGGCGGCAGGAAAAGGTGCTAACTCCCTCTCAAACCAGCAGCAGCTGCAGATGCAGCAGTCTGTGACTGCAAATGCGGCACCCCCAGCAGCAGCAGACAACGATTATGACTGGATTCTACTAGCAAGTGGCCCTTTTACTTTGCCTGCCCTGAGTTGCAGTAGCAACAGTATCAGTGACGAGGAAGTGGAAGGGGTTGGGTGCGAGCATGCCCACAGCGGCGGCTGTGACGTGCAGCAAGGTCATGAGGTGCGTGGATAGAACATTTAGACGAGATGCTTTTACAAACCTGTGACGTGCAGCAAGGTTATGAAGTGCTTTGATGGGACATTTAGGTGAGATACTTTTGCATCTGCTTAATGTGCCGCCGACAACTACTTGTCGAGAAGTGCGTTGGGTTGGTGTGTGCTGCTTGTTTCACAGTAGTCAGCACAGCATACAAGGCTTTAATTGTTCCAGGATTTAACGAAGAAGGGTGCCTAGACCAGCAGCAAAATCAAGCGCCGTGCAAAGGAAAAAGAGGGGATATGTTGGGAAATTTCCTCAAGGCGTGAACTGTTGCAAACATTTTAAGGCAAATATTTCCATGTATTTTCAAAGGCTTATGTATTTCAACCTTCACCATCCTTGCGACTTCAAAAAGACACAAGAATTGCATGTGTGTTAGGCATTCCACAAACAGGACATGGGACAGTGTCCCAAAGGCTCGTGCGCATTGTTACGGGAATGGGACTTGCTGAAACTAACTCCAACATCAATCGTTGTTACGGGAACGGGACTTGCTCAAACTAACTCCAACACCAATTTGAGCTGTTTCTTTTGATACTGCTCAGGAAGGAGAAGGAAATGGGCGGCTGCAAAAGGCCATCAGGAAGATGAATGCAAAGGTGAGGGGGATGGAGGAAACAAGCACAAAGATCTAGCAAGTGGGAGGGGTGCAGAACCCTCCTGCAACAAAGCTGGAACAATTCATGCATGCTTTTACTAGGAATATGTGCAAGGTCACTGCTTATCTAACAGGCAAGATGACTGTTTATTTGAGTGTTACATGTCCAATCTTAAGAGAGAGCAAGACTTTCGTAGTATTGCTTCAGAGGTATTATCGCTGTAGATCTCAAACCTGGGCACATATGCAGGCTTTGAGTGCACAACTCGTTACATTGAAAAGCTTTCTGATAATACACAGCTCTCGCTGATCTATGCCTTATCAGTCCTTCCTGAATAATCCTGAACTCCTAATGCTGTTGCTTATGCAGGTTAAGGAGGCGCAAGCAAAGGTGAAGGCGGCAGTCAGCAAGCTTAAAAACAGAATTAAGCGCTTATTAAAGATGGACAAAAAGACGGGCAGCAGTGATACTGATGTCCAGGACAGCAGCGTTGCCGCTGATTGCGATGGCCACTTGAGGTGAGCCTTCTTTGTTGTTGCTTCAAACATTTCCGCTTGACGCTTAGTGAATAATCCTGAATTCACAGTTCTTAAAGCAAGAAGTACATGGAGATTAGAATGCTCTTCCTTTTTTTGAAGCATGCATGCTTGATCTGTGTCACGATAGCCTTTCATGCTGGCTTAGCCCGTACTTTCACGTACTTGATTGCATATTAGTGGTTATAATTTGTTGCAATATAAGTCGCGGGTGCACTAAGCGCTAAGTTGCATACAGGGGCAAAACAAGCAGAGGTCAATATGAGGACCAATGTTGCTCACTACCAGAAACAAACAAGAACACAGCAAATGTGACTGCGACATGTGTTGAGGAAGAAGGACATATCAGATTGAGACGAAAAAAGGAAGATGTTCCCTGACCCTCGTCCTGCACCTCAACAGTTAGCGACAGGATGAGAACAAATATTTGTTGTTCACTGAATTCAGCAAGAGTGTGACATCATTTATACAATTTTAACGCCTTATGTACAATTGTTTTGTCGTTCTGGCTTATAGGCGTTTCCAACTATTTTATTCATTGCTGTAACCTGCAGGTTCAGCGGACTCTGGCTGATTGCAAGAACGCCACAAGATGCCCCCAGTTTTGAGGCAGACGAGAAGTATCATCAAGTTTTAGAAAACCTTGGCCTTGACGCAGCAGCGACCTGCCGTGCAGATGTTAGCCATGATGGGTGCAGCGAATGAAACGTGTAGTCGTGTGCTGATACACACGTATAGTTTGTTCAAGTTTGTGTCTGCGTTATATTTCTTGGCGCCCAAAATTCTACAATCCATTGCAATTTTTGCATATACTTCTCTATTTTTAAAATCAAACTGCAAATAATTCTTGAGTGATCGATACAGCCTCATCAAGCCCACGATCAAACAATGGGGACTTCATCGTAACAACCATGGAATCAGCAACCACGCATTTGTACCACAATTTGGGAAGTTTTCGGTCTTATATAAATGCCCAGGATTCGTGTCTCCTTCTCTCTCTTCCCTAACTTGAATCAGCCAGCAGACTAAAGCTTATACATTGATATGATAAAATTTGAAATTTTCAGAACATGAAAATTTGTGAGCGACGTCTGAGCCGAGCACGAACGTAGCCAGAGCGGAGCGATATCATGCCACCACAGGTTTGAAGAAAATTACGGCCGCATTGAGTGCATGTTTATCTGTGTGCCCTTCGTTTGAAGTGATTAAACCACTGATCCTTATAACACTTCTTTGCAGTTGAGGGGGCCCGCAAGGCGGTACTACACTCCTTATGAGGTTAGTGGGAAAGGAAGCAGCATTCCTATTTGAGCTGTAGCTTGGAAATAACAGCCATTGGCTTGCAATTCCGTCAATTCCCAGGTTGCACAGCACAACACCCCAAGCGACTGCTGGGTTTCGTACTTAGGAGGAGTATACGACATATCAAAGCTTATAAATGTGAGTGGCTATAACATACACACACATACACACACACACGCATACACACACGCACGCATGCACATGCACACACATGCGCACTCATAGACACAAACACACACACGCACGCACATGCACGCACGCACATGCACACAAATGTGCACTCATAGACACACAAGAACACATGCACATGTACTTATATGTACAAATACGGCGGCGCACGCACTCACACATATATACCCATACACTAGTATGTACAAATGCAATTGCACTCACACATACATACCCATACACTTGTGCTATGTACAAATACAATCACACCCATACACACATACACATGCGCATGCACAAACAAACACATACTCTCACACCACGCACACACACACACACACACACACACACACACACACACACACACACGCACACACACAAGCGTACGCATGCACACACGCGCACACACACATACACGCACACGCACAAGCGTATGCATGCAAACACATACACACATATGTTTGCACACAAACGCGTACACACGCATACACACACCTCCGCACTTAAATGTGTGCGTACACACACACAAAAACACACTCAAAACCCATGTACCTGCTTCACACGCACATCAATGACATTACAAATCTCATGGCACTCACTGAATTGTGCAGTATAATCGCCGCCACGCCCGCCGGTTCATTTGCACAATAGTTTTGGCAAGCAATAGTGCATGCATTTATATTGGACGTTGCCACAATGCAGAACAACCCAGGAAAGATCTCAGAGCCATTGATGAAAGCAGCAGGAACAGACATTTCCCATTGGTACGCTAGCTGATTGTTTTGAGTTTAATCTCCTGATTGAGTTCATGTCACACAGAGACGTATAGAGTGATGTAAGGACGAGCAAATGAAGAATGGGAGGAAGAGAGCTCCCTCTTGTTGCACGTGGATGGTGCAGTAGGCAACAGGTTTCGGATTGGGAGCTTGTTTGGTGCTGGATGTGCACCCTTGTTACTTGGTATAGAAAGGCCTGCAGCCTGACACGGCTGCTTAGCCAACACAACCCTAATCTTGCATGGCCGGCAAACATGCACATGGTGCGCACGTCAGATGCATGTTATGCACACATCAAGTGCTCCCAAGTTGCCGACAGCTGCTCCAACAGATATCTCTTCAGGTGGCCAGAACTGAGTGCATACACCGCGTATGCCCGGACATTGGGAGAATACATGGGTGAAATGCTTTTGTGTATACAACGTGCATGCATGATTTAGTGATCTCTTTTTATGTCTCACGGATGCGGAGGCTTGCCTGGGAGCACCCAGATCTGTATCATACAGTGCCGTGAGTTGTGTGTGTTCAGCCCTTGAGAGATGGACTTGAATTGTAAGTCCGTGCTATCATAGGGCCCTGCATATATATGAAAGGGCTGGCCAAGACCATACTTATGGTTTGTGTCCAGAATCAATAGCAGGAAACCCCTTACATACCTGCACAGAAATGTGTATGGCGTAGATATACTGCTCTGACGATCCCTTAAGAATATGCGTGGTGATGGTTCATCTGCAGGTTTAATGCCAAGACACGGGACATCCGCACAATGATCTGTCCAGTCACGCAGCTAGAGCGCTTCTACACCCCACAGGTGTGTCTGGCTATTTATTCATCACAACAGTCAATCTGTGGTCCTTTGCATCATTCTGAGCATGCACGCTGATGTTCATTGCCAGCCATTGAAGTGCAGCGTACAGCAAGGCAGCAACGTACCCCGCATGTGCGTCAATGTATGAACCCTTCTATTGCTAGTATTGAGGCTTATTGCGCAGGGGTTGTGCAGGGACCACAAACATGCATCATGCTGACCACGAAATAATCTCAACAACACTGTAGCCTATAGTTGCTCCTCATTTAAACCATATGTTACCAAGCTGGCGTTGCGGTGCCTGTACGCACAGTATGTGTGTACGAGAGCTTCAATACGATTGACGCTATATTGTCAAGAAGTCAACAGTGTATTCTCGACAAACTCATACACACAAAAACAGGGCAACTCTTTTGTTCTTACGTCAGGAAATAACAACTGCTGACTGTGTAGACATCATGCTGATTGTAAATCCTCCACTACATTGAAATGTTAAAATACTGCTATTGCAGGTCATACGCTGCTGATTGTTGTGCACCGGCTTTTTCAATATTAAATTTGTTGTGCACTGGCTGTTAAATATTGAATGTGGGTATATGCTGCTGTCCTTAGCTGTCACCCCCCACATAATATGTGCTGCGTTATTGTTCTATTTTAATAGTCAAGGCTTCCAGTCTGGCTTGGCTGCTCAACGTACGAGGTACCAAGATGGCAAATGCTGCTTGTGCTGACACTGAGCACGTTCCCACATATAAGCATCATCCCTGCTGTCTTTGCTGATGCAGGGCCTGTTTCCACATATACCCCCCATCGAGCCCGTGGGAAACTGGGACACAAGCTTTGGCATTCCATGGTGGAGAGACAAGCAGTACCAGGTGTGTTGTTGTGATGTGTTTGTGTTTGTGTCTGTGTTTGTGTTTGTGTGTGTTGTGTGTGTGTGTGTGTGTGTGTGTGTGAGGGGGGCTGTAATGCAACTGTGTGGATTCATTAAACGTACATGACGATTGAAGCATGTGCTCCTATGTCTACACATACACGCTTTGTTTGTGCTGAACCATTGAACCAGCGTGTAGCAAGGCATTGCTTTCAGCCAGTGTTCACACTTGCCAAAATCCCGCCAAAAAAGAAAGCTGCTGATTCAACTTTCTTAGTAAAGGCCATAGTAGTTTTGCTTATGAATATCTTCATGCACCTTCCAAGTAGCCCTGAATCCAACACACAATACAATATGGTAAGCTTGGCTCAATGTGAGTGGTGTAGGGTTGGCCAGGATGGTGTTCGTAGCATGCTTGTAGGACTCACATCAACCTTATGTACGTGATTTTAATATACCACAAAGTCTGATGAGTCACAAATAAGCCATCTCCAGCCCTTTGGTGCCGGTCTTACTCAACAAGATAGGAGGGCAATTGGGTATTGTGCAATGCTTCTCCACCACAGGTGGATGGATCAGGAGGGTGGCAAGGCCTTACAATGCCCTTTGATACCTTGTGTGTAGCCACTAACACACACACAGACTCACAAGTACACAGACTCACAAGTGCACACACACACACAAACACACATGCACATATACACGCACAATACATGGACACACACACACACACGTATGCATACAAGCACGTTCAAACTCACCCACTCACATGTATATGCACACAACCACGCACAAACACAGCTTGGGAGACTGTCCTCAAAGCTGCGGGTGGTGCGCATCAAAAACGTGCTGACGGGGCAAGAGGATAACATGGAGGTGCGCTGTAAAACACATTATACATTTGTGTCAAGGCACAGAACTATGACACCAAGTCAAAGAGCAATCTGTTATGATTGAGCAAGCAATCTGTTATAAGTGGTGAGCCTTCTGTTATAGGTGTGTGTGAGAGAGCAATCTGTTTTAAGTGTATGAGAGAAAAGATTAGAAAGCAGGCATGGAGGAAGCAGGGTGTGTCAACAGAATGAAGACGCAAAGATGACAGATAGCTTGAAACGTAGCTGCCACATGATTGATTGATTGTTTCTTTTTTAGGTGGGTGCTGCAGGCAAACTCAGGACATTGTTGAGGTTTTAGACGCTATCCTTATCATGTGTAATAATAGCTTTGCAGCTGCAAGTGCACTTGCTTCAAAAACTCTTTACGTGTATTTTATATGTGCAGCTGAGTTTGACACAGAGAGAGGGGCGTGGCGGTTCTTATTATGCTCTTTGCTTTCTTTTTTGGGCAAGACATTTCTAATAAAACACATTTAATCTAGGACAATTGCGAGGATCATGCAGCAACCACTCAAATGTAAAAAAACGTAAAGCCCATCAATGTACATACAAAGAATGACCAGGGTTTAATTGCTGTCGAATTATTCCCCTTGACTCTTGCTTTAGTACCATTTGAAGAGGCAACGGACAAAACCAGGCGGTGCTTGCAGGATTTTATACTAAAAATCGGTTTTTAAAATCAGGTTTCAGGGATTTATCAGGTTTGTATGCCGACGATCAGGTTTTTATGCCAACGATCTGTCTGCTTGCCCTGCTGCAGGTACCCAGTGAAGAGACAGTGGTGGAAATTAGGGAGCGCTATTTAGAGCTCAATTGGCACTCCAAGAGCTACACTGTGAAAGCCCTAGTCCGCACCCTGGAGCAGCCCACCTTTGAATTCTTGGTGAGTGTGCTTGCATGCATGATTGTAAGCAGCTGTATGCAAAGATCCGCCCGTCTGTAGTCCTTGGTGCGGTATCAGGGTGAGCATGGAGATAATTGCAGGCATGTTGCTGATGTGGAGCTCTTATGCATAAGCAAACGTAGATGCCCTAGTTTGCATGCCTGTGCAGCCTCTGGCATTTTGCTTTGGTACATGCACATCTACGCAGTATGAAAGTGTGTGAGAACACCCAGCTCAAGTTGTGAGCCGTTTGTTTGTTAAGGCAGATGTCTTACTTGTGGTCATGGGTTCTATTTCGCTTGCATCGTGAGATGCATAGGGCTCTGTCATTATTACCAAGGAGAACACAACAACTCAGAGAAACCGGAGAAACAGTAGAAAATTAAAGACTATAATAATAGAAAAGAG
>Ga0307966_1004318_pt1 | contig 10567 bp, 9 predicted proteins | sample OrgLakmetagen646_FD_203141 | JGI IMG/M metagenome (GOLD analysis project Ga0307966, IMG submission 203141) | Saline water microbial communities from Organic Lake, Antarctica - #646 | ecosystem: Environmental > Aquatic > Non-marine Saline and Alkaline > Saline | place: Antarctica: Organic Lake... | reverse complement strand
CCGGAGTAGCCCCAAACCCCGCGACGCCCCGTAGAACTATGCCTGGGCAAGCCAGCACAAGCACAAGAAGGTCTCGCACGGCTTCGTCTGAAGCGGAGCGAAGCAATCCAGGGCCTTGCAGTTTATCCGCACGTGGTGCACACAATTAAGTATGAAATCTGCTCCGATGATAGAAGACAACTTTGAGGACGTGCTGGGAAAAGCGATGCGGGGACTAAACCTCGATGCCGAAGTAGTGGCGAAGCGCGCGGGGCTAGCTTCCGCGGTCGCCCGCCAGTTACTCTCGGGCCAGTTCGATGAGTCAGCCATCCGCAGGATTGCACCGGTCCTAAACTTGAATGGCGAGAGCCTGGTCCAGTTGGCCAACAATGCAGTGAGTCCGTCGATTTATCTGCCTGCGGGTATCACACGGCACAACACCGCTTTCCCCGTCCCCGGATATGAGGAAATGACTGTGAACAGCTATTCTCTGGCGCCTCCGGGGCAGTCGGACGAAGGATGCTTGGTTGATGCGGGTGCGACCTTTGAGTCGATCTGCCGGGAAAGAGGGGAGGCCATCGCTTCCAACTGGAAGCTTTTTCTCACCCACACACATGCCGACCATATCCCGAACTACGATGAACTGTCTCAAATCGCCTCAAACACCTACGCGCCAGTCCGTGAACCTTATCGAGATGCACAAACTGTCCGGGAGGGTGAAATCTTTAACCTCGGCTCATGGCAGCTCACCGCAATCGAAACTCCGGGACACTCGCCGGGTGGGATGAGCTATCTATTGAAGGGCGCAGAGACACCAGTCGTCTTTGTGGGCGATGCCTTATTCTGCTATTCTATCGGCAAGGTAGCCGAGGGCTACGATTCTGCCCTGGCGCTCATTCGAAGGAAAATCCTCAGCATGCCCGGAGAGACGATTCTTTGCCCCGGACATGGGCCACTGACAACCGTCGATTTCGAAAGGAAGTATAACCCTTTTTTCGCTTAGTTCGAGTGTATTTAATTTGATTTGACCGTAGATGGTGTGTATCATTCTTCAATGAGTTCTGATAGTGAAACCGAATTAGTGCGCGACACGAGCGCGACCATTATCCCAGCAGGCGATGTGCATGTGCTCAAAGCGGGGACAAAAGTTGTGATTTCCCAAGCCCTTGGGGGCTCCGTAACGGTTCGCACACAGAGCGGACTCTTTCGTATCGCAGGTAAGGATATTGATGCGCTGGGTGACTCGGTCGAGTTCGGAGTCGATGATTCGACGGAAAAGAACTCTGAAAGCCAGTCGAACGGGCCCTTTGGCGAAGACCAGGTTTGGGAAGCCATGAAGGGCTGCTTTGATCCCGAGATTCCAGTCAATGTCGTGGACCTGGGCTTGATCTATGATCTCCAACTCGATGAAGCGGACCCCGAAGATGGACGCCATAAAGTGGAAGTGAAGATGACCCTCACCGCGCAGGGCTGCGGTATGGGGCCTGTTATTGCAGAGGACGTCAAGAAGAGCATCGAATCGCTGCAAGGCGTTTCGGAGGCCCACGTGGATATCATTTGGGATCCGCCATGGACGCCCCACATGATTTCGGAAGAAGGGCGCAAGAAACTAGGTATTGAGTAAAACCCTGACTAGATCGAACAACACAACCCATTTCTTGTTAATTGCCAGAGACTGTGCAGCCTTATTTCAAAGGCAGTGCATGGTATCAAGAGCCGATACCCGGCGGATATTATGACTGGGAATACGACAGGTTGGGCTTTACCGCTTCCATTAGTCTCAAATTCGAGACTGATTTCCCTAAGGTTTTCGTTAAGGTCGATTCTTTGCTTGATGATGGTAATTTATCTACAGGAAATTTCATCAAGGCAAACGGGCGCTATTTCTATATTATAGAACGTTAATTGCGCTCACTTCGAAATGTTTAATCCGGCTGAATTAAGTTCTTTCAGGCGATTTATCACTCGTTCGGTGATTGCCTCAGCATTCAAGCCATAAGATTCCCGTAGGCTAGTAACTGAACTGCCATGCTCAACAAATTCGTCCGGCCAGCCCACACGTAATATGGGGCACGAAATGCCCATATCTAAAAGTGCCTCGGCCAAGCCAGTGCCAAACCCGCCGGTAATGACATGATCCTCCATGGTTACGATTAGAGGATGTGACTTGGTTGATTCACGCAAAGCATCGATATCAATTGGTTTCGCAAAACGTGCATTGACCACACCGGCAGAGATCCCGTGCTCGCTGAGGCGTGCGGCTACTTTTTCAGCATCGGCAAGCATGGTTCCTAAAGCCCAAATATCGACATCATTACCGGATTGGAGGCGCTTCGACTTGCCGATTTTAATCGCTTCCGGAAAATGCTTCATCGGCACGCCAGCTGCATTGCCACGGGGATAGCGGATAAAGGCAGGGCCTTGCCAGGATAGTCCGGTCGCCATCATGTCGGCAAGTTCGTCCTCATTGGCTGGTGCCATGATAAGGGCTCCCGGGACGCAGCGTAGGTAGGCGATGTCAAATAAACCATGATGCGTGGCACCATCGTTGGGAGAGAGCCCAGCGCGATCCATACAAAAGAGCACCGGCAGTTTTTGCAGGGCGATATCGTGTATGATTTGATCGTAGGCACGCTGCAGGAATGTCGAGTAGATCGCGCAAACCGGATGGAGCCCGGATGTCGCCATCCCGCCTGCGAACAGAACCGCATGCTCTTCCGCGATACCGACATCAAAGAACTGATCCGGCAACTCCTTTTCGAGGATGTTCAGACCTGTGCCTGATGGCATTGCGGCGGTTATCCCCACAACTTTCTTATTTTCTCTGGCCAGTTTGACGAGCGTCTCGCCCATGACATCCTGATACTTGGGTGGCGCACCCGGAGGGGGAGCGGCGGCTCTACCAGTTTCGGCATCAAATGGACTTGCCCCGTGGAAACGCTCCGGGTTTTTGAGGGCGACGTCGTAGCCCTTACCTTTGGTCGTCAGCACATGCAGGAGGACCGGCTGCTCGGCTCGCTTCGCAAATTCGAGGTAGTGCTCAAGCTGTTTCAAATCATGCCCGTCAATCGGGCCGATGTAGCGCACGTCGAACTTCTCAAAGAGAGAAGAGGAGACAAAGAAGTCTTTGGTTTCCTTTTTCCACTTCGAACCAAAGTTAATCAAGGATTCGCCGCCCGGCATCTTTTGGAGGAACTGCTCGATATCGTCATTCAAGCGGTTATAGACGGGATTAGTGATCAGTTCATTAAAGTAGCGGGGCAGGGCACCGACATTTTTCGCGATCGACCATTTGTTATCGTTCAGCACGATAATCATGCGTTTCGTGGTGCTCGCCACGTTGTTGAGGGCCTCCATCGTGATCCCACAGGTAAAAGCGGCATCACCGCACAGGGCGACGACATGCTCATCCGTGCCGTTCAGATCTCGTGCTTTAGCCATGCCCAAGGCAGCAGAAAGAGCTGTTCCGGCATGGCCTGCACCAAAAGCGTCGTGCTCACTCTCTTGCCTGGAGAGAAAGCCGCTTAATCCACCGCTGGAGCGTATTCTATCGAAAGATTCACCGTTGCGGCCGGTTAATAGTTTATGCACGTAACCCTGATGCGAGACGTCGAAAGTGAACTTGTCCACGGGCGTGTTAAAGACCCGGTGCAGTCCGATGGTCAACTCAACCACACCCAGGTTTGGACCGATGTGGCCACCATTTTTTGAAGTGGTGGCGATAATGCGTTCGCGGATTTCTTGGGCAAGTTGCGGCAATTGCTCCGCATCAAGTCGCTTCACATCCTCAGGGGATTGTATTTGTTCGAGCAGTGACATTTTAATGATAAAATCGTTTCGCGTAACTAAGCTTCGTCACTCTCATCGCTGGCGTTGAAAGACTCTGGCTCACCTGTCTGTAAGTTGAGTTTTTCGATTTTTAGTTCGGCCTGACGAAGCTGCGACTGGCATTCGCGCAATAACTTGGAGCCTTCTTCATATTTCGCAACCAATTCCTCCAATGGAGAACTTCCATCCTCCATTGCTTCAATTAATTCTTCTAGGCGTGCCACCGCCTCTTCAAAACTGGGTTTCGTTTTTTTGGACATGGTTTTCTTAATTTAAATTACTAAATGTCTATGTTGTAGCGTGATTCGAATGCATTCTGGATCGCTTGCATATCGATGTTTTTTTTGAGTAGATTCTTAATGATGGCGATCTTGTCATCGTCGTCGGGCTGCGTCTTTACTGTCATGTTGTTGACCAGGGAGGCCACGTTATAGCTCTCCTCACTGCAAATTACGACTGGGATTGTCGTTTTGGCCAGCATCTCCATCAATTTTGGGTGCGGCAGCACATCGCGCGTTAATATAATGCCAGATATAGTGCGCTCCTCTGTCAGCCCCTCGGCGGCAACGGCGGAGAGAATGATATCCTCCCGGTCTCCGGGTGTGATGATCAAGGTGCCGCGCTCAAGCAGGTCGAGAAGCCCCTTCGCTGACATGGCACCAATGATGACCTTGTTGATTCGCTCCCTGCGTCCTTGCGCCTCTCCATTGACCCAGCGACCACCAACTTCTTTTACAATCTGGCTCAGGCTAGGGCGCAAAAGCTGCTTCTCAACTGGCATACAACCCAGTAGGGGGATGCCCATGCGCTGCAGTGCCTTGTGGCAGTATTTTTGGATCTCCTTCATCTTTTCCGGTAAGACCTTGTTTATAATTGCGCCAATCACCTCCACACCAGCTGCTTGGAATAGGGCGTTATTCAGAGCAATTTCATCGATTGGACGCCCGATACCACCTTTGGCGACAATGATGACCTTGGCATCCAGCCGCTTGGCCACATCGGCATTCGACAGGTCGAAGACAGAACCGACCCCGGCGTGTCCAGTGCCTTCGATAATGATATACTCTTTCTCGTAGGCGGCACGGTCAAAAGCCCGGCACATCTTGTCAATCAACTCGGCGTGACAGCCGCCTTGATTATTCAAATATTCGCGGGTGAAATTAGGATGGATCGCGATAGGACTCATCGCCTGTATCGGAACCATGACATTAAAGGTTTGATTCAGGAGAACCGAATCCTCATCGATTTGGTGCCCGTCCAGCACGATGAAACGCTGTCCGACCGGCTTAATGAATCCAACTTTTTCGGTGATGCCGCGAAGTGCCGCAAACAAGGCAAGACTGGTCGTCGTCTTTCCATCGTTCATGCGGGTTGCCGCAATGAAAATGCGTTTTGTCGTTTTGTTGCGGGGAGCAACTAACAATGCTGATTGCTCGTCGGGGCTCACCTCAATTTTACTGGTTTTATTAGGCATCAATCTGTCGGGTCGGCGCACAGGTAGTTCGACTAGTCGATCTGAGTCACGTCGATATTAATATCGTCCTGATCGGTCGGGTAGAGCAGCTTGTGCTCGATTGCTTGCGAAGCCACCATCACTGCAGTGCCAAAAATATCACTGGCGGTTGCCCCACGGCTAATTTCTCCAGCGGGTTTGCTTAACCCGGTAAGAATGGGCCCGTAATTACGTGCCCGCGTCAGAATATCGACTAGTTTCAAGGCAATGTTGCCCGAGTGCAGATCCGGGAAAATTAGGACATTCGCCCGACCTGCGACGGGGCCGTCGATTTTTTTGGCCTGAGCCACCGCAGCATCCAGCGCAGCGTCCACCTGCAGTTCGCCGTCAATTTCCATCGGGATTCCCAGTTTAAGTGCCTTTCTCCGGGCAAGTGCTGTCGCTGCTTTCATCTTCGCGACCGTCGCATTTTTACTCGTCACACTCTTACTCGTGTAACTCAGGAGCGCGACTTTTGGGGGCGTATTCGTCAAATGGTAGTTGAGGGCCGCGGTGGTGACTGCGATGTCACACAACTGTTCGCTGGTCGGATCAGGAATCACGGCGCAGTCGGCGAGAAACAGTTCGCGGTCTTTTCCAGTCTCAGGATCTTCCAGGTCAAAGATGTTGAGCGATGATACGGTTGAAATGTGCTCCTGCACCGGAATGATTTGAAAAAGTGGACGAAGCGCGCTGGATGCCGAGCTGGTTGCTCCCGAAACGATCGCATCGACCTGCGACATCGCCAGCATCATGGTTGCAAAGTAGTTTGTATTCTCCAAATAGTCTGCCGCCTCTTTATCCTTCAAATTCTTGAAGCGCTGCAGTCCCTTAAATTTCGCGACGAAACCGTCCCACTCATCACTGCGGCGGGGCTCGATGATGCGAATATGCTCAAGACTGATGTTGAGTTGCTCCGCGTGAGATTTTATTTTCGCCCGGTCGCCCAGCAAGATGGGCACACCCAGTCCGCGGCTGGCAAACTTGCGGGCAGCTTGCAGGATGCGTGGGTCGCTGCCCTCAGGGAAGACGACACGTTTCGGGTGGCGCTTTAAACGCTCGGTAAGTTTTGCAATTAGAGGCATCTGGGGAATTCGTTAATTTATAATAATTGAGGTAGCATGGAGCAGCTTGGACCACTCAAGATGGTCTAAGACAAATGAAGAGTAGAAAATATACAATTGCCAAAATTTTTTGCAAAGCAGTTTCTAAGTTCTGTAGGCCACTCTGCTTCATATGACAAAGAATTTTCGCAATATCGCCGTAATTGGCATGAGCACCTTGGGTTCGCGTGTTTTGGGCCTGGTGCGGGATATCTTAATTTTTGCGGCTCTCGGCACCAGCTTGTGGAACTCCGCTTTCATTTTGGCTTTCACGCTCCCAAACTTATTTCGCCGACTGCTGGGGGAGGGCGCATTGACGTCGGCCGTCGTGCCCATTTTTACGGATGTCTTGAAAAAACACGGTCGGGAAGCGGCTTTTCAATTTTTCAATCAGGTTCTGCTACGGGTGAGTGTCATGTTGCTGGCTACCGTCGCCGGAGGTATTGCGGTTCTATTATTGTTGAATGGACTCGAACTGCTGAGTGGACGCTGGAAGCTCGGTGCCGAGCTTTCTGTCATCCTCTTACCCTACATGATCTTTATCTGTCTTGCGGCGGTTATTTCGGCGGGGCTGAACGTGATCGGCCGCTTTGCGGCAGCAGCCTTAACGCCAGTGCTCTTAAACCTAGCCATGATCGCCGCGCTCGCCGCTGGTTTACTTCTACACGGAGAAGCACAGCAAATCGTTTACCTTTTGTGCGTCGGAGTGCTTTTCGGTGGGCTCCTTCAATTGGCATTGCCCGCCTGGGACCTGATTCGTCAGGGCTGGCGACCCAAACTGGGCACTGCGCGCTCCGAGTTTATGGGACAAGTGTGGGGACTTTTTCTCCCCGGCTTAATGGGCGCGGCGATTCTGCAGATCAATATTCTCGTTTCCAGACTTTTGGCATTTAGCTTGGACGATTCTTCCGTATCGGTCCTCTACCTGGCGAGCAGGCTGATGGAACTACCGCTGGGTGTATTTACCATCGCAGTCGTCACGGTGTTTTTTCCCTTACTTGCCAGTGCGGTATCCGATAAAGATCAAGCTGGTTTCGCCGCCTCATTCAACCAGGGTTCCCGTCTGATCCTGGCGATATCAGTTCCCGCTGGTGTTGGCCTGTTGGTGCTGGCAAAGCCTATTATCGAGCTGCTCTTTAATTGGGGAAACTTTTCCGTTGATGATGTTGAAGCGACTTTACCGCTGCTCGCTATTTATGCGATTGGACTCCCGTTTTATTCGATGGCGACCTTTGCCACACGCGGACTGCATGCCCGGAAAGACATGGTCACCCCCGTTCGCATCGCCGGCATCTGCCTGGTCATCAATGCACTTGCGGGCATTTTCTTTATGCAATTCGCTGGAGCAGCCGGACTCGCTGCCGCCAACGTGCTAGCGGCCATCATCCAATCGGCTCTACTCTGGAAGGGGCTGTCCTCCAGTATTGATGGCATCCCTATTCGCGGCTTTCTACCAGCATTCATCCAAATCGGCTCTGCGGCACTGATCATGGCTCTTGCGGTCCTTGCCACACGACTGCTTTGCCACCAAGTCGCCGACTTTCAGAGCTTAAAGGCGATGAATGGCCTTGTCATCGCCTGCGGGCTGCCTGTCGGGGCGATGACTTATATTGCGCTGCTTACACTTTTTCGCTTCCAGGACATTACAGAGCTCAAAACTCTCATTTTCCGGAAAAGGCAGTAGCATTAAAATCTTCGGAAATTAATGTAGCGTGCCGCTTTAGCATAGGCTCTAAAAAACTCTACGAGGACGTTTGCTAATGCGGCACGCTACCAAAGAAAGCTTGTTACAGCCAACCAGGGGCGGGAGTCTGACAGTGTGTTCTTGCTGTAATCCGGATTGACTACCTGTTAAAGTCAGTTTGGCATTATAGTTGCTAATGCAAATAGTAGTTACAATAAGCACAGGATATTTATGAAAATTGGGGTCGTTAAAGAAATTAAGAAGCATGAGTATCGGGTAGGTCTTACTCCCGCTGATGCGAAATCATACATCGCTCACGGGCATACTGTATACGCGGAAGCTTCGGCAGGCGCGCAGGCGGGGTTCGACGATAAGGCCTATGCTGATGTCGGCGTCACTATTTTGCCCAGTGCCGAGGCGCTTTTTGCCGAGGCGGATATGGTGGTCAAAGTAAAAGAACCGCAGCCTCAGGAGTGCGAGTTGATGCGTAAGGGGCAAATTATTTACACCTATCTGCACTTAGCTGCTGAGGAGCAGCTGACAAACCTCCTTCTGGAAAAACAGGTCAAGGCCGTGGCCTACGAAACCATTGAAGAGCATAAAACGCTGCCTTGCCTGGTTCCCATGAGTGAAATCGCGGGTCGTCTCTCCGTGCAGGAAGGTGCGAAATACCTCGAAAAGCATTACGGTGGTGGTGGCGTCCTTCTGGGAGGCGTTCCCGGCGTGCGACGTGGTAAGGTCGCCATTATCGGCGGCGGTGTGGTCGGCACCAACGCCGCTAAAATCGCAGTCGGCATCGGAGCCGATGTCACCATCCTTGATGTTAATGCCCGGCGACTGGCTTATCTCGACGATATTTTCGGCTCTTCCATCAGCACGCTTTACAGCACTGAGGCGAACATCGAAAAGGTGTTATCCGAGTGTGATGTGCTCATCGGAGCGGTCCTGATCCCCGGTGCGCGGGCACCTCGGTTGGTGCGACGTGAGCACCTTTCGAAAATGCGCCCGGGTTCAGTCATCGTGGATGTGGCGGTCGATCAGGGCGGGTGCATTGAGACGATCCATCCCACCACCCATGATGACCCAATTTACATGGTCGATGGGATCCTGCACTACGGCGTGGCCAATATGCCGGGTGCGGTCGCCTTGACTTCGACGCTAGCCCTCACCGGGACCACACTCGTTTATGGCCTTCAGATTGCCGATTTAGGACTGGAAAAAGCCGTCCTGAAGTCGCGCGCCATCTCAACTGGAGTGAACACCTACGCGGGGCACGTCACCTGTAAAGCGGTGGCCGAGGCCCATGGTTTGCCGTTCACGTCCATCAAAGAACTGATATCCTAGGAGGCAGTAACATTAAAATCTTTGATTTTTAATGTAGCGTGCAGCTTTAGCAAACGTCCGTTTTAGACTCTAAAAAAGCCTTACGAGGACGTTTGCTAAAGCTGCACGCTACGAAAAAAACTTGTAACACCCCACACTAGGCCAACGAAACCTTATGTTCACGGGTGAGTCCGTCCAACATCATCGTCAAGATGGCGCTGGCCATCGAGTAATCCGGGACGCCGAGTGCTTCGCCGGAGATAGAGTCGTAGTGTTCGCTAAGTCCATGCTTCAGCGCGTTAGCAACGGTTTTGTCGGCAATATCCGCAGCAAGAGCCTTGTGACCATAAGCATGCAAGCCAGAGGCGATTTGGTAGTTGGGCGACGGCCAGACGTCGCCACGCCAGAAGGCGTCCGACTTCCACCTGGGATCGGTGCGATCTACGGTGGGGATGGGTAGGGGCGTTTGAAAAGCCGGAGAGGCCAGAACCTCGGCCATCCGGTCCGCCATAGCCTGCGTGGGCACCCCAGCGGTCAAAGGAATCCAGCTGCCAATGGTCGCGACCGGGATCTTTTCGAGCGTATCCCGCTTGACCGAGAGGAAGGTGCCGGCTTCTTCATCCCAGAGGTGTTTGCGCATGCCCTCAACGCCTTTGTCGATTCGTTTTTGACGGCGGGCCGCCATCGCGTCGTCGCCGACGATCTTTGCCAGCCGGGCCAGACTGCGTTCACCCATAATCAGATAGGCATTGTTCCCCGGCACGCAGATGTCGCCATACCAATAACCTTCTTCAAGACGCTTGCGTTTCGGATGGAGGGTCAGACTCAAGTCGTCCATATTGCACTCGTAGTCAAAGGTCTCCCAGCGGGCATGCTGCAAGACGCCGGTGTAGGCACCCACAGTGATCAGGCCATTGTCGTGTAAGTCCCGCTCGCGCCAATACCAGTCGTGCCATTTTTCCAGTCGCCCGATGCACTGGCGGACAAGTTCCTTATCGCCATTCCTCTGATAAACCCGCTCGAGACCCCAAGCGAGGATGGGGATTTGGGAAAATTCGCGCTGATCCTGAGGCTCTGTCTTGATTGCCACCGTGATCATGTCCTGGGCGTAAGGAGGTGCGGTCTCGTTCCAGCGGTCCTGAAAGTCCCAGTAGTTGT
>Ga0307966_1004317_pt1 | contig 10570 bp, 12 predicted proteins | sample OrgLakmetagen646_FD_203141 | JGI IMG/M metagenome (GOLD analysis project Ga0307966, IMG submission 203141) | Saline water microbial communities from Organic Lake, Antarctica - #646 | ecosystem: Environmental > Aquatic > Non-marine Saline and Alkaline > Saline | place: Antarctica: Organic Lake... | reverse complement strand
TTATTCCCTTGATTTTTCTAGCGTTTTTTTGGTTTGGTTACAGGCTTTTTTCCAAGCTTCCGCTCAGATGCCCACCAGAGGCATATATAGCGATGTAACCTTACCTTACCTTACCTTATGTTGTCCTCGTGCCTTTGCTACTTGTTGGTTAGGGGAAGCGTATACACAGAAACTAATTTTGATCAAATTTATATTGCGTTTGTTTGGTTGTATGTCTCTTGATTTCATAGCTAGGGGGGGGGTTGGTGAAACGTTACTGAAAAGGGTAATCCGACAAATGCCATTTCTGTGCTTGTGCGATATATATCCAAGTAACATTCCTCCCCCCTTGGCAACTCCATCCTCGGAGTGGACTAGGCTCCCTGCTAGAGTTCCAGGTGGAGGGTCAACTCGCCAGAGGTGCCATAGCGATTGACTGAACAACACTTAGCATCCCAACTTGTCGAAAATTACCGGGTCGGTAAATTGCCTTTTTGCAACTACCAAGGTTCGAACCCAAGACCCAAGGTCCGTCCGTGATTTTCCACGGTGGGTTACTCCAAGACTATGATGCCAATGAAACGTTGCTCAAAAGGGTAAATACGACATGGCAAGCCATTTCTGTGCTTCGTGCGATATATATCCACGTAACAGCTGGATCGGCAGGTCCATCTGCTAGGTCAATATGGGCAACTCTTATTGCAGTATTGGCAGACCTAGTTTGTTACGTGTTTGTTGGGTTTCTTTTGGGGTGTTTCTATTTTTAATTACATTTAAGCTAGGCAGATGTAGAAGTGGCAAGCTCTTAGGTCAGAATTTGCAAAAGAGACCCTTCAGTGCTCAAATCATCTGATTTGCAAAAGTTCCATTCACACATTACGCAACACAACACTATAGTAAACCTTTGAGCAGAATGGCAAAGGGCAACACACCATGAATAATCAACATTTCTCATGGACAGAGAAAGCGAAAAAAAAAATTTTGGGCTACTAACGAGTGCAAGGAATGTTTCAGCTCTCACTGCGCAGCATGTCGATCTGACTGCATCACAACACAACAATGCTCAAAACTCTCACAAACCAGCCTCTCACTAGTTACCTCACACACACAAATGCAGCATCCAAAACACATGCAACAAATGCAAAAAAGACGGTATTTTCCTAAGACTTTGGGGTCCAGTCTTGCAAGGGTACATAAAGAGTTTCAAGAAGGTGCAGTTTTTTCAATCATCAAAGCAAAACCGGACAAGGCTGTACTGCAAGAGTGCAGCCTGAAAACTATTAAAATTAAGAACCAAACCATTTTACAAGGTGTAGAAATACAAGAGGACAAGACAACGGATTGCACAGCAATCACACATCCCTTTACAATGGGAAACTATATGGCGTAGTACAAGCACTCTACCCCTTAGTAAATAAATTTTTTGCTGCACTTCCACGCTACTCTCTGCCACTCTCTTCTGCTCTTATCTCATCTCTCCAAAGCAAAGCATTTTCCATGAGTGACAACTTTCTCAGGTCCACCCCAACTACGATACATGCGCTTCCTGGGCCTGACAGAAGACGCCTTGACCCATTACAGACTTCAAACATTCACGTCCTGCTTCACCTGCTGCTGCTTCTTTAGCAAAGCCCTTCTCCTCATCCCACCCAACTGGCCGCTGAGCTGCTCCTTATGCGACGACCTGTTGGCAGAGAAACGTTGCTGTCTGGTCTGCTGCTGGTGCTGGTTTTGGTAAGGAGCAGGGTCGCCTGAGTCCGAAGGGCCCTCCCAAGCGAGCAGGAACAATGCTTGGTCACCTTCGTGGTGGCTGCTCTCCTGCTGCTGCTCCTGCCCTACCCTGGCCTCTGCACTGGAGGCTTCCCAATCTTGAACAGTACTGCTCCGTGTCTCGTATGAAGGACCGGTTGTGGTCGTTGTCGTGCTGTTGTCACTGGCTGAGGTGCGGCTGGCAGGATCTGTGGTTGAGGCAGCAGATGCTCGCTGCTTCCTCAAGGCAGCCCTCTGCTTCAGCCCTGATAGGAGGGTAAGAGTTGCAATGACGTCTCGGATGATGCATGGGATTAATTGCTGAAATGGAGAGGCTTCCACACACGCACTTTGTTTATTCACATGAGGCTTTCCTGTGCAAGTGGGGTATCATTCCTGATGCGAGATATGCAATTGCACAGGGACGAGGCGGGGTTTGGCTCCCAGGAACCTGTCTCACCTGACATTTGACCTTGCAGCTGCTCCTTACTTTCAGGCTGGGACGCAAAACCCGGGCTGGATGATGACGCATTGCTGCCAGGCTTCTGTTGGCGGTCCCAAGTCCGGGAGCTTCGGAAGTTCCAGTACCTGTGCACACGAGCAATTTGATGTGTCTTGAGAGATACATGCTGTTCAGGCACACATGGACTCCTCAGGCTATCTACTTATCTACTTGCATCATGATGAATACAAATGAGCGGTCACAAAAGTGGTAGAAGCGCCCTCCAACCTTGTTCTCTGGCCTCCACCACCTTGACATGCTTGCTCCACAAGACTTGTCTAGGGAGACCCCATATTCCAAGCAAAGATAGAACCTCTGCATGACGAGGTGCCCGAGAGTGAAACACGCACCAATCATGAAATTCAGCTGAATTCCCGGAGCCCACACTCCCGTCTTCAAGCTCCTTGCCTCTGGATCGATTCACCTGCATAAGTAAGAAGGTAAAGTGGTAACACTGCTCTAGCTGAGAACATGATGAAAACGGCATTACTGCTTTAGTTAAGAGACTGGTAAGCAGTGTTTGAAGAAGAACTGTAGTCAGCACAAATGTGTTTAAACGAATGAGTGTGCAAGCGGGACAAATGCGCACGTGTCAGTGCGAGTGTGCCTTTGTTTGTCTTCATGGCAGCCAGCCTCACCAGAAAATTGTAGGCCTCTCCAATGCTGATGAATTTAACCTCTGCGTTCTCTGCCTTGTTCAGATCAGGATGATACTGCAAACGGGGGATGGATGCATGAAACAGGGTCAGGTGCAAGAGAGCAGAAGGTTTGTGTATGTGGGAGGTCAGTTGCGCACGCACAACAGTCAATTCATTGCATCATGCACTCTCGTTATTTCCTTCACTTCATCTCACCCTGCATGTCAGGGTTTGGCATTGCCTAGATAGTCCTAAAATTTTGAAAGTGCAGTACCATTTTCCAATTTCTAAACCTTCTCCATTGCTTCCTGGCCGTATCACACAAATCAGCTGCTCCAGCGCACCGCTCATAGCCACGTGACAAAAGGTCGCTTGTCGCTTGTTGCCTCATAATTGCAACAGATAAAAAAGGGTCAGGACACCTACCTTGACCACCTAGCCACCCATTCACTGAGAGCATACCACTCTCTAGACCCAAAAGGACCAGATCGCTGTTGAAGCTACAATTAGATAGGCTTGTAGGCCTAAATATTGGAAGCATAGTGTGCACAAGCCAGGAGATGTGGTGTAGCCACAAGTATTTACCTGCTTCGCCATTCGTCTGTAAGCGCGCCTGATGCTGTGTTCGTCTGCGTCTGGTTCCACACCAAGGGCTTCATAAGGACAGGCATAGCTCCAACTGGACTGCCTCGACGTAGCCTGTATGCATGATGACGCGGGTCAATAATGCACATTTATGTTCAAAAGGTTTAAGTGAGTGTGTCTGTGTGTCTGTGTGTGCGTGTGTGTGCGTGTGTGTGCCCGCTTATGTTGTGTGTTTATATGTATGTATGTGTGTGTGTGTTGTGTGTGTGCGCGCATGTGTGTGTTGTGTGTTTATGTGTATGTGTGTGCGCGTGTGTGTGTTGTGTGTTTATATGTATGCATATGTGCGTGTGTGTGTGTGAGTGTGTGAGTGTGTGTGTATTGTGTGTGTGTGTGTGTGTGCATGCATGTGTGTGTGCGTGCGTGTGTTTTTGTGTTTATATGTACGTGTGTGTGTGTGTGTGTGTTGTGTGTGTATATATGCATGTATATGTGCGCGCGTGTATGGTGTTTGTGTGTGTGAGTGTGTGTGTTGTGTGTGTGTGTGTGTGTGTGTGTGTGTGTGTGTGTGTGTGTGTGTGTGGGTGAGTGTGTGTGTGTGTGTGTGTGTGAAGGTGTGTGTGTGTGTGTGTGTGTGTGTGTGTGTGTGTGTGTGTGTGTGTGCGTGCGTGTGTGTGTGTGTGTGTGTGTGCATGTGTGTGTGTGTGTGTTGTGTGTTTGTGTGTGTGTGTGTTTGTGTGTGCGCGTGTGTGTGTGTGTGAGTGTGTGTGTGTGTATGTGTGTGTGTGTGTGTGTGTGCCTTGCTGGAAAGGCATAATTGGAGTGGCACGCACCTGAGGAGGTTCAACTACCGGTAAGCGGATTGCTTTGGCATCTTGACGAGCTTTACAGCTTTGGGTCAATGGACTTTTTGTTCCGGAAGCTTTGTAAGTGAGAAGCATATCAAATATATTTAACAGGTATGTAGAGCGCTGCAGTTTCCGGTGCGCGCTATGGCAATTTCAATGATCGCCAATGGGCAAATCAACCTTTTCCAATCGCTAAACCTATTATATATATAAAACACACACACCAACACACCAACACACACACAAACACACACAAACACACACACGCACTCACACACACGCACGCATGCACACACACATACACACACACACACAAACACACACACACACAAACACACACAAACACACACACACACACACACAAACACACACACACAAACACACACACACACACACATACACACACAGGCACAAACAGGCACATCGCGCACACGCACACTACAAACACACACACACAAACGCACGCGCACGCACACGCAGACGCACGCACACTACAAACACACACACAAACGCACGCGCACGCACACGCAGACGCACACGCACTCGCACGCGCATGCGCACACACGCACACGCACACGCATGCATACAAATGTATGCATGCACGCACACAGAATTTACTTGTTATCTGCAAATGGGTTTGCAGCGTAGTCTGCCCCATTCATTGTAGTCCGTAGTGCAACGTTTAGGGTTGCGGTTTGTCCAGATGTCCAGATAGCTATGTAAATCTCTTAAACCCCCATCAAATCCCCTATCCCCTATCACTGTTGTTGTTGTTGAATTGTATTTTGCTTGTGTCTTGATTGTGATCTTAAGTTTCTAATTGCATGGCAGTGTAGCGCAGTGGCTAGTTGGTGCACTTTGTGCAGAGAGAAGCTTACATACCATCAGATCCACAAAAAGGACCACAAAGACTGGGCAAGCCACCAAATGTAACCTTAAAAATATCTGAGCGTCCTGCTGTTGTGCAAGCCTCTGGGGCCAGCCACCTGATCTCCATTAAAAGCCCTTCCACTTCTTTTTCTCCAGGTGGGATGTTCAAGTGCCTGCTGGACTACTCAACTGCTGAGCGCTTTTACTGCGTGTATGTACGAGCTGTTCAAACTGGGCGTGCTATTCCCATGCAAGAGTTCACTGCGGATTTGAAGCATAGGATGAGAGGCGCCTCACATCCTTCCCGAATACATGTTTCTCAACCTGCCTCCTCGTGATGTCATTTACTTGCAGTACAGCTCGTTTCAGACTTCGTGCTCACACCCAACGTTTTGAGACAGCGACATAGAATCAAAGCAACTCCCCCGCCGATGACCTATGTGATACTGATGGTGTCTAAGATGAGCAGCATGTTCTTTTCCACTGCGCCGATCTCCATGTGATTTTTCTCCGGCATCTCTGTTTTTCCCAACAGGAGCCCACGGTGTGTGTTCTTTCTTAAGCCAGAAAGCTATACCTTTCCCTCCATGAATTAATCCCTTTTTATGAGCAGGCTAGCAGTCGCACTTCTTGACTGAAGGCCTTTTTTTATAAACCTTGAAGAAGATGAACATGTTCAGAACGAGGTGCATGCTCTTTTATATTGCCAAAACCATTGGGTTTTGTGAGCAGAGGAAACAGTTTTCCTTCTTGTCTACGCTTTTTTTGAGGACTTTTCAGCAGCCCAACCCTTTTTGCTGCAACAGGTCAACAACCAGCTTGTCCAAATTCCTTTCTCAGCAGAACACTGGACTTTTCTCTTTCTTTCTGAGCTTATGAATTTATTTGTGGCTGGCCGAGACCAGCCAGCAGCCGAGCAGCCAAACAACCTGACTGAAGGTCATCCCCCATTGTAATCATTTAGGTATTTAAAAGCTTCGCCAGGTTTGCACTGGGTTTGGAGCACGTTTGCCTCGTATTTGGTCTGACATTTCGGTTCTGCCCCTCCAAGGGCGACATTGAAATAAAGAACCGCCATAAACCTCCTCCAGAGCTCTACAAATTAAACCAAGACCCTCAAAAGTCGTTCAAATTAAAACTTAATACATGTGCAACGCCATAACGTGCCTAAGAGTCCCTCACGGAAAACCGCGATTCGACGAGATCATTACAGCTCTGACTTCTTGTTTTTATTCTTCTTCTTGGTTGCCTTTTTCTTCACCTTCTTGGCTTCCTCCTCCTCTGCCGCTGCCTGTTGCATTGATAAAATGAATATTCCTTCTATGTGTATAGTGCATGCGTAAGAGCTCGCTTGCGCGTTGATTTCTTGTTATATTGAACGGGTGCAACGGAGCTGCCTTTCAAACCACCTCACCTTTGCTGCCAGCTCTGCCTCCACCTGACGCTTGCGTTCCTCCCTGCTAGGCTCGACCTGAGTGTGTATTGTTTTGCTCCGACGCCTTCAACTGCATTTCCCTGATATTTATCCTGCCTACTGCTCAAGGAAACAAGCATTTGGTGCAGCCATCGTGATCAGAGGCATTGTGCACAGGCAGTTTCCCTTTGTGAGCTGCATTTCCAACTTGGCATGTACTGTAGATCACGATGCTCAATTCCAGAGCAAAATAAAGGCTCTGTCTAGGAGGTAGGTGAGAATGTGGGGCGTGACGAGCATGCTATTGGTGGAGGCTGCGGCAGTGGTCACATGATACCAGGCACACACGCGAATATCATGCACTCACCTCTTCACTCATGATGTCGCTGAGATCAAACTCCTCCTCGACGGCCACCTCCTCTTCAGCTGCTCCACCCTCAGACTCTTGGCGTTCCCCTTCGTTACTGTATGATGATGATGATGATGATGATGATGACGATGATGATGATGCCTCTAACGATGGTAGCACCTGGAAAGTGAAGAGCAGAAGACATATACACAGGGTTTAGGGTTTTTTAGGGTTTTTAACCTAACCCTAAACCCTAACCCAGAAGACATATACACTCTACCATTCATCCACTCGTAAAACAGCAGCCAATGACACAGCACTACATCAAGTCAGGCGCCCTCGCTAACCACCTGGAGTCGTGCCAGCTACAAACTTGTGGCTTTACCAAATTGATGTGCTGGGCAAAAACCTGCACACCTCAAGGGGTAATGTCTTGACCTTCCCACTGAGCACACCGTCAATAAAACGTGACAGGTCAGCAGGCTCGGACAGCGGGGCAGGAAGGACGGCATACCGCATGCGCGCTACGGAAAAAGCCACTGCGGTAGGCAAGTTTCCATGCCCCACAGAGAAAGGGGCAAGGAAGGACCTGCAGATAATGAGTGTCAAGAAGGAGAGGACAGGAGAAGTGAGGTCCGGGGCAAGCTGAACTCACGTATAGTTTGAGTATGAGAAATTATCGCTTATGATTTGTGCATCAGTAAGAAAAAAACCTGTAGCTTGTAGCCTTGTAGCGAAAGGGGAGATTCAGAGGTGTGTAGCTGGAGAGTCTACGCGCGCGCGCACACACACACACACAAACACACACACAATCTTGGTGCGATAAAAAAGACTTACCGATACCTGGGGGCGTCTACGTAGCTAAAATACAAGGGCTGGTCTTGGCTCTTGCCTGCAACTTTGCCCATCATTTTAATCAGCTTCTCGCTCCTGTGGGCATGAGACAAATGCAGCACAATGAGATTGAGTTTCAGAACTGCTCATTGCAGGGGACCGTTCGAATTCCATCCAAGCTAAAATTGCTTGGCAATATGTGAAAAATCCCCCTTGGAAGCGCAGTTCCTTTCACTTCACAGTCAATGCTGCACAACAGCTTTGCACTACATCTCTGTGTGCTCTCGTCCTCACCCAGGTCGTCCAAGGTCAAGCAGACCCACGACACACACGCCCTTGCCCTTCTGCACGCAGTGCTGTTGCAAATGGACATCAGCGCTGAGCTGCGGGACCTCTAATGAGCCCTTGCCACCTGCACCAGCAAAAAAAACAGCACCATGGATTCGTGCAGTCAGCAAGGGCCAGGTTGCATGTTGAACACGCAGGTGTGAATGAAAAGTTTCTTGTGGCACTTGTCGTGGCACTTAGCTACTGGCAGCACCCCACCTGCACCCATGATGTTGCCTAGCACAGCTGCCATCTGAGACAGCCAGCCGTGCATAGCTGAGTACCTCATGGCACCCGTGAACCTGCAAGCAGCGATTACCTTTAATTGTTGAGATCCAGACCAGCATGTCCAACGATTTAACGATTGAAGTATGAATATAAAGAAATAAGGCTTGGAGCACCTAGTGGTTCGCTTATGTGCCAGTAACAGGAGTTTGTCAGCTCCCTAAGCCAGTGTTACAAGGGATTGCATGCATAAGACGGACTTACGGCTGAATACTGATCTGTGCACGCCCGCCGCTTTCAGGGCTAGCAGGCATTGGGAGCAGCATAATCACACGTGGAACCTGCGTGGATGTGTTAAAGCACACACACACACACTTGCACAAATGGTATCGGGATTGTTTGAAACACTTCCAACATCTTGCAATACTGTATCTCACACCCATATCGCAAGAAAGCAGAGTGTCCGGTTTGACTGTAACATATTCATACCTTAAAGCTCCACCATGCAAGCCTGGCAACACTTAATACTGACACAACAACACAAACCCACATGGAAATCAACGTGCACCTACCTTCCCGGCGCCGATTTGGTCAATGACTTGCTTGTTTCTCTCATCATGTGCACGGATCCAACTGCAGGTTATGGGTGGGCAGGTATCTGTATCATTGATTTCCCCTGCTCACTTGCGTACGTGTGCTTACTGTTGCAGCCCCATTCTTAGATCAAAAAGGCATGTACAAGGTTGCAAAAGTAAGTAAGCTATCACATGTATCTGGCGGAAGAGTGCAAATGTGAGTACTATTCGATTGTCCAGAATCAGAACAGAATCTTTAGACAAACAGGTCTCCTTTACATTGACATCAAAACATGGCTTTGGAGTTGTGCTTAGCGATAAATACGTTCAAAGCCAGAATCCATGTCACCCTGTGGAGATCAGGGGATCTCTAGTAAGACAGCACTGAGCATCGTGGGCAAATCAAGGAATGAGTTTAAAATGGAGTTAAAACAAAGAGGGCTCAAACTGAAGAAGAAACCTAGAAAATTGCTGTTATTAAACGATGCACTTCTAGCTTCAGAAGCCGATTCGTTGCACACCACTCACTATTCAGGCTGTCTATTGACTTTCTATTTTTCTATGACAATAGTTTGACAATAGTTTTACCATTTGCTGCTGACAAACCATTGAAGTGCTTAATGGCTAACTGCGCAGCGTGAATCTAAGGCAGTGTGTGAACAGCAGGAGGCAAAACAATCATTCCTGACCGCTATGTGCTTATTTTGCACCCTGAAAATGCCCCCCTCTGCCCCAATTCTCCCTTCCTGAACCCCTACACAAACAACAAAGGTGCCATTCTGTTCTTTTTTAAAGTCGGCATTTATCTACCTACTTGCTATTTAACTAAACTACAAGCTCCAGTAGATCTATTAGGCCAAAACTTTCAAACGCACCCTCTTGCACTGGCCACCTACTTAGCACACACAAATCTAGGCTTAACCTTGCCATCATATTTTCCCCTTATATTATGTATAAAGTACAAAACATAACACACTAAATGAAAGGTTCGAATCATTCACTGGTAATTTGCCTGAACACGCCTCTGCGGCCTACCTCCTTGCACATCTGTAACCAGCCACCCAAACCACCCCCGTATTGACAGAGTTGCACACAAGGGTGCTAATTGACAGGGCTTCAGCTCAGGATTCCGATGGAAATATCATGAATACCGTCTGTCCACGATCAGTTTGTGATGCCACCATTAGATTCCATTTTTAGTTCGGAAGGGGGTCTGGGAATTAATTTTTGAGGTCGAAGAAACTTCATAAGGGTCCCGTCTGGAACTATTGATTTGTGAATTTGAGAGCTCCCCTCTGCTGGCTGCTGCTGCTGTTTGTTGCTGCTGCAGCTGCTGCAGCTGCTGAGGCTGGGGACTGGGGCTTCAAGAACAGGGCCAGGGGAATTCACACTGACCCACTTAGAGCTCATTTTTAAAATTACCCTCAAAACCACCTTTATATGTTATTTTTTTGACTTCAAAGCCAGTTCGGAGAGGGCTCTGGAAATTGAAATTCTCTTTTCTACTAAAAATTCTAGGCAAAATCAGGAGCCTGTCAGGTCAGCCATTTTCCTGTGAGAGTTCTTGCCCCAAAGCTCCCACCCACTTCTAAGTATGCAGGACCTCAAGCTGGACCTAACTGAGCAACTCTGCATACTCAGTTTGTGCCGGGGGGCGCCCAGGGTGCGGGGCCAA
>Ga0307966_1004315_pt1 | contig 10572 bp, 9 predicted proteins | sample OrgLakmetagen646_FD_203141 | JGI IMG/M metagenome (GOLD analysis project Ga0307966, IMG submission 203141) | Saline water microbial communities from Organic Lake, Antarctica - #646 | ecosystem: Environmental > Aquatic > Non-marine Saline and Alkaline > Saline | place: Antarctica: Organic Lake... | reverse complement strand
TAAACATCTGCATCAGCAGTATTGGTAAAATGGAAATCGTTCATCAAGTTATTGTACATCACCTCAGTATTGACAAATTCAGACTGAACATCATATCTTTCAATTGGCAGTAACCTATATGTCAAGCCCTCTTGAACCACATATTTTCTCAAGTCCATTTTAATTCCATTCAGTGATGTGGTATTGAAATAAATTGGTCGTTCCCAATTATTTTCAGCCATGATATCTAAAATCATTAAATCCTTCTTCTCTAAGCCATTTCCTTTCACATTCCAAACCATTCTATCCACTAGCAAATCAGCTTTATCCTCAGGGATAATTCCAAGACTCTTGACATGACTTGTGTCTATTGCTAAGCTCAATTTTTTAGACGGCAACATATTGTAACTTCCTACAGAGGTCGGTACTTCAAGGCTCTTATTATTATTACGTATTAAGCTCAAATAGCGATCAATAGGAATTGCACCTTTTATACCGGCATTGGCCATATAAGGCAAATAATCATTTTTACCACCTTGTGCCACTTGCTCTTCACTTAAGGTTAAGGGCAATGGCTCAGAATCATAAGCATTCTGGCGCATTTGATTGATATACCAGTCTGTATTGAAGTAGCTTAATACGATTACCCTCACATCAGTTCGGAAACCTTCTACTTCCTGCACAAACCAAAGTGGGAAAGTATCATTATCTCCGCCCGTAAATAAAATTGCATTAGGTTCACACGAAGCCAAGTAATTACGAGCTGCATCCACGGAGAAATATCGATCAGAACGATCATGATCATCCCATCCTTCTGAAGCCATGATTCCTGGTACAAGTAAACAAATTACTCCAGCTATTGCCCCGGCAATTTTAGGTTTTTTAATGGCTCTTTCCAATAGGGAAGCAATTGCTAATACACCAAAGCCTATCCAAATTGCAAACGCATAATAGGATCCTGCATAAATATAATCTCTTTCGCGAGGTTCGGTTGCTGGTGAATTCAAATAAAGAATTAAGGCAATACCTGTTAAGAAAAAGAATAAAGCTACTACACTAAATCCTTTCAAATCTTTCTTGTAATGGAAGAAAACTCCAATCAACCCTAAAATAAAAGGCAGCATGTAAAAATTATTCCGCGCCTTACTTTCTGTCATGACTTCAGGCATTTCGCTTTCATCTTGAAACATGGTTTTCCATCCAGCCCCTTCAATATCGCTTTCGCGCCCTGCAAAATTCCACATTAAGTAGCGGAAATACATATGACCTAACTGGTAGCGAAAAAGGAATTTGATGTTGTCTGCAAAATTTGGCTTTTCATTTTGTCTTAAGCCGGCCCATCTTCTATATTCCTCCGGATGACCAGGGGCACTGCTGTACATTCTTGGCAAAATCGTAGTTCTTTTCGGGTCATGCTGAGTCGTGATTTTATAATCCGTGACTTCATACTCCTCTTCACCCTTACTATAAATAGCGTCTCCTCTGTCCTGCGAAACTACTTCAGCATCAAAATACTGCCCGTGTACTAATGGTCTTGAACCATATTGATCCCTATTTAAATAGGACAATAACGTCATCACATTTTCAGGATTATTTTGATCGATTGGTGGGTTATAGTTCGACCTAATCATTACAATGAAGTAGGAAGAATAACCAATTAAAATAAAGGTAAGTGCTAAAAGAAAAGTATGTAATGTCACCTTTTCATTCTTAATGGCATAATAAATACCATAAGTAAGACCCCCCACTAAAAGGAGTCCAAAAATCAAGGCTCCAAAACCAAATGGTAACCCAATCGAATTAATAAAGAAAATCTCAAATTGACCAATCAAATTTGGTACCCCCAAAATGATAATTTGCCAAATAAAGATAAGAATTGCACTACTAATCAATAGCGCAAAGAAAATCCCTTTAAAAGTAACATTTTTATATTTCTTGAAATAGTAAATTAAACCTAAGGCAGGAAGTGCTACAATATTTAATAAGTGAACACCAATTGATATACCGATGATATAGGCAATCAAAATAAGCCAACGGTTTTCAGTAGATTCATCCTCGATAATATCCCATTTTAACATTGCCCAAAAAACCAAAGCAATTAAAAAAGAAGACATGGCATAAACTTCGGCTTCCACGGCTGACCACCAAAATGAATCCGAAAAAGTAAATGCCAAACTACCGATAGCTCCAGCTGCAATTATTTTAATGATTTGTGCAGTATTCGCTTCACCTACTTTAATTTTCAGAATTTTATGAGACAGTAAATTGATAGACCAGAACATAAATAAGATGGTAAACCCACTACTCAATGCAGAAACCAAGTTTACTGCAAAACCAACAGATTCTACATCACTGCTGGCAAACATGGAGAACATCCTTCCTACAAGCAGAAAAAACGGAGCACCTGCAGGGTGTGGGACTTGCAATTTATATGCACTAGCAATAAACTCCGCACAGTCCCAAAAGCTGGCAACCGGCTCTAAAGTGAAGATATAAACGGCAGAAGCGATTAAGAAAATAATCCAGCCACTGATGTTGTTAATCTTTTGATATGACATCATATATATTAGTGTTTTTTATAACTGAGGCGAAAATAAGAAATTTCATTCTATCGGGCATTAGAACGAAGCAATTAATTCAGGATTGTAATTCTTCTTCGTTTTTAATTCGACCGCTACCCATCACTTGTTCATCTACAATTAAAGACTGACGTTTGATAAATTATACTATATTTATGCTAGTTGTTCAAAACTATTATACTATGACAGGAGGTATTGGATTTAGCAGACAAGGCAGTGATTCTTTTAAGCAAAATCGTGCATTAAGAAATAAAAGGAAGTCAATGACCGACAACCCTTACTCAATCAATAAAACAAAAAATGATCAAAGAAGAGGAAACTTCGACCTACAAGAGATTCAAAATTATAAAGCAGAACAGCTCCGAAGGTCCAAATCAAGGGCGAACATCATAAGATATTTGTTTATTGCTATATTCGTCATAATTTTGCTGTTCATTTTTATCTGAGTTTTTCTCCTCCAAAAAAAACTTCTCTTTACCCTAACAGCTCTTTAACAATGATGCAATAAATATTCTCAAGCAGATAATGTTAAGGTTTTTGAAAGAAAGCATGCAATGATCTTGCTTTATAGGCAATCCCAAGTTGAATTTGGAATTAAGAATTAATAAAAATTACGTCCCTACTATAAATTACCTTAAATTTGCTTTTCATTTTTATGAGATACTTTTTCACCGTAGCATATAAAGGGACCAACTACCACGGTTGGCAAAAACAACCCAACGCCATGAGTATTCAACAGGTAGTAGAAGATGTCTTCTCTACTATTCTAAACAAAAAAATAGAAATTTTGGGTAGTGGAAGAACAGATAGCGGAGTTCATGCTACTGCTCAAGTTTTTCAATTGGATTTTTCTGGTGAACAGCAGGATGCGGATCAGCTCTTATATAAAGCCAACAAAATGCTGCCAAAAGACGTAGCCTTAAAACATGTTCGGCAAACAAAGAAAGAAGTCCATGCGCGTTTTGATGCAACAAGTAGAGCTTATCAATACTATATAGTCTCAGAAAAAAATCCTTTTGCCATTGACCAAGCCTATTTTTTCACATACGATTTAGCGATTGATGAAATGAATTTAGCTGCAAAAAAACTATTGAAACATCAAGACTTTGAAAGTTTTAGCAAAGTGAAAACCGATGTTTTTACTTTTAACTGCGATATATTTGAAGCCTTTTGGAAACAAGAGCAAGACTCTTTGGTTTTCCACATAAAGGCTAACCGATTTTTACGTGGAATGGTAAGAGCTTTAGTAGGAACCCTTTTAGATGTGGGGCAAAAGAAAATCAGCGTAGAGGAATTTGAGAACATTATTAAGGCAAAAGATAGAAAATCAGCCGGTAGAGCAGTGCCTGCCCACGGTTTATATTTAACTGAAGTTCAGTATCCTGAAGACATATATTTATAAAAGGCGAAAGTGAAAAAAGACAATATAAAAAGCGGAAATATTATCGATACTAACGTCTTAAGGCGTTTGTATAAATTTGTAAAACCCTATCAAAGTCGTTTCTATTTCTTGGTATTCTTAACTTTGGCTTTAGCTGTTTTAGCCCCCACAAGACCTTTTATTATTCAAAAAGCAATAGATAATCCCATTGCACAAGGAGATTTTCAAGGGTTAATTAATATGACTCTCATTTTAGTCGGCTTACTAGTTATGCAAGCCATAGTGCAATACGGTCATACTTATCTATCAGGTTGGCTAGGTCAATATATTATTCGCGATATCCGAATTAAGCTTTACCGACATCTCCTTAGTTTACGACTGAAATTTTTTGATAAGACTCCAATTGGAAGACTTGTAACTCGAAATGTTTCTGATGTAGAAACCCTCTCAGATGTTTTTAGTCAAGGCTTAGCTGCCATGATTGGTGATATCCTCCAAATCCTATTTATCCTTGGGATGATGTTTGCTATGAGCTGGAAACTAACATTGGTCTCGCTTGCCACTTTGCCTTTACTTTTCCTAAGCACATACATTTTTAAGGAAAAAGTAAAAGTTGCTTTCAATGAAGTTAGAAATGCGGTCTCAAACTTAAATTCATTTGTGCAGGAGCATGTCACGGGTATGTCTATTGTTCAGATTTTCACAGCTGAAAAAAGAGAATACGATGCATTTAAAAAAATAAATAACGAACATCGAAAAGCTAACATTCGCTCCGTATTATACTATTCCATCTATTTTCCGGTGGCGGAAGTTATTCAAGCAACAGGTATAGGGTTATTAGTTTGGTATGGAGCAAAAGGTGTCGTCAACGAAGTAGAAACTGGCATTACGCTAGGTATGTTAATTGCCTTCATTCTATATATCCAAATGTTTTTTAGACCCATACGTTTAATTGCTGATCGATTTAATACTTTGCAAATGGGAATAGTGAGTTCGTCCCGGATTTTAAATTTACTTGACAGCAAAGAAAACATTCCTAACAATGGAACCTATTCTCCAGAAATAGTTAAAGGCAATATTTCATTTAAAAATGTAGAATTTGCTTATAATGAAGAAGATGTAGTATTAAAAAACATATCCTTTGAGGTAAAAGAAGGACAATCCGTAGCTTTGGTAGGTGCAACTGGCGCTGGGAAATCGTCTGTTATTAATTTGCTGAGCCGTTTCTATGATATTCAAAAAGGGCAAATCACTCTTGACGGAAAAGACTTGAAGGAATACGATCTACATGCCTTGCGCCAAAATATAGGCGTTGTATTACAGGACGTTTTTCTATTTTCAGACACCATTCTATATAATATCACTTTAGGAAACCCAAATATTAGCTTACAGGAAGTAAAAAATGCAGCTGAACTAGTAGGTGCAAGAAAGTTTATCGAAAGACTACCCGGTGGATATGACTATAACGTAATGGAAAGAGGAGCTACTTTATCCGTGGGCCAAAGGCAGTTAATCTCCTTTGTCCGTGCTATGGTTTACAATCCTAAAATTATCGTGCTGGATGAAGCTACATCATCTGTAGATACAGATACCGAGGAGATGATTCAAAATGCTACTGAAAAAATGATGAAAGGAAGAACCAGTATAGTGATAGCTCATCGATTATCAACCATTCAGGAAGCAGATAAAATAATAGTGCTGGACAAAGGAGAGATTAAAGAAGCTGGCACTCATCAAGAGCTATTGGACAAAGGTGGCTTTTACCATCAACTTCATAATATGCAATACAAAGAAATGGCTTCTTAGCTATTTCTTCTGATCTAAATCTTCATAAGATTCCCTTTCCCGATAGGGATGTTTAATACCAAATGCTTTTATTAAAATATTTTCTAAAAGAGGTCCAAACCAAATAAGCACTATTCCAGTTATTCCTAAAATTATAGACTCATCGTAGAGTGCGTCCATGTTTTGAATCCAAAATATTGCATGTAGGATACTCGTAATTATTCTGAGAATAAAAGTCCAATTCTTTCTCCAAGTAATGACTATTAATGTATTTTGCAAAACAACAAGTAAGCCGAAGACCAGTACGTAATCATTAAAAAACCAATCTAAAAATAGATTTTCAAAGACTGTTCTTTTTGTATCATCACTAAAAAATGACTCAAATAGAAAAAGTAATTGATAAACTCCATAAAACAGTAAAATTTGAGCTAAGCTAATGGCAAGACCAACAAAAATTCTTTTTCTGAGCATACGTTTCAATTATTAAAACCAAAAGATACGAAAAGGCACGAAACTACACAAAGTAAATATTTTTTATAGTCTATCGTTAATAGTAGTATCAAATTGCATAAAGAACCAAACCTACCTCAAAATCGTATTGAATAACATGGAAAAACAAAATGACAAAGAAGATCAAGAAGGGAAATCTCAAGTAAATAATAAAGAACAAGAAAAGGAAAAAGAGGAGCAATCTGAAAAAGAAGAAGAAAGAAATGGAATTATTCCAGAAGACATGGATTTTAAAAAGTTCATGGGTTGTGGTGGTTAATAGATTCTTTAAATCCTCTTCTATACAACCTGAACATTAACAAACTTCAAAATCAAGCCGCAAATTTTACAGATCCTATTCGGTCCAAAAATAAAAAGGTTGCTAAAATTAAATTTTAACAACCTTTATAAAAATGATTAAACGAATTTCAATTATTTATTTCCACCTGCCCTAATCATGGCACAGCGGAAACCGATAGTAGCTGTAGATGAATCTTGTTCTATGAATCTTCTAGTACCAGGCGATAACCAATACGCAACATCTGCCCAAGAACCGCCTTTATAAACTCTAATATTGTCGGTAATCAATGAATTAATTGCAGCAGGATTTCTAGCTCCATTATCATAATCACTTTGAGGATCTAAAGTACCATCTCTTCTCACTGGGTTTAAATCATCAAAATCTTGGAATGAAAGTGGACGGTATAAATCCCAAACCCACTCGTTAACATTTCCTGCCATATTGTACAGACCATAATCATTAGGTGGGAAATTATAAATATAATCAGTTACGAAAGCCCCATCATTTAATTTACCTGCAATACCACCATAGTCACCACGCCCTCTTTTGAAGTTGGCTAGGAAATACCCCATCTCTTTTCCATAAGGATTTCTTAAAGAATGACCATCCCAAGGATAAATTCTTTTATAGAGCTGAACTTCATCAACCCATTGAGTACCTATTAAGGCAGTAGCAGCATATTCCCACTCTGCTTCAGTTGGTAACCTGTAATCTGGTAAAACAACACCTGTCTCCAACGGAATTCTACCACCTGATTCAGCAGGAACTTCAATTCCAGCTTCTTGACCTAATTTATAATTAACCATTACAGATCTCCATTTGGCATATTCGTTTGCTTGCTCCCAGCTCACTCCTACTACGGGATGGTAACGGAAACCCGGGTATCTTAAGTAATGATCTACGTAAGGATCGTTATAAGCTAATTTTTTAGCCCAAACTGTAGTATCTGGCTTAACTGATTCATAATAATCTCTAGAAGAATCTAATTTTACATAATGTAGGAATTCTAACCAGTGAATATTCGCTACTTCAGTTTCATCCATATAAAATGAAGAAACCGTTACAGTTCTTTCTATATTATCTCTAGTATTAAGAATATCTTCCTCGAATGAGCCTAAAACGGTTCTACCCCCTTCGATGTAAACAAGATTTGGTCCATCAGGCTGTCCACGAAACTCAGCCACTTGAAAGCCGTCTTCACTATTGTACTCTAAACCTGTTGCAGTACTTAATACTCCCGGGCCTTTGGCTGTCGGGTTGCCACTACCGCAAGCAAACAACAAAGCTATTGCTAATGCAAGCATGGCGTTTTGGATTCTAAACACAAACTTTTTCATATCCTATTATTGTATTCGTTTAATATACACTGTTCAAACACTTATATATCAATGCAATATATAAATAATTGGTAAATATAAGCTTACCAAACACTAAATTCAACTATTAAAATGAAATTTTAAAGTATTTTAATACAAATTCGACCAATATGTAATAATTTTAAATCAGTTACACTAAAACGTCTGTCGGATTTGATTTATTGCTTCACTCTTCAGTCCACACCTTAGTGCCCTCGGTGCAATTTGTGCAAATATCTATTTCACTTCTCGATTTTAAAAGTTTATTTCTAAAATCATTGTAAGCACTTCCTGTCCAAATAGTATTAAAACTTGCCTGATTTAAATTTCCAAACTGATGGGTTGCATCTTTATCAAAACAACAAGGGACTACTCTTCCATCCCAAGTTACTACACAGCTATGCCACATTTTCCAGCATTGATTTAATAACTTATTTTTAATAGCATAGAATCCATTTTCCAATTTCATATAGCGACTATATTTCGGATTTTCAGGAATTAAGGGAGAGCCATTTTTATAGTCATATATCTGAGCTGTTTTTAACTTTACCTCATCCACCCCTAGCTCATCAGCCAGTTTATATATTTGAGGAATATCCTGTTCATTTGGTTTTACTACCAAAAACTGAAAGATGATATGAGGCGTAGAGGACTTTAACTCTTTCTTCCATTTCACCACATTTCTTGTGCCTTCTAAAACCTTATCCAATTTCCCTCCTATTCTATAAGATTCGTAAGTTTCTTGTGTTGCTCCGTCAATTGAAATAATCAATCTATCTAAGCCACTTTCTACAGTTCTTCTAGCAATTTCATCATCAAGGAAATGTGCATTAGTTGAGGTGGCCGTGTAAATATTATGTTTTGAAGCAATTTTAACCAAATCCAGAAAATTCTTATTTACATAGGGCTCTCCTTGAAAGTAGAAAAGCATATAAATTAAATGCTCCTTCAGTTCCAGCAACATAGATTCAAATGTCTCCGCTTTTAACATCCCTACTGGACGAGAAAAGGAACGTAGACCACTGGGGCATTCCGGACATCTGAGGTTGCAAGACGTTGTGGGCTCAATAGCGATGGAAATCGGCTTACCCCTCATATTAGAAATGCCTGAATTTTTAGACTGATGATAGCTCCACCACAACGAAAAGGTATTCATCGCTTTTCTAAAAGTTATCTTTTTTAGTAGATTAAGGCTATCTTTAAAATGCATATATTATATTATGACGCTCAACGCAAAAACAAACTTAATAAATCCCCATGAACTTTAAAGCAATCATTCGAATAATTCCCTGGATAATTGTACTGGTCCTTTTAGTTTTTCTTTGGCTCAGAAGGTTGGGTAATTATGCTACTCCTGAAAAGACGCAATTTGAAAGTACTTTGGTGCTGCAAGAAATTGAAAAACTCGGCAAATTGGAACTGGTAAAATACAACTATAAGGAAGTTGTAGAGATGGAGAACATTGCGAAGCGCTACCTGGATTTAGGATATTTTTATATTCCTGGCGGGCAAGATCAAAAAGCAATTTTAATAGCGCAAGGCGAGGCTGTGGCCTGTATTGATTTACAAAAGATCAAGAAAGAGGATATAGAATTAAGGCAAGATACTTTGATTGTAAACCTACCACAGCCTGAAATCTGCTATTATAAAGTGAATTTGCAAAACAGTAAATTCTATGACTTGAAGACGAGTAGTGATAGTAAAAAGGCTACCGATTTCGTTGATGAGGTTTATGCTAAAGCAGAATCACAAATAAAGGAAGCTGCCTTGAATTCAGGAATATTATCAGATGCCAAAATGATGAGTAATAGCGTTATTAAACCATTTTTAGAAAATATTACCGGGGTAACAGTTGTTCTTAATTTTTCAGAGAAGCCAGATGCTATTAAGTTTGAGGTGGATTAGGGGTGGGGAGTGATAGATGCATTCTGATTCGAAGGGTTCAAGGTACGAGCTAAGAATCTCGCGCCAGCTAGTGCAGTGAGAACGATCTGGGATGCTCGCACTCAATTTCGTTTAGTTAAGCTTTTAATAGAGTCGATACATTATTGATTAGGTGTTTTAAGTAATTGAATTGTTATTTTGGTCCTGAAAGGACGTCTTATTCTAACACAGGGTGAAGCCCTGTGCAAACAACTAATACCTGCTCAAAAGCCCTGAAAGGGCGTAATACCTAGTCCCACACATAGTGTTCATCATAATCAACATCATACTTCCTAAGAAATGATCTATACTCTTCTTGGAATGTTTTTTTGATGATGTTCGTGCTGTCGGGAAATATACTCAATTACAGCATCCACTTGAGAAGGATTAATAGAAAAAGCACCGTATCCATCTCGCCAATAGAAATTTTTATATTCTTCACCCTTCGTTTTAATCCATTTGGAGGAGTGAGACTTGACTTCTTCTATGAGCTTTGTTAAAGGAATTTTCATTGATAGCTAACATAGTATGTGAATGTGGTCTATATACCCTCCCACTTTAATTGCCTGACACCCTAATCGATTACATATCCCGCTCAAATAAGCGTGTAATTCAGACTCTACAGATTTTTGAATTAGTGGCTGTCTATTTTTGGTGCTGAATATTATGTGAAGATAATTTTGTACAAGTGATTGACCCATGATAAATCTATTTCGCCCTTACAGGGCTTGGTTGATTTTTGATTTCCTGTAGCGTAGGGCTTCACCCCACGTTAAGGTA
>Ga0307966_1004314_pt1 | contig 10572 bp, 12 predicted proteins | sample OrgLakmetagen646_FD_203141 | JGI IMG/M metagenome (GOLD analysis project Ga0307966, IMG submission 203141) | Saline water microbial communities from Organic Lake, Antarctica - #646 | ecosystem: Environmental > Aquatic > Non-marine Saline and Alkaline > Saline | place: Antarctica: Organic Lake... | reverse complement strand
GCAAACACACCACATGTACGCTCAGCACAGCAGAATGCTCCTGCAAACACACCACATGTACGCTCAGCACAACATTATGCTTCCTGCAATCATAATATATGCACGCTCAGCAGAGCATAATGCTTCCTGCAATCACAATACATGCACGCTCAGCACAGCAGAATGCTGCCTGCAAACACATAACATGCACGCTCAGCACAACAGAATGCTTCCTGCAAACACACCACATGCACGCTCAGCACAACAGAATGCTTCCTGCAATCACATAACATGCACACTCAGCACAGCAGAATGCTGCCTGCAAACACACCACATGCACGCTCAGCACAGCAGAATGCTTCCTGCGATCACAATACATGCACGCTTAGCAGAGCAGAATGCTGCCTGCAATCACATTACATGCACGCTCAGCACAGCAGAATGCTGCCTGCAAACACACCACATGCGCGCTCAGCACAACAGATTGCTTCCTGCAAACACACCACATGCACGCTCAGCACAGCAGAATGCTGCCTGCAAACACACCACATGCAGGCATGCTAACAGTGAAGGTGCAGGGTGCAGGGCGCGTAGGTGGTGCAGAGAAGGTAGGTGGTGCAGGGCGCATAGAAAGCATACGCGGATGCTCTGTACAGATGTATACTGCTATAAATCTTTGCTGCTTTCACTGTCAAATTCACAAAATTAGAACAACCCAATCTGATTTTATCCCCACAATTTCAACGAGCAAATGCTTATAACCACAATTTACACCAACAATACTAAGAATCCCTCCAAAAAGACTGAGAACAGAATAAATGTATTGCATGGACATGATCTTCGCTAGGCATAAACTGTTGTACACTTGCAGTAAAGCCTTCAGGCACATCAAGACCCCAGGGCCCCAGCTGTGCATCCAAACCTATCCTTCACAAGGCCCCAGCTATGCATCCAAACCTACCTTTCACATTCCTCTACACACCCTATTCAAAGGACCTGAAACCATTACAAAACAGCGAGTACGGTCCTCTATCCAAAGGACCTGTAACCATTACAAAACAGTGCGTATGGTCCCCACCTGTTGTCAGGCTTCCAGCAACGAGGCGGTGTTTCAGATCCAAGACATGCACCGTCGCACTGCGCGCGCCAACGTCTCCACTGACCTCGTGAGTGACCTGAGCATGATGGGCATGTGTGCACTTGGTCTGTGCAAGAGCAGGTGTGCGTGTTTTTTTCCTTCTGTGTTACAGTCCAGGATATGCACTGCGGCACTGCGTGCTCCAACGTCCCCACCGACCTCGTGGGTGACCTATGCATGATGGGCACGCGTGAACTTTGTCTGTGCAAGAGCAGGTGTGTGTGTTTCTTCTTCTTCTGAGGTACAGTCCAGGATATGCACTGTGGCACTGCGTGCTCCAACGTCCCCACCGACCTCGTGGGTGACCTATGCATGATGGGCACGCGTGAACTTTGTCTGTGCAAGAGTAGGTGCGTGTGTGTGTGTTACTCTGCAAACATTCAGGTGTTTGTTACTCTGCATGACACTATTTGTTGTGCACGTACAGGTGTGCGTGTGTGTGTGTTGTTCTGCGTACATTCAGGTGTTTGTTACTCTGCATGAAATCATTTGTTGCGCACGCACGCACAAGTGTGCGTGTGTGTGTTGCTCTGCGTACATACAGGTGTGTTGTTCTGCGTACATTCAGGTGTTTGTTACTCTGCATGACATTATTTGTTGTGCACGCACAGGTGTGCGTGTGTGTTGTTTTTCTGTGGTGCAGTCCAGGATACGCACTGTTGCATTACGTGCTCCAACATCCTCACCCTATGAATAACCCAACATTTTCACCCTATGAATAACCCAACATCCTCACCCTATGAATAACAATCTCCCCACATCAATCAAGGAAAGCGGAGCACTTTTTGCCAGGCTTGACTCCCTGACCACGATAAAGAAGCAGTAGTGCACACCAACAGGGCAATCAAACGACACATCATTAGAACCCACCACAACCACAAAGCGTCCAAGTGTCAGGAGCATCTGCTTGCTGCCCTCGAACACTGTGCAGCCGGCGCGCGTGTCAAGGGTGTACTCATACAATCCCTCATCACGGGCAACCTGTGTGTGTGTGCGCGCGTGTATGTGTGTTCAAGTGTGTATGTACGTGTGTGTGCGTTTGTGTGTGGTGTGTGAGTGTGGTGTGTGTGTGTTCCTAGATGTAATATGTGTACTTATGGTGATAGTGTGTGTGTGTGTGGTGTGCACGTGGATGATGCTTTCAATAATTCCACTCGTACAGTGGCAGCACGCAATGCCATTGCAAAGGCAAATGAAGGGAGGAACCCGCAGCAAAATGCAGCAGTGGCTGCTCTTAAGGAAAAACGGGCTGCAGAACGCTGGAAAGGCTTAAGCAACGAAATAGCATTATGGAGTCCAAAAGCAGATCTAAGACAGGAACGGGGCTGTAAATAAACAAAAAGGGGCTGCAGAGCAGAACGCTGGTAAGGTTTAGGCAACAAAATAGCATTGCAAATTCCAAAAGCAGATGTAAGACAGGAAAGGAGATGTATTTGTTTCTAAGACAGAAATCTCTGGATTTTGCACATCGTTGAGCAGAGTGCGTTATGTGATGTGCCTACCTTATTTAAGCAAGCCAGTTCTCCTTAGCTTGTAAAGACACCAATGTGTAACCTTTCCAGAAAGAGCGAGCAACTAATGGAAGCAATGTGTGGTGTCGTGCATAGTGTAAGAGTCGTGCATAGCGTCGTGCATAGAGTAAGAGTCGTGCATAGCGTCGTGCATAGCGTCGTGCATGGAGTAAGACTCGTGCATAGAGTCGTGCATAGCGTCGTGCATTGAGTAAGAGTCGTGCATAGAGTAAATGTAAGAGTTGTGCATAGTGTAAGAGTCACACCACAAAACGGAAATCCACCACTAGATTTCATTACAAAAGGAAGCAATCTGTATTATACGAGTATGCTGTGTTGTGAAGTTCATACCATGAGCAAACAATCCGCTCCTGCATCAGCTGGACTGCTACTTGACTGCTGCTGCTGCTGCTGTTGAGCGTAGGGTGAGCGCAACACGCAGCAGTGGGGTGTCCGCACGCCCTGGTGGTCCAAAATGGTCTGCAAGCAACGAGAAAAGAAATAGATGCAGATGTATATGAGAGAAGAATTGACGTAGAAATGTTTCGAGCTACACAGATAAGGATACGAGCCACACAGCGGTGAGATAAACATTGCTGCTGAGGAAAGGTTTGCACTGCACACAGCAGCAACGTGTTTAAGTGATATATATATATATAATTAGGGCTGGCCAGAACCATATATATATGTGTGGTGTATATATGGTATTTTTAGCAGGGAAATCACCAAATATACGGTCATGTGCGGTGCATATTATGGTCCTAGTTAACCCTATTAATGTGTACTAAATTATTGGGCAATTACATATGAATTTACTAGAAGCTGTGTGACATCGAGTGAGTGAGGTGAAGCAAATCTTTTATATAGTTTCAACTAGCAGGCAGAACCAATTTGCTTTGGCGCCATCTCAAGGTAAAGGACAGCGTCTTGACTAAAGTTGCAAGAACTACGCCAATTGCATTAGTTTCTCTTCTTGATGCAGACTCCACGTGGGTCTCACTGTGCAGCCGGACACACACACACACACACACACACACACACACACTCACACAAACCTTTGTCGCACCGCTTAAATTAAAGGACAACGTCTGGGAAAAAAATATTCCATAATAAAGGTGCCTGCTCTTTGCCTTGACCTATGGTACTCAGGCTACATACCTATGACCTATGATACTCAGGCTACATACCTACGACCTATGATGCTCAGGCTACACACCTATGACCTATGCTACTCAGGCTACGTACCTATGACCTATGCTACTCAGGCATACCTTTGACCTATGCTACTCAGGCTACATACCTTTGACCTATGCTACTCAGGCTACATACCTATGACCTATGATACTCAGGCTACATACCTTTTGACCTATGGTGCTCAGGCTACGTACCTTTCACCTATGCTACTCAGGCTACATACCTTTGTCGCACCGCTCAAGTTGAAGGACAAAGTCTGGGACTCTGTCACCACAAAGAGGGCGCTTACTCGTAGACCCACAGCGCTGGGGATGGACAGCAGCACCAGGCCCAGCACAGCAGCGTCTTGTCCTGCGGGTACGTGCATGTGATGCAGCTACTACTACGTTGCATCCATGAAGAGCACGCACTCGTAGGCCCACAGTGCTGGGAATGGACAGCAGCACTTGATAGGCAATATCCTTGCCTACAGTTTTGCAGAACATGCTACGATTACTTCATGCTCATACAAAATATAATGTGTGTTCTCTGTCCTCTCACTTTGCCGGGGCAATATACAGGACCCTGTGGAGACTAGCTCATGGCACCTTGCATTAATAATAGGGTTGGCTCGAACCTTATATACACCGAATATGACCTTGAATTTGTCAACTTCCCTGCCAAACACCGTGTATATACACATATGGTTCTGGCCAACCCTATTTATGTTCTTCGCAACTTCAATTTTAAAAACAAATCTAGGTCTGGCCGGGCGTACAGTTTTGTAGATGCAGAAAAAGGGCGTGCAAAAAGACAACCTTGATAAGATAACACACAAGTTAGGTCACAACTTTTTGCAGCACCTACACGCGGCATTTTACTGGACCTAATTGGACATGTTGCTGTGTGGTCGACATTGTGTGTCCACTCAGAGCTGCCTCGACAACGAATAAACACACACACACAAACACACACACACAACCTGGGTCTGGCCGGGCGTTCAGCTTTGTGGGTTGCAGGTGGGGCAGCTGGTGGTGGGAGGGAGGCGGCTGTGGCCTGGGTTTAGCACCTGTGCACACGGGACGAAAAATGCATTGTCCATGAAACTTCTAGCTGTGGACAATGGCGGGAGGGTGGCTGTGGCGTGGCTTAAGTGCCTGTGCAAAAGAAGAAAGAATGCATTGTGTATGGTTTAGTGCATGTGCAAAAGAAGAAAGAATGCATTGTGTATGGTTTAGTGTCTGTGCAAAAGAAGAAAGAATGCAGTGTAAATGGTTAAGTGCCTGTGCAAAAGAAGAAAGAATGCATTGTGTATGGTTTAGTGCCTGTGCAGAAGAAGAAAGAATGCATTGTATATGGTTGAGAACAAATGGTGTGGGGATGGTGGCAGGAGGGTGGTGGCTGTGACCTGGCTTTGGCGCCAGTGCGATCAAGGAAATAATTACTTTGTGTATGGTCCGATGACAGCTGAGTTGTAGATGGGAAGAAGGTTGCTGTGGCCTGGTCTCAGCGAATGCATGTGGAATGAATGCTTCAGATCAGTTGAGACCCAAATTGGCTGTGGCAGCAAGTGAGAGTACTCACAACAGACACACAGCACACCACACCCACACTGATCGTGCACAAGACATACGCACTGTTACACACTGCAAACACACAAACACACACAAACACACACGCACACACAATCCAAAGCCCACAGCAGGTGGATCCTCCACACTCCACACAAAGCATACACATATCACACTCAAGCACCAACATGCTAGAGCACACACATACACACTACACACACACACACACATTCGCACCTTTACCCAAAGCAGGAGGCACCTCCAGCGTATACAAGTACACCATACCGTTGGCCATGCCCAGTGCCACGACTGCTGCTGTATTCAACGCAGCACCTCCGCCTGCTGCAGTACCAATTGTGAGTAACGAATAACATCATGGATTGCTCCTTGGAGCGTGTATACGCATAGAGAACAGGCTACTGAGTAAAGCGCTTACGATCCAAAAGCTACTGAGTAAGGCGTTTACAATCCAAAGGCTACTGAGTAAGGCGCTTACGATCCAAAGCTACTGAGTAAGGCGCTTATGATCTAGCTGTGATGATTGCTGTGCATAAGACAGCACCTCCACTTTGAAACTGCTGCATTATGGGGTTACAAGGCATGGTGACAGTCGAATGTTCCTTCACTGCTGCTAAGGCTAAGGTTGAAGGCACGTGCACAAAATGAGGATGAGGTGAGAAAGCCTTGTCACCGGCCTGTAGGCTACTTTTTTGGCTTGGTATGTACTGTAAAAGTGTGTGCATTGTGCATGTGTGTCTGCATGTGTAAGCCCACCACACACACAACAGTGTATCTACTGTTCAGCTCTGCTTCTCATTACGTTGGGCTTGGATTGAGGAAGCAACGTGCATTCTCGCATTGTGCGTCGCTCCGTAGCCCAGCCAATCCTAGGTACAATTTACAATTGCGTACAAAGAGATTTCCCTGCCTAATTGACACATGTAGCAATGCATACTACATATGCATGCATTCATCAGGCCAATATTAGGCGGTCGTTTACCCAACAATAATATACTTCAGCTTTTTCTACAAAGTGATTTTGTCCACCCATTCTTGCTCCTTAAAATCTATGTGTGCACACCCTTCAAGGAGGGATGTGAGGGATACTGTCGCTTATTCTCACAGATCAGACTTGTTTTGGAGGCAATAATCATGGCTTGGGAAGCATCATTCTGAGAGCAACTGAGGCGAGAAAAAAGGGCACAGACAGGCATGTGCGTGCCGGGCGGAGGCTGACTTGCGGAAGGGCAGGTATACAATCTTGGGAGCAGATACACGAGGAGGAAGGCAACAAAAGAAGCAGCAACGGACACAAGAGAGTAAGGACCTACATCTCAAGGACCTTCAGCTCACGTGAGACTTTGTATGTGATCCCAGCTCAGGCACAAGGGAACGGAACTGCAGCTTGAACGTGAGGCGTGAATGCACACGTCTTTGCATGCAGCTTGAACGTGGCAAGTAAATGCACACATCCTTACATGCAGCTTGAACGTGAGGAATGAATGCACACGCCCTTGCATGCAGCTTGAACGTGAGGCGTGAATGCACACGCCCTTGCATGCAGCTTGAACGGGGCAGGTTAATGCACACATCTTGCATGCAGCTTGAACGTGAGGAGTGTATGCACACGTCCTTACATGCAGCTTGAACGTGAGGCGTGAATGCACACGTCTTTGCATGCAGCTTGAACGCGAGGAGTGAATGCACACGTCCTTACATGCAGCTTGTGATGGTGGAGGTGGTGCCATGGATCCTCCAATAGCTGGAAGGCCCTCTTTGGCTGTCATTGACGTGACTTCTGCTTCTGACGTGCGAGGACCGAATACCTGTGACCCACAGCAGACACAAGGCACACACGTACAAATGAATTACATACAAGTGGACAATGTTTGGGGGTGCTGTGATGTTGTCGGCAGGGAGTCCTGCTGTTTGGCTGTCACTGATGTTGAGGTACATATCGGAGGACTTGCGCACCATTGGCAAGCAAACGCATTTGTTGCCCATTTCAAAGCTGTGCGTGCGTGCCTGCCTGTGCACGTGCAAGCATTGCGTGTGTGCATGTGCGTCTATGTAGGGTTGGCCACAACCATATGAGTATATATACGGCTGCAGATTACTTTTTTAGTATGATTACAGCGGTTTTGTACACGTTACATCCGTATACTTATGGTTTATACGCTGTGTATTTACAATATAGAAGTCCCATATACGGTCCTGGCCAACCCTAAAAATATGTGGGTTGCGCGCAAGCGTGCAGCGAGAGCACATTTAAAGCACGACAGGGTCCCTCTGCTATAGAGCGGAATGGACAGAGAAAAATGTTGGAAACGGACGTATGTTGCCTAAAAGTTGGGCCCTGCTTTCGTTTTGTTCCTCTTGACGGCTTGATTGTTGGCACGTCCCTCTAGCAGATCCAAGCACTTGAATGATGTGCCAAGATAATCAATATTCAGTTTGTACAGACTTGTCTTGTCCAGGAGCACATCACACACACACACAGTTTGTACAGACTTGTCTTGTCCAGGAGCACATCACACACACACACACATACACACACACACAGTGTCTTGTACATAGCACGACGCACACATACATACAAGTACATACACACAACACCTTGTACGCCCTCAAAGGCTGTAGCGATGCCATAGATCCTCCTCCTCCCCCCCCAGCCAAACCATCCATAGCAGCAGCCACAGCGGTTGGAGATGTTGGGTCGCCTGGGTTGCTATGGGGCAAGAGCTTTGACACGTCCCAGAGCTTGAGTGTGGAGGTGCTGTAGCCAGGCTCCTCGCTGCCTAAGGACAGCAGCAGCTGCAGGTGCTGGAGCTGCGTGCAGAAAGGGGGAGGAGAGATGCAGGAGTGAGTAGTGTTGTTCAGCAGCAGAGGTGGTGGATTCTAAGCCCAGGAGGCACGCATCTTGACTGAATGGCTCGTTTTTGTACCCTTGTCCGGTAGCAGTGCCTGTTCTCAAATGCTGCAGCACAAATGCAGGGATAAAAGATGGCAACATCCAGGCTAAAACGCACCAACTCAGAAAAAAGCTAGGAGTATGGAGGCAGGGATGCACAGGACATGTTTGCAGCTCCCTGGCAAGAGGGCGAAAAACATGGTGTAAGTGTGAAGGCAAGCACAAAATGAAAAGTGTCAAGCACATAGGCGAGGACAAACATACTGAGAAGGACAGATAGGCGAGGACAGACATACTGAGAAGGACAGATCAACTGGAGCAGGATGTGCTGCAAACATCCTGGACAGCGGAAGGTTAAGGGATTTGAAGCTGCACACTGGATGACAACACATACTCCTGGACAGCGTAAGGTTAAGGGATGTAAAGCTGCACACTGACTGACAACACATATTCCTGGACAGCGGAAGGTTAAGGGGTGTGAAGCTACACACTGGCTGACAACACATACATGGCACACGAGGTGACAACACATACATGGCACACGAGCTGACAACACATACATGGCACACGAAAAGGGAGCCACTTTTGCTCCCAAATGTTTGGGCGACGCAAACAACACCCTTTCGCATGTAAAGCTACATAATGACAACCTGTCGGTCCCTGGAGTACACAGTAATATGAAAAACGAACAGGAAGAAGAAAGCCAAGGAGGCACCGTTTTGCACGCCAGTTGGGGCTCATCCTTGTAATAGAGGTAGGTTTTTTTGACCAAGAGCAAGCGTTAACTGGTGGCTGTACAAGGCATTCCTGAATGCCGTGGCCCTGAATGCACTAGCAGACCACTTACAACCATCCCTTGCACCATAAATGTTTAACGGATTAACAAGGCTGAAGCGGCGCCCGCAACTACTAAACGATCATTACTACTAAACGATCATTCAATCATGACCGCCGGGCTTGCAGCGAGGCGTTGAGGCTTTCTTAACACCAATGCTGTTTATCTGCCTAATGCAAGGCCATTGCACAAGCACACGCAGAGTCATCTGTGGCAAAAGATCTGTAGCACAAGGTATTGTCCTGTGCAATCTACACCTTGGTGAAATGCCAGTGGAATATGCAGAGTGCCTCAGCTTTTAGGCTTGAACCTGCCAAAAAACAGGGGTAGATCCATTTGGCTCAGGCACCACCAGCCTACCACTCGTCAGGCCAAATGCGCGTGCTAGTGTGGCAAATTTTTTTACTTTCACCAGTCTTGTGCATTTATCAGACAACCTAGACATATAGCAATTGCAAATGGACAGCCACGGGGGGGCGAGTTTCAGTTGCACACCTCAAGCCACAAGACTTCAAACACGCGGTAACCGTGGGCCCCAAAGCTGGCCAGAAGCTGGAAGGAGTCGTCCAGCAGCTGCAGCAAGAAAAAGAAGAAAAAGAAGATGGGTGTTTTGCGTAGAACGTAATTGAGCAAAATCCTCTGGAAAAGGAAGAAGAACAGCTTCCGTACTGGACGAGTAGCAGTGCACGCTGTTACGTGGAAACATGCAGTGACTGTGGGGCTCTTGCTTGTTTGAATTTTGCGAGCATCTCAAGGGGTGCAACGAGAAGCAGCGCACAGGTGCGCAAACAAACCTGAATGCTTCCGTTTTCACATCCCACGGCCATGCATGCTCTACTCGGGGCGTTGCAGGTGGCATGCTGGGGCCACGCATGGCCAGGCACCTCAGCAGTGCCAAAGAAGCGGAACTTCTTAAAGGCAAAGGACATGTTGATGAGAATGCTTTGCTTCTGTTTACATGAAGACTTGAGATTCTAGACCAGATTGCAAAAGCAAAGCCAGGTTTGATCTGTGATTTGGGAGAAGCCAAAAAAGGACAAATATAAAAATATAATACATAAATTGAAGTTTAATTTTCCACACAGCCAGCAACCATGGTACGGAAACTGGTTTACACGCGATTTGCTCAGCCAGCACCCAGTAGTCACGATTGACTGTGTGCATGTGTGCATTTCAACATTTCAGGACGAGGAACCGCCCATGACGCTGGCTATGCAAGTGTATAAAGGGCCGGCCAACATCCCGCACGCAGCAGGGGAGTTCTTCGCGGCGTTCTTCCTGGCGACCAACTCCGCCCTCTTAGCACACATGTTCCCCGGCAAAGTGTTCGGCAGTGAAATCAGGCCCCGCAAGTTTGAGTAAGTTTGGGCAGCAACACAACACAACACAACACACAACACAACACAACACACACACACACACACACACACACACACACTCACTCATGCATACAA
>Ga0307966_1004310_pt1 | contig 10576 bp, 8 predicted proteins | sample OrgLakmetagen646_FD_203141 | JGI IMG/M metagenome (GOLD analysis project Ga0307966, IMG submission 203141) | Saline water microbial communities from Organic Lake, Antarctica - #646 | ecosystem: Environmental > Aquatic > Non-marine Saline and Alkaline > Saline | place: Antarctica: Organic Lake... | reverse complement strand
TGAAAAAGCCAATCAGGACCGAAAGGATATTTTGGAAAGTATTACGGACGGTTTCTTCTCTGTAGATAAGGACTGGATTGTTACGTACTGGAACAAAGCTGCCGAAGTAATAATGGGCAAAGCCAGAGAAGAAATTATTGGGAGAAACCTCTGGGAGGTGTATCATGATGTCTTAGAATTAAAATTCTTTTCGGAATCTACTATTACCATGGAAAAGAGAGAAGAAAGGCGGTTTTTAGAATACTATCCTGCTTTGGATGTATGGCTGGAAACATCCTGTTTTCCGGGCGAAAATGGTATCGTCATTTATTTCAAAAATATAACGGCAAGAATAAATCAACAGCAAAAGTTGGCTGAGATTAGTCTACTTCAAGAACATGTGATCAATAGTACCGAAGATCTTATTTGGGCTATAGACAAATCGTATATACTGATATTGGGCAACAGGTCTTACCTGGAAGAAATGCAAAAAATAACCGGCCAAAGGTATGAAATGGGAAGAAAAGTGGTCAGTATATTGGAAGGAGAACGCAGCTCAAGCGAAAACCAAAACCAATTCTGGAGGTCAAAATATAACCAAACACTGGCTGGAAAGGAGCAACATTTTAATATAGAAGAAGACGATATATTATCCTTACCAAGGACATATCAGGTAAACTTTTATCCCATTAGAGATAATAATTCTGGTAAGGAAAAGATCACTGGAGTTGCCTGCTTCGCCAGAGATATTACAGAAAGGATAAGGCATACGAAGGCAATAGAGGAGCAAAATGATCAACTAAAGGATATTGCCTGGACACAGTCTCACGTGGTGCGAGCTCCGGTAGCACGAATTATGGGGCTTGCCGATCTTCTGAAAAACAAAGTCGTTAAAGAAAATGAAACCGATGAACTAATAGACTATATCATGTTATCTGCAAAAGAATTGGACGAAATTATTCGTGAAATTGTGAAAAAAACCAGCTAAATAAATCCACTGCATTTTATTCAAATTTTTTAATCGTAAAATTAAAGATACTTCCTATACCCTGTTCTGAAGATACCCATATTTTACCATCATGTAATTCTACAATAGTCTTACATACAGCTAAACCTATTCCATTATTTTCTGCATCTGGCTTAAGAGATCTAAAAATCCTGAAAATATTTTCAAATTGATCATTTGGAATTCCAATACCATTGTCTTTTACAGCAAATACGTAAGTATCAGCTTTTTCTTCCGCATTAATAGTTATTTGCGGAGCATCTTCTCCTCTATATTTGATAGCGTTATTTATAAGGTTGGTAAACAATCTTTTGAAAAGGATAGGAAAAACTTTAATGGTGGTAAAAGGAATATCCAATATCATCTGACCTCCAAGTCGCTGGATTTCCTGTAGAAAGACCTCTTTTAATTGGCCCTCAAAATCTTTGATTTTAATCTCTTCTAAAGGTTCATCGAGTTTGCCGCTACGGGAATATTCTAAAAGACTGTCTATCATCCTTGACATATTTCTGGCAGCAGTTGTCATGACATTGAAGTATTTATCAAGGTTTGTGTCTGGTTTTTGGTCTCTATGTTTATTAATCAGATTTATCATACCGTTGATATTTCTTAGCGGTGTCTTTAGATCATGAGAAGCGATATATGCAAATTCATCTAATTTTTTATTGGAATCTTCAAGTTTTAAATTTTTCTCCTGGAGGATCTTATTTAATTTTTGAATTTGAGATTTGTAATCTAGTTCAAGGGTAGACTCATATTGTACAGAGATAAAACCAATCAATTCTTTTTCAAGGTCCTCATTTTCAAACAGTGGTTCGCAATGTATGGAAACCCAATATTTTTCTCCGTCTTTTGTGTAATTGATGACTTCTGTTTTAAATCCCGTTTGATTGGCAATGGCCTTTCTCATGGTATTAATCGCTTTCGAGGAAGTTTCAGGTCCTTGTAGTAATTCCCCGGGTATCCTTCCAAGCAATTCGCTTTCACTAAAGCCAGTTAACTTTTCGAAAGCACTATTGACAAAAGTAATCCTACTCGCGGCATCTGTGATGACAATATTTAGGTGTGTATGATTTAAAATATTGCTTAGCTGTTCCAGCTCTTTTTCCATATGCATTCTACCTGTAATATCCCTGTTGTTAGAGATAATTTTTACAGGATCTCCTACTTCATTGGTTACTACATTGAAATTAGTTTCAAACCAGCGTATTTGTTCGTCAGGCCTTTTTAAGCGATAATTGATTATTTTCGCACGGTTGCCCTCCTTCAAAGCATTCAGCATGTCATCCCACTTTTTTTTATCTTTTTCTTTTGGTAAATATGACAGTAAACCATTGGTTAAAATCTCTTGCTGTGTTATTCCTGTCAGGTCAAAAACAGCAGGAGAAACATATTCGATTTGCCCATTTAGATCATGGATACAAATCATATCCGAAGAGTTTTTAGCAATCAACTCAAATAAAGCATCTTGTTCCAGGTATTTTTCATGAGCAATTGCTAATTCCTCGTGATAATCTGAAATCTGCTGTCTCGCCTGATAGATGGCTGATATATCAATAAAAGTGATAACTACTCCCTGAATTTCTTTTTTTGACGAAAAAAAAGGAGAAATTTTAAGGGCATAGGAAAGGTTAATGCCATCCTGTACAGTTGTTTCGAAAGGGATTAATTTTTCAAAGACCTGTTCCACTTTCTTGATGAAATCGTCAAGGTGAATTTTGATTCTGAAATTACTGATATGCCTTCCTATATCCTCAGGCACCAATACCAAAAAATCTTTAATTGCCGGGGTAAATTTCCTAACCATTAAATGACGGTCCAGGAACAAAATAGCAATATTCGTGCTTTGGATAAGGTTATTCAGGTCATTATTGCTATCAGAAAGTTCTTCCACTTTCTGCATGTACTCTGCATTGACAGTGTAGAGTTCTTCATTGACGGATCCCAACTCTTCATTTGAGCTTTGAAGCTCTTCATTTGAAGCTTGAAGTTCTTCATTGGAAGATTCTAGTTCTTCTATGGTGGTTTGAAGATTTTCCTGATTGATTCCAAGCTCTCTTTCCAAAAGTCTGATTTTTTCTACGGATGCATGTCCAAGGTTTACTTCAAACTTTTGTACGGGACTTTTGTTTTCCTGTACTTTGAAGGTTGCTGCTAATAATCCCGTTGCATTTTCAGAAGCAAGCTGGCGGATTTCTATTACCAAAAAACCTACAGCATCTGCCCCATAAAAATCCTTTAATTCCCCTTCTAAGTCAATATTTTGCAGGACAGCAGGCTGTCCTGAATTGATGACCTTTTTGGTCATCAATTCTACCGATAATTCCAGACTTGGAGGTAGCATCCTCAGGATATTGGTCGTTATTACTCCCTTTGGAAATTTGATCCAGCGGCTTACCTGTCCTGTAGTATGAACCAAATCAAAATTATCTTTGAATACAATGGTGTCAGGAACAAATTCCTGTATAATTGCTTCCTGAACATCCTGCAATAACCTTCTAGAAGATGGATTAGATGGTTTTTTCGACTTGTCGGATAGATTGGAATTTCCACTAAAGTGAGGCTTCTCAAAGGTCGGTTTATTACTCAGACGGATAGGCGAGGTGAGTTTCTTTTTGTTGGTGTTTTGATAAATCTTGAATTTGCTGCTTACCTCTTGGTACTGATCGCTCATATGCCCCAGAGATTCGCTTGATCCCAGAAACAAAAACCCATTTTTATTTAACGAAAATTGGAATAGGTTAAAAAGTTTATTTTGGATAGATCCATTGAGGTAAATCAGGAAATTTCTACAACTTAATAAATCAATTTTACCAAATGGAGGGTCTTGAATTAAATTATGAACCGAGAAGACAATCGTTTCACGAATCTCTTTTATAACGGTATATCCACGGTTTTTTGGACTGAAGTAAGCCTTAAAATATTTCTGCGGAATTTCTGTTGAAATGCTTTCAGGGAAGTGTCTGTTACTTGCAAACTTAATAGCTTCTTTATTAAGGTCTGTAGCAAAAATAACGACATCATAATGGAGGCTTTTGGAACGGAGATAATCATTCACCAGGATTGCTATGCTATAGGCCTCCTCTCCTGTGGAACAGGCCGGTACCCAAATTCGGATACTTTTATTTTCAGCGTTGGCTTCAATTATCTGTGGGATAACTTTGTTTTTCAATTCCTCAAAAGCATTATCATCCCTAAAAAAACGGGTGACACCAATCAGTAATTCGCTTGCCAAATGATGGGATTCAGGGGGATTTTTGGTCAAAAAGTGAAGGTATTCATCCATATCCGCAAGGCCTAAAATTCCAATTCTTCTTACCGTACGTCTGTAAATGGTTGAAAATTTATAATCTGCAAAACTTACTCCAGTATCTTTTTTGATCAGATCCAGAATGATAGACAATTTTTCTGCCTGCGATTCCAGGTCAACATCAATTCTATTTTTGTTTAATTTATGGTCAAAAAAACGCCTGATTTCTTCGGGCATTTGAGATACTTCACATATTATATCAACGGAGCCTGTCTGAATTGCATTTTTTGGCATACCATCAAATTTAGCAGTCTCAGGAATTTGCGTAATGACTAACCCCCCCTCCTCTTTTATGTATTTAATGCCTTCAGAACCATCACTTCCTGTTCCGGAAAGAACAATTGCAGCCGTTTTTTGATTTAGGTAAGCAGCCAGGGATTTAAAAAGTATACTTATAGGATATGACAGCTTCCGGTTTTCCTTTTCACTCAATAAAAAATGTCCATTAATTATTTCAACAAACTTCCTGGGGGGATTAAGGTAAATATGATCTACCTTGATTTCCATATCATGTTCAATTACTTTGATTGGTAAGGGAGTTTGTCTCGCTAACAATTCATCCATCAGGCTTTTATGATTTGGTGCAAGATGCTGGATTACCACAAAGGCATATCCCTTTACATTTGCCAAACTTTCAAAAAATAATTCAAGCGGGTCAAGCCCTCCCGCTGATGCACCAATAGCTATAATTGGGAAATTTTTATTCATTTTAAACCAATTGATTAAGTACTTAAAAATTTAAAAACTTAAAACTTCTGACAAGTTTTTAATTCAAGCAGAAAATTTTATAAGTATTTGTTAAAAGTGATTTGTGTTAAAAAAAGCCTAATTCAATTTAAACGAGCGAAGATTTGAATTATATTAAAACATAAAATATTATTTTACTAAATTATAAAACATAGGGCAAAAAACTATTATTTAACCTAAAAGTTTTGTCAAAAGTTTTAATATAATCTCCCGATTTGAAATATGATTACCATAGACATTTACTCCAGTATTAGGGTATATTTTGGAATAAGACCAAAATATTATTTTTAAAACCCGAAAATTTATAATTTAATAATGAAAATATTACAAATTTAACAAAAGGAAAAATTTTGGTTTGACTTTTTTCTTATTAAACGTAAATTTAAAAGGAGATTTTAATTTTTTTACATATGTGGGATGAAAATACCGAATTTAAGGCAGTGGTTAATCACGAAGAACAATACAGTATTTGGCCAATAGGTAGAGAACTACCTCTCGGCTGGAAATCGGCAGGAAAGGAAGGCAGCAAACAGGAATGTCTGGATTATATTGAATCGGTTTGGACTGATCTGCGCCCTCTTTCCTTGAGAAAAAAAATGGAGGAAATGGCCAAAATTAAGCAGAAAGGGGAATAAGAGCTTCCATCGAAATAGCTTTGCAAGAATCACTTTAACCCGGATTTGAATAACTTGGGAAAGTAAAATTCATTAGCTAGCATCACATGTACTAATTTCGTTAGCATGGTTGCAAAAAAAGCAATGATACTAACAAGATCCTGTCGATTATATATTTCTAATCCATTGGCTATAGCCCATAGCAATACAAATTAAAGTATCTTAAACTTATCATTACTGTGGTAAGGATCATCCGAAATAAGTAATAAACTTCTGTCCTTTATGGTAAAAGAGAATTTTTACCAATTGAAGGATGAATTAGGGTTTGTGGAATTTTTCGGATTGAAATTAAACCCTCCACAAACCATCTTTACTTCTCATAAAAATGAATTTGTAGGTCTCGAATGGATAATGATAATACTGAACGACCAGTCAGAAATTAAACAATTATTTATTTTTTTGGTTATTTCTGTGTAAATTGTTCTTTTTGATCTGGTTATCTTTCAGATTCTTGAAGTATTAAAAGGCTTTTCGCCTATTCATTCCAGTGGTTCAAAATCTGGAACGAAATTCCTAAACCGTGGAAAAAATACAATATATTTTTATTTGTATTTCCATAAAATAAAATCGATAAATGGTTCACATTACTAAATTCCGAAATTTAATAATTATTATTTCTATATTATTGTTTGCTTCATGTAGCGAAACCAAAACATTGGAAGTAACGGCTACAGCTTATAATTCAGTGGAGAGCCAAACAAAAAAAGGAGATCCGACGACAGCTGCCTGGGGAGATAAACTTAAACCTGGAATGAAAGCTATTGCGGTATCCAGAGATCTTCTAAAAGAGGAAGGCATTGAACATGGTGCGGAGGTAAAGATTAAAGGCTTGCCTGGAACCTATAAGGTATTGGATAAAATGAATAAGCGTTGGAAGAAAAAGATTGATATTTATATGGGAACAGATGTGGCTCTTGCCAGAGAGTGGGGAAAGCAGCGGGTAGAAATAACCTGGTATGTAGATTAAGGTCACCCCGATTACAAATGTAATTTTTATGAATACAGGAAGGCGTATTGAACTGACCCGGCTGAAATATCTAAAGGGTGTAAAGCAATGGGTTTGGATCCTAAAAAAAGTTACCTTTTTAGAAGCGCAGGGCAAACCCTGCAGTTGTATATTGTGTAGGAGGTATAAATACATCAGGACAGATAAACATAAAAAAACAGTGAATGATCGGTATATCTATCGAAGAAAAAGTTGGTGATGGTTATTTCTTTCCTTAAAATAATTAAGAAAATTTTTGGTTAATTGATGATCATCTTCTATTCAGTAAAATTATTTTGATTGCTACTGATCCTTTCTTTTAAGATAGCATTGATCCTTTTGTTCATACCACGCTGCATAGTAGCATACAATAGAAACTCTTCGGGCGTAAAATGACCAATGACCAAACCCCTGATTTCATTTCTAAAGGACATGTCCTTATTGAAAGAACTTTCAATAAATTCTGTTTTTTCTTTTTCTGACAAATGGCTGAATTGTAGTTTTTTTGTCGCCAGGTAATGTTTAAAATGGACCATTAATAAGTCATGCAACATTTTGATCACCGGACGAATTACAGCATTTTGAAATGCTTCTTCTTCGCTCATGTTCTCCGGAAATTCCAATGTTGGAATGGTAGGTCTAGAATTTTCATGCGTCTTATTCATACTTAGCTAAACCGTGTAAGCATAGTACATGTTTGGTCGGAGATGAAATTATTTTGACCTTCTATTGTGGTTGTAAAAATAGGATTGGTAGCCGATTAAAAAAAGTAAGGGGTTGGAACTACATTATTTCAATGTCTTTTTACCTGTAATAATAAAAATCAGGATAAAAGATAGCTACATAGTTTAAGACAGGGTTGAAAAAATAAAGCCTTGCCGTTTTGAAGGGCAAGGCTTCTTTCATCATTTATTTATTGTCCCAGGGTTTAGCATTTTTCGCTTTTGGACCTGTTACTCTTGGTCTGGTAGACACAAGTTTTACTTCTTTATAAGTGGCTTTTTCTTTTTTCCAGGATTTTTTATTCTTTGCCAATGGCCCCTGCAACTTTTTTGTTTCCGTTAGCGTGTAGACCTTTTTGGGTTCAGCTTTATCCTTTTTCAACCAGGGCTTGTAATTCTTAGCAGCAGGCCCCTTAAGGTCAAGTCTGTCTTGTGCATTGCTAAAGGTAGCTACGGTCATAAAGGCGATTGCAAATAGTATGCTTTTCATATTTTTGGCGTTTAGTTTTTTATTATTCTGTTTAGTAAAGTAAACGCCAAACAGGGGTGCTAGATACTCTAAGAAAATTGGTAAATTTTAGTAAGGTTTATTACGGAAATTCATCATCCGTATTAATACGGATGGATTGTTGAAGTTTACAATAAATTCAACTGAGAGGCCTTATTGACAAGTTCAGGGGTGTTTTTTACCTTCAACTTCTTCATCATATTGTTGCGATGCGTCTCGACTGTACGGGTACTTATAATTAGTTTTTGGGCTATTTCCTTAGTGGTTTGTCCTTCAGCTATCAATTTTAAAATTTCCATCTCTTTAGGGGATAGTTTTTTAGGGGTGACGCCTTCAATGGACATGATATTAATCATCCGTTGTGAAATTTCCTGATTGAAGTACTTTTTCCCTTCGAGGACGGTATAAATCGCTTTTAAAAGTTCTTCTTCATCAGCATTTTTAAGAAGGTAGCCATAGGCCCCGGCCCTGATAGACTGCATGATATAATTGCCATCATCATGCATAGAAATGGTAATAACTTTAATTTTAGGATATTTTTTTTTCAATTTGTCAAGTACCTCAAAACCATTCATCTCAGGCATGGTGAGGTCAAGCAATAAAAGAGAAGGCAGGTTGCCTTTTGTTAACTTTTCAAAAAAATCTTTACCATTTTCCGAACTGATTACAATCTCAAATTCATTATGTTTTGACAACAAAGAATGGATCCCATCTCTAAATAACTGGTGATCGTCTACAATAGCAATTTTTATTTTATTCATCCTCAAATGGTATTTCTACTTCAACAGTAGTTCCCTTTTCTCCCGAAATTATATTAAGGTAGCCGTTAAAAATGGCTATTCTTTCCTTAATATTCTTTAGCCCGGAACCTTCCTCTACGCTATCTAAATTGAAACCTATACCATCATCAACATAATAAAAGGATATTTTGTCACTAAATTCTGTCAGAGATACGGATATTTTTTTTGCTTTTGAATGTTTTAATGAATTATTGATCAATTCCTGACAAACCCTAAATATACAGATATCAATATCAACCGTCATTTTGCCAATATTCCCAAGGGAAGCATCATCGTAAACGATATTAATACCACTCGATTTTTTTATAACCTCTAAAAAGCTTGAAAGGGCCTTCCCTACCCCAAAATCAACCAATACGGATGGCATCAGGTTATAGGTCATTCTTCGGATTTCATCTATCGTTTCATCTACCAACGTATTGATCTTTTTCTTTTCCTGCAAAGGTAAAGCTGAGGTCTGAACCATTAATTTTAGACTGGTAAGTGAGGGACCAAGGCCGTCATGCAGGTCTTTAGAAAGCCGTTTCCGTTCATTTTCCTGACCTTTGATTAATGATTTTTTAGCCAACAAACGACTTTTATTTTCAGCATTTTCATATTCCATTAGTTTCTTCTGCATCATAATCAATGACTTCCCCAACAAGTCCCCCTCTCCGGACAAACGGTAATTCGCCTTCATGTTCATGTTTCCTATCTCTGAAGAAAAATGAATGGCTTCACGAATGGATTTTTTTAATTTTCCTAAAGCCACAAACATTTCATTGATTTCATTGGTGGGATAGGTGTTGACTATTTTAAAATCATAATTACCCTGGGTCATATTGTTTAGGAAAAGCCTCATTTTCAATAGTGGCTTTGATAAAACTACTGAAATAAAAAATGAAAATGCAAGCCCCACCAACAGTACCAGAATAGAAATTACCACTAGTTTGTTTCTCATTTTCAAAAGCGGTGTGGTAACCTCTTCTACATCCATTTCCGATAAAATCGCCCAATTTATGTAGGGTACCTCTAATCTATGGTAAGAACTGTAAACAGGAATGCCCCTGTAATCCTCAAAAATACCATATCCACTTTTTCCGGACAAAGCATCTTTTGCCCCCTTTGTTTCGGCAATAATCTGACCTGGAGGCTGTTTCGGAAAAAATCGTGAAACAGATCTCATCCCAAAATCATTACCGACCAAATATGTCTCTCCACTTTGTCCCATTCCGGAGCGTTCCAGTAATATTTCCTGAACCCTATTGGTATCTATCCATTTTATCTTTCTGATTTTATTACCCTCCGTTTTGACCATTGCGAGCATCACCTCTCCATCTGAAACACATGAAGTAAAATCAATTAAACTTTCGTTTGAATTAATTGAAATCACCTTATTTCTTAAACAATTGATATCCACCTTATCAGGAATGTTATCTAAAGGAGCTATGCTATTCGTTTCATTGGTTTGATTAGTCCCATTAAAAAAATTCTCCATTTCAGTTTTTAAAAAGGCTTCTAATTGGATGCGCTTCAACCTTTTGATCGAAGTTAACTGTAATAATACCCGCTCATCCAATGCATTTTTAAATTCTTTATAAGAGAAAATAGAAAGGATAATGACCACAATGATCACCAATGAATTAATTAACAAAACTATCCAGGACCTGATACTTTTCATTTCTTTAATGAAGCTTTGGTAAAAATATAATCCGGTATGGGTGGATTGAACTTAATTTTTTTTATGATAAAATCAGTTCCTTCACCGGTTTTTAAAACATCCTTGAAATTTATTCTTTTTGGAAACCAACGGCCATCTACCTGATCGATCTCTGACATGGTCGTTTTTTTAAGCATTTTTCCGCT
>Ga0307966_1004309_pt1 | contig 10579 bp, 7 predicted proteins | sample OrgLakmetagen646_FD_203141 | JGI IMG/M metagenome (GOLD analysis project Ga0307966, IMG submission 203141) | Saline water microbial communities from Organic Lake, Antarctica - #646 | ecosystem: Environmental > Aquatic > Non-marine Saline and Alkaline > Saline | place: Antarctica: Organic Lake... | reverse complement strand
ATAGGCAGGGCAAATCCGGCCGTTTTACCGGTACCGGTCTGAGCGGCGGCCATCACGTCTTTGCCGGACAGAACGGCTGGAATAGCCTGAGCCTGAATGGGGGATGGGGTGTCGTAACCCTGCTCAGTAGTGACACGGACTAACTGCTCGGACAAGCCGAGTGAAGAAAAACTCATATTGGATCAACTCTTGATTATTCTGCCTCCACGAACACCGAATTGGCGAATGCGGGCAGAGCCATGATTTTCATGGAAATAAGACGACTACAGTCACGCGCCGTTACCGGGGTGACGTCCTCTGACAGGTCGTATGGATATGGTTCGCAACAGGCTTGAGGCCTTTAACTGCAGAATCCCTAGAGGCAGGAAGAACGCGATGGTAACAGAGAGCTCTGTTTTTGGCCAGAAAAAGGCTCCCTCCACAGAGGAAGCAAAGGCCTGAGTTGTTCTAGGACTGCCCCGCCATGACGGGCGGGGCAGTCAAGTCTTGCAGATTATCGCACGCCAGCCCGGCGCAGCGCCGACGGCGTATAATCCCGTGCGCGACGCACGGTGTCGTACTGGAAAGGGTTGTCTTCTTGGTTAGTCAGGCCATTCACAAGATAGCGACCTGACAGCAAATCATAGAGCGTTTCGAACGCATAGCTGGGAATGTTAACGTCGTAAGCCTGAATTGCGTGAGCTTCCGCAACGCGCCACAGGTTCCCCCGTCCGTCGTAGTGATCTATCGCAGCGATCTGCCAGGTGTCCTCGTCAAAGTAAAAGTCACGCTTTTCATTAATATGGCGCTCCCCGTCCTTGAGCGTCGCAGTCACGTGCCAGACCCGGTGCAGCTCGTAGCGAGCAAGGCTCTGGTCAACATGCCCCGGCTTGATGATATCCTCGTAGTCAAGGTTCGTATCCATCAAACGGTAGGAGTTGTACGGGATGTACATCTCTTTCTTACCTTTCAGCTCCCAGTTGTACTTGTCAGGTGAGCCGTTATAGAGGTCAAAATTATCCGCCGTACGCTGACCATCAGCCGCAGTGCCCGGCCCATCATAAGCAACGGTCGGTGCCCGGCGAACCCGACGCTGTCCGGAGTTGTAGAGCCAGGCACGACGCGCTTCCTTCACCTGGTTGATAGTTTCATGCACCAGAAGCACATTACCTGCCAGGCGCGTCGGAGCAGTGATCACCTGCTTGAAGTAAAACATCACGTTGGGATCATTACCCGGCTCATAATCGGCCAGTGCGACCCGCTCGGTAAACGAATCTGAAAATGCGACCGGACTGAATTCGCCGTTTGCCTGCGGAGTGACCTGAACCGAGTTGCGGGTGAAGGACCCGCCACGGTAACGAGTAATATGATTGAAGACCACTTCCAGACCATTTTGAGGAATCGGGAAGGGCGTTGCGGTCTCGTAGTTCTTGAGTCCATTCCCACTCTCCACCAACTCAACCTCGGTGGCATTAGACATGGTTTTTTCAAGAATCTCTTGGGGGAAAGTGCCTGTACGACGGGTCTGGTAGACCGGAATAAAATAGTCGTCGTGGGTCTTGATCATGGCGACCTGCCCCGGTGTCAGATTGTCCTGGTACTGGTCAACATTGCTCTGATCGATCCGGAACTGTTCCTTGTCGCCAGGGAATGGGTTCACATAATGGCCATCGCCTTCATAGCTCTCCGGCGCCTCCTTCAGGCCACCGTCCCAAGCTGGAATTTCGTCGCCATTGCCCGACGCTTCCGCACCGATGGGCGTGAGCGTGTTGCCCAGTTTGGCAGCCTCATCGGCCGACACGGCCGCCGCCGTTGATGCTGAGTACAGCATCGACGCGGTGATTGCGCTGTATAACAGAGTTCTTTTAATCATGATTACTGGCTCCTTTAATTTTAAATGGCTGATCAGAATGAGTAAGACACTGATGCAGCGACGAAATCACGGTCGTTAATCACATTATATTCACCGCCGAAGTAGTTGGTGTAACTCAGATCGGCTTTATAGGCGTTTTGGTAGGTGGCTTCGATGGCCAGACCAACGGACTTGTTGCCCTCATTGAAATTGCCGCCTGGATCAGGCGCATAGCCCTCAACGTCGTGGGTCAGGAACAGCTTCGGGCGCAGGTTTACGCCGGCGAAAGCACTCGGGTAATCCCATACAAACAGCGTGCGATAGCCCCAGGAGAAAGAAGTGGTGAACCCATCGCCACCACAATGGCTGGGGTTGATATTCAACCGTGGGTTATCACTGGTGCCCTGGCTGCAAAAATCGCCGCTAAAATTCTCGCCGTCCAGCGGAACCGGCCCCGGGCCATAGGTACCCGAACGGCCGTAACGGGCCTCCGAGGTGTTGGGCAGGTCATGAACATAGGTAGCACCCACTTCAGCAACAATGATGAAGCGCGCCGCGCCCATCACCCGGTCGATAAAGTGGATGAAGGTGGCTTGCGCCTGGGACACGTTATAGCGGTCGTAGCCGTCAACCGCCTTGCCGGCGTAGTTGTTGTCTGGATCATTTTCACGCTCGCGCCGCTCAAGGTTGCTGACTACTTGGCCATCCGGACCTCGCTGTTGCAGGCCACCGTAAATCAGCTCAAAGGTATTCCACTGGATCGGCATGTTCGGTCGGAAGCTGTATTCAGCCCCGAACGAAGTGCCTGTTGGCATTGTGGTGTTGATGCTTATGCCGTAGAGATCGATATCTCCCGGATACTCAATGAAATAGCTGGGGAAACGTGTGTTTGGCAGGTTTGGATCGCTTTTCTGGTTCGGACCTGGATCAGCGGGGTTATTCACCACGCCACTGATGTAAGGCAATCGGCTGTGATAACGGGTGTAATAGAAGCCCACATCAGCGCCCAGATCAGTGATATACCAGCGTACGGCCGCACCAAACTGGTCTTTATCACCCGGCTCTTTGTCGCCCAGACGGGGAGAGATAAAGCCTTCTTCAAAGGCCTGGGAATCAGGTACCTGGCCTGCCAAAAGTACCGGCCCACAACCATCTGCCGCAACGTCAGCGGATGAGAAAAAAGTGCCACAGTCATCAATCTGGAAAGGCTCCCAATCGGTCTGAACGAACGCTTCTACCGTAACTTCAGGTGAGATTCCGGCCGAGGCGTAGAGCATTTCTACCGGCAGCAGCACGTCCTTCAATTCCGCACCGGGAGCTCGAAACGCGGGGACGTCGATGGGGTTAATGGCATTGATGCCACCCAGGATGAAGGTGCTCTCACCCCAGTTCACTACCTGACGGCCGTAGCGGATGGACACCGGAGTGTCGGCGAAGTACCAGTCGGTAAAAACGTACGCATCGAGCACATCAGCGCCGGACGCATTGTCCTTCGCTTCTTCGTTTAACTCTCGGCGCTGTCCCACAGGATCGACGGCACGAGGATTATCCTTCGTCTCGAAATCATAGTAATAGGTGCCCCGGACCAGAGCGCCGACCCGGGTCAAAACATCACTGTCCGGAACGTAATCCAGGAACAGTTCACTGCGACCACGCAGGATCTGGGAATAGGGTTCGTTTTTCTCGAAGTTCAGGTTGCCGTCGTCAAAGTTATTGGACGAGCCACCGGTATTGCTAAAGGCGAACTCTGGCCCAAGGTTGCCCTGGGAAATCAGGTCCTTGTCCTGATCCTGCAGCCGGTAGGCGATACCGGCGGTCAGCGTCGTTGAGAATGAAGCATCGATTTCATAAATATCGAAATCAACAGCAGTGGCGGGTGCGGCAAAACACAGCACACTGATGGCCATTGTCAGACGCTTACGATGTGGACTTGTTATTGTCATTGATACGCAACTCCAGTTTTTTAAGGCGCAAATTCCCTTTGATGGAAGATTGTCGCCATCAATAATCGATACTTGGTCGGAATTCGGCGCCTCCGGAAACCGGGGGCGCCAGGGTCAGAATGTCTAGGTGCTAGATCAGGCCACCGCCAATCAGGCCGCCATCACCGCCATCACCATCACCATCACCACCGCCATCGCCGCCACCGACTGGCTCGTCACCAGAATCCGTGTTGCCTTCAGCCGAGCAGTCGGTGCCAGAAGTATCGGCATCTTTAACCACACAGGGGTTACTGACGGAGACAGTTCCATCGGTGAACAGCTCCAGCATCTGCGCAATCATTTCGTCAAAGACGGCACGTGAGGAGAAACCATCAGCTTCTTTCTGGCCGGCGGAAACCGGGTTGCCGTGGGAGCCTTCAAGGTAGCGGGTAATCATTGGCAGCCCACTGGCAAGCGGTGTGGACTCTGCCCCCATGCCTGCGGCCAGAGGGTCCGTGCCAGCCAGAGGCGCTGGCTCACTGCTGATCACAAAACCGGTTTCCGGAACCGTCGTTTCCAGTGGCCCTATTGCGTAGAGCAGATCGTCGGCTGCATTGGGAATCGTGTTATCTGTTGGGCGCTCAGGATCACCCTCGACACCGACAATCTCTGTCAGCAGAGTGCTGGTGTTCTGATAGAAGCCCGCATAAGCCACAGGGTCCGCAGAATCCAGCAGCCCCTGGAACACATTGAAGTAGATATTGAGTTCCGTACGCCCCTGCGCCAGCAGCCCATCGGATGCAGAGTCCAGAACCGGCAAGAGCTGGGGTGCCAGTGACTGGGAGTTCTCGAACAGGCGGGTGAACTGGCCGCCGGTATTCAACAGGTTAGAGGCCAGCACAGGATTTAAACTGGCGTTGTCGGTGCTCGCCGCATTAGCCACCGGTGGGAAGGCTGCTCCCCCCATGCCGCTCAGCGAGTGGCTGAGGAAATAAACACGGCTCGGGTCAATATTCAGGCCCTGGGCACAGTCACCGGCCGTCTGGCAGGCGGCGATGGCATCTTCTATTGCTTGTAGTGACGCGTTTACATTGAGCAGGTCCAACGTGCCCTGGCGCATGTTGTCGCGGGTATTGGCGAAGTTGGTAAAGTTCAGAAACAGACTTCCAGATTCTGGCTCTGCCAGCTCAGCCGCAGCCACCGGGTTCAAATCCTCGTTCGCGGCAAATCCGAAGTGACGCTCCGTCGCTTCTGCTGAGGCGCCATCCTGCGTTGTAATCGGGTTAAGGCCCACCAGGCCCTCGCCGAAGATGCCATGCAGGGGCTGATCGACGCCAACGGTGACAAAGCAGTTAAAGGTGTTGCCTGGGTCCGCACAGGACAGTCCAGCGGCAGTCGCCAATGGCAGAATCGCGGAGCGATCAGTGGTCACGGCGTGCTGGTAGATAATAACCGGATAGCCACTCAGTGGGGCCTGAGAAGCAATCAGTGCCTGGTTGGTGTCCGGTGCTGCCACAACGATAGGCACGGTGGTATCGGCTACCTTCTCTACAAACGGAAAACGGTAGCTAATGCGGTCTGAAGGTGCCGCGTCGAGAGCATCTTCGGTACTGAAGTCTGCCGGAAGCCAGCTAGCCGAGCGGATCGCCGAGCCATCGGTCTCGACCGGCAGGCCCTGAAAATACGGCAGGGTAATCTCGCCCTCATAGACATGAATGTTCAGCGGTGTGCCCTGAACTTCCTGTGCCAGCGCCGGATTTACGTCACCACCGTCGCGCTGGCTGAACATCCGTACGGTGCGCGGCTTGGGTGCATCGATGATGCCATCGGTGGCCGCTGCAAGGGCTTGGGCATCACTCTCCATATCACGAACGATATCAACGGCTATCGCTGTCGCAGCTTGCAGCGCATAAGCCACCCTGCGGTCGGACTGACCATCACTGACCACCTCATCGTAAGCGACAGCCATACCCGCATCCCGGGCATCACTGAGCAGACCAGCAAGCTCGGTGTCGTAGAGGCGGAAATCCGTATCCGTCAAAGTCGTGTAGATTTCATCATTTACGCTCTGCTGTTCCGCTGTCGCTGAATCCTCAAGCGGCTGCTGAGTCAGGTTATAAAATCCGGAAACTAACTGCTGCAGCCCCTCCTGACGGGCGAGAATCTGCAGGCTGCTGCGAAAGAAGGTCACTGGTGCGGTATTGGCCAGCAACACATCCTCAACCGCGGTTGTGGTGATCGTCGTGGAGAACACAACATCCTCAAAGGCAGCCGGGAACGCCGCAGCGGCAGCAAATTCGCGCTTGAAATCAAAGTAATCGGAGGCCAGCCGGCGGGCTGGAAGCAGTGCTTCACGGAAGGGCTCAAAGGCGACATTGGAGAGCACCGCATCCGGGTTGGCGACCGTTTGGTAGGTTGGCGCGCCGACCAGCGGTTCACCGCGGGTATCGACAATATCGTCGGTCAGTGCAAAAGCGTAACGGATTTTTGCTGCCAGAGGCTGAATCGGCAAAACCCGGATCATGTTGTTCTGGCCACCATCAATATCCTGCAACTCGACCCTGACGCTTTCCTCAACCAGAGTCTCGAAGATCGCGGCCGCGGCGCCGGTATTACCATTCTCCTCAAGAGCCAGCGCCTGCCGGTAACGGATTGCTGGCGTGATACCGGCCACTTCTCCGGTGCCATGGCGAAGGCTGTCACCACTGGCGTATTCCAGAGGGATCAGAAATACATTCTGATCCGGATTGGGAACGACCGCGCCCTCTACGGAGACAAAGTCACGGGCATCCAGTGTCTGCTGGCTATCGATACTGGCGCTGATTTTGATGTCTATCGGGCTGAGAACGGAATTTCCGTCGAGAAAACCAATACCCGTGGTGACCGGATTAGCCGGGTCACTGCCATTGAGCATGGTGCCGTCATCAATGTCGCTCAGGAAGAAGAGCGCGTCGCTGGGAATCGGGAACTCGGTTTTCAGCGGGTCGAAAAGCGGGTGAGTGCCCCGCACTAATACGGGGTTGGTGATTTTATAATCCGGGTTCGAGTTGTTTGTGGTTTCGCTGCTGCCTTCAAAACAACCTGTCAGGCCGATTGACGCGATAACCAATGTCAGTAGCGACGCTTGGCGGGTGAACATAGTTGCCTACCTCAGTTCGTTTTTTGTAATTCGGAACACGTCTTGTGTCTTTCGGCCTTACACGTAAGTCTTATTGCAACGGTTCCAAAAGAATTTTCGACTCGCCACGAATCTGCACAAAAATAAGGGCTAACTGGTTCTTGCAGCGCAAAAATTGTCTCGAACGGAGACGGAGACTGAGAAGGATGGTACCTTCGACATTTGGCAATCCATGCCGATGACGGACCTAGGAAACAGATTGGCCTTGCTCCCGTTTCGATCATCGCAGTCAAAGCGCTTTGACCGGCTTGTCCTCCCCTACATGAGAGGCATGTATAATTTCGCCTACCGCCTGACCGGCCAGCGACAGGACGCGGAAGATCTGGTGCAGGATGTTGTGGTCAAGCTATTCCCGAAACTGGACGACCTGGAGCAGATTCAACAACTTCAACCCTGGCTGAATCGGGTCCTGTACCGCCACTTCATCGACCTCACCCGAAAACAGTCCAGCCAGCGCGAAATCAGTGCCAGCACGCTGGTGGATGCTGAAAGCCAGACTGGTTTTATGGAATCCCTCGGAGAAACCAGTCCGGATGCTTCCGCAGGCATCGATCGGGTTCGCATCAAGACGATTGTCAACGATCTGCTTAGCTCGTTGCCACCGGATCAGAGAACACTGATCCTGCTCCACGATGCCGACGGCTGGCGCCAAGAAGACATTTCCTCGGTGTTGAACCTGCCTGTGGGGACCATCAAATCACGCCTCCATCGCTGCAGAAGTTCTATGCGGGAGCGCCTCAAGAAAAAACTGGAACCTTTTGGGGGGCAACTACGTGAGGAATGAAGAGGTATATGCCATGACATGTCGTCAGTTCCATCAGCAGGTTGATCGCCTGGTTTTCGGCGATCTTCCACCCGTTGAACAGGAAGCGCTTCGCGCGCATGCCGCATTCTGTAATAAGTGCGCAGAACTCTGGGAAACGGAATTGCACCTGAGGGATGGCCTCGCCGCTCAGTCCATTCCTGAGCCGACCGCCGATTTTGAATCAAGAATACGGACAAGGGTGTTATCTGGTAGCAAGGCCAGCAGCAGTCGTGCCCAGGCGACGAACCTGAAGCGAGCACCGGTCTGGGGCTCGGCCATCGCTGCAGTGCTGGCACTGGGGGTGTTTATCGGCATGCAGATCAGCCCCTCCGAGATTCGTGATCAGGAGCCGACAGTCGCGACCGCCCCGACTCCGGAATCGGTTGAGACAGGTACCGGCCCTGAATTGAAAACCGTCAGGTTAGCGTTCAACTCTCGCACCGCTATGGACAACGTGACCCTGACTCTGGAAATGCCGCCTAATGCTGAGCTAGCGCCATTTCCCGGCCGCCAGAGCATCAGTTGGAAAATCAATTTGAAGCAAGGTGACAATGTGCTCGCCCTGCCCGTCAATGTGCTGTTTGCGGGAACTGGGAAACTCGTTGCCCATCTGGATAAGGGAACTCTCCGGAAGACGTTCAGCACTTCCATTTCCGACACAACGGAGCCTTCGCCATGAACGGAAACACCAGGATGGACTGGTTTGCGCTGGCCATCGCTTTTACCCTGCTAGCCATGCCGACGCTTTCCAGTGCTCAGGATGATCTGGACGTCACCATGAGAATGGTCGCTGACGACCAGGAGCTGGATAACGACTTCGTCCAGCAACTCGCACTCCCCGAGTCACTGGACGAACCCGACCCGGACACTCTGGAACCTAGCATTGAGGGCATCGCCAGTGACGTTCAGCAAGACATGCTCGATCTTGGGAGCTCCTTCTCCGAGCAGTCCCGTGAATCCCGTGACGCACTGGGTGTGGAATTGCCAGGTGAACTGGAGCTGGAACCGGAACTGGAACTAGAGCCGGAACCGGAACTGGATCTTCCCGGGGTGGAAGTTCCCGATCTGAACCTGAGCACTCCCGAACCCGAGTAACGTTAGGTCACATAATCACACCCCTCTGGACTAGCTCCGGCTGCTATACTCTGAACCTATATTCAGAGAATCCCGGAGTCAGTGTTTGTTCAGGTTTCTGCCACCAATGCTGATTGTGTTTCTGGCCCTCGGCGCCATCAACGCGCAAGGCGCCTCAACAGATGCCAAAGCTCTGTTTCGGGCCGGCATTCAGGCCTTTAACGATGGCAACCTCGAAAACGCACGGCGGCACCTGGAGTCTGCTGCCGAGCTGGGATTAAAAGCCCGGTCGCTGACCTACAATCTGGGCGTTGTCTATTTCCGTTTGCAGCTGTACGACAAAGCGAAGACAACATTCCACCAACTAATCCCCACCTCCCAGAAAGCTCTCGCCTACTACAACATCGGCCTGATCGCGCTTGCTCGTGATGACACCCCCGCTGCATCAGAGGCGTTCAAACAGGTTCTGGCTTCCGAGCCCGATGAAAATCTCATCACCCTGGCGACGCGACAGCTTAAGCGCCTGGCCCCGGACACCCAAAACAAACCGGCATCCAGACTCTGGAGCGGACTAATCTCGCTGGGTGGGGGTTATGGGAACAACATTGCTCTATTTCCCGATACTGCGCCAACGAAGCTCAACAGCGGCTTTACCGAAGCCATTGCCGCTGCATCTGGCTACTTATACCGAGATGGCACCTCCGGCCTGAACTCAAGCCTCAAACTCTACTCCCGGCATTACCCCTCCGAACACCGGTTTGACATGCAGATTATTCAGGCCGACGCCGGCTGGGTGGAGCGGGCGGCGCCCGGGCGAATCAATGTGGGTGTGGGTGGTGACCATATCTGGCGGGACCAGCAAACACGGGAGCGCCGGGGGCGGCTGTTTGCAGGCCTGCGAACGCGTCATTGCCCTGGATCACAGGCACTGTGCTCGATCAGGGTCGAAGCGATGCAGGTGTTTCCATCCTCCAGCACTGAGGCCTATGGCGGACAGATGTATCGGCTCGACGCCCGCTACCAGACAGAAATTGGCCAATGGTCTGGCGATCTGAAATATCGGGCGGAATACAACAACCGGGACAACCTGAAGACACCGGATGAATTTTTCAGTCTGTCGCCGCAAAGGCATGGCATAAAAGGCACCATTGACTATGCACTTACCCCAAAACTCACTCTGGAAACCGGGGCCGAGTTTCGCTTCAGCTATTACCGCACCCCTCATGAGCTGAGGATAATGGAAGCCAGGCAGGAAATACGGAGAGAGGACAAACGCTACCGTTATGCCCTGGCGGCATCCTACCGCTTAACCAACGCGACGTCCCTGGCACTGGATCTCAAACACACCAAAAACAGTAGCAATATCGACCGTTATAGCTACAACCGCCAAACGGCCACCCTGAGCTTCGCCATCAGGCTCTGACCGCGTCACGCCTAATGAGTGGCGGCATCCGCGAATGCACGCAGGGCGCCGGTAATCTTCTCAATCACATCGTCGCAACCTTTGATGTCATGACGCTTGCGCAGGTACGCAGGGTCGTTATAAGCCAGCCATACCTGACCCGATTCGTCTTGCCAGATCAGCGCTTTCTGCGGAAGATCAATCGCAACGGTTCGGGCACAGTGCATAAGCGGGGTGCCCACCTTGGGGTTTCCAAAAATCACCACCTCCGTCGGGCGCAGTTCAAGCCCGGCCATTTTTGCGTTGGCCGCATGGTTGATCCGATCCATCACCGTCATGCCCTTGTCTTTCACCACAGCCACCAGTT
>Ga0307966_1004308_pt1 | contig 10580 bp, 12 predicted proteins | sample OrgLakmetagen646_FD_203141 | JGI IMG/M metagenome (GOLD analysis project Ga0307966, IMG submission 203141) | Saline water microbial communities from Organic Lake, Antarctica - #646 | ecosystem: Environmental > Aquatic > Non-marine Saline and Alkaline > Saline | place: Antarctica: Organic Lake... | reverse complement strand
TTCTCAGACTGTGGTTTTTCAAGGAGGGTTTTTCTGTTTAGGCAGGAGTTTTCCTTTTCCCAGTCTTATAGGTTTCTTCCTTCATTCTGTCAGGCCCTTGCTGAGGACCGTGTAACAACCCCCACCAAAAAAAAAAAAAAAAGCCGCTTTGGTACCGAGTTCCGTAAAACTCCTTTATCGCAGACCAAAAAGGTCCAGTCAGAGAGGTCCAGAACTGAGTACCAGAAGGAGAAATAAAGGGGGAGTATTACACGCGTCTTTCCTTCACCCTGTGCATCAGTGTGACAATGGGAGGAAACCTTTCGATGGAGTTGTTGAAAGGAAATGGGCAAGGAATAAGGGAAATCCGTATGAAATGAGTTGCAAGCTAGGCTGCATTGAGCAACTAACTTAGGCCAACACACCTTGGGTACTGTATGGCTAATAAGCTGTGATTTGCGTGCAGATGCAGGGGACATGTTAAAAAGGATGGTTTTGGGGATAGGAATTTAGGTTTTAAAAGCTCAAGCATGCTCCCTGGGTGTGTGCAATGGCAAAAGTTGAGACCTAATAAACCATATGAGAAGATACACACAGACGAGCAAATGACTGTCAGAGCGACATGCATCACAAGGTCTTAGCAAGGCCTTGCTTAAATATGATTTCACATTAACCAAACCCTCGCTCCTTCAACCAGTCTCTCACACGAAGCAAGGGTGAGGAAGGGGTTGAATGAGAGCAGGGGGGAGGGGGGCTCAAGCTTTTTTTCCGCTTTCCGTTTAACCCACTATTGACGAAATCATTATATAAGTATACCTTTGCGCTTCTGTCAGCAAGTTTTGAATAACTGGCCATAATAAAATCCGTCTGTTTATATCCTGACCTGCCGCGGTAGGTAGAACCTCCGTCCGAGGTAGAAAACCTACAATCCGAAAGGTAAATACTGTTTTCGGGGACCTCAGTGATGTTTTCAATTAGTAGCACCGAAAATATGCGTACCACATCCAGCACGGGGCGAGGATGATGCCCAGGAAAATTTTAGAAATTAGCATCCCAGAAAGCGCAGCGCGTACAGCGTCATTAAAAGCGCTTGTGACGAACTGAGTGATCTCTTGATTGAAGAAACGTTTGGGTTGCAGTTAGGAATCATCTGATTTGTTATTTATCCTTGCCTTTTGAACACTGAACCTGCCAGGTTCTGGGTTAATTAAATTAAATTAATGTTTGTGATAACGCCGTTTCAAAATCCGGGCCTGGAGCCTATGATATGTAAGTGTGCGTTGTGACATCATCAGGTCTTCCAAGCAGCAAGCTGCCCACTGTAGCATATCTCGTAAATTTACGAGATATGCTACAGTGGGTGAATATGATTTGCAGACATGACTGAGTTCCCGTAATTGCAGGCTTTCATTCCGCACCCAGGGAAAGCAACGAATATGAGGTGGAACTGAGGAACGAGCAGGAGATTGAGGTAATTTTAAAAGCTCATCAATGTATCTGAACTGAATGCAGGATGTCTGTCAAGATCTCGTAGTTCATGTACATGTATGCAATGGGGCATGTGTTCCTTGCTTTCGAGCCTTCGAGCCTTTAAACCAGAGTGGGTGAGTAGTGCCTTTGTGATGCTCATGCCAAAATCTATGGCTATTATCTAGAATGTGTGAATGTGGTAATTTGCTGCATATGCTGCTCAATGCTGTTCCCGTTTCTCAACATACAGAAACTGAGTATGTGTCTGGTTCCCAGAAGAAGCAAACCAGCCATATCGTCTCGGTTCTAAGATTTGGATATGGATAATAGCAGGCTGAGTACTCAATGCTGGTGGCTGAACTCCTTGTATGTAATCATTATTTGTGTTTGTCTGTTTGTGTACACTCCCAGCCAACTGTGCTTGCTCTCATCCCTGCAGGCTCTTCGGAACTATTTAAGACACGCTGTGTAGCAAGTGGCCAGCCAGGCTTTACATTTGTGTGCCTATTCAAGACACGCTGCGTAGCAAGTGGCCAGCCAGGCTTTAAATTTGTGTGCCTATTCAAGACAAGCTGTGTAGCAAGTGGCCAGCCAGGCTTTACATTTGTGAAACTATCAAGACACGCTGTGTAGCCAGTGGCCAGCCAGGCATTACATTTGTGTGCCTATTCAAGATACGCTGTGTAGCAAATGGCCAGCCAGGCTTTACATTTGTGTGCGTGACTGTCAAGCACGCGCTGTGCCGGCTGCCTTTGGGTGGCACCCCAGATTGAGGTGTGTGTTGATGCTTACGCTGCTGCGTGCGCTAGCAGCAACACCTACCTTTTGATGCTGAGGTACCTTAGCATCAACAGGTAGGTGTGCGCTATCTGATTATGTGTGCGCTACCTAAGCGCACACATAATCATTACCTTAATAAGACCAGCTGCGCACGCAAATTATAAACTGCACACACACAAAAAGAACTGCGCATACAAACTTACTTGACTCGCTGAAACATAGGAAAACCTGCACACACCACGTGCTTACTACTACCAACTGCGCACGCACATAGAACCTGCGCATACTTACTTACAGCTGTGCATGCACATAAAAAACTGCGCACACATGAAAAGAATTGCACGTACAAACTTGTTTGCCTTGCTATGTCGCGCACAAATATTAAAGCTGCGTACAATCTTGCTGTGAAAACTAAAAATTTGCTGAGTACAACCTTTCTGATGAAATCCTCTATGCAATGCCAAATTGAAGAAAAATACAACCAATAAACACTTAGGCATTGGCGTCCAGCACTGTTAAGGACTTACAGCTGGCGTTTGATGAAATGCTGGATGCAATCCAGGAGGCATTCCCCGGAGGAACAGGTCCCAACTTCGTTGAGCTTGGGCGCTTGGGAGGTAAGTAGTAGGTAGCTTCACGAGGTCTCCCAATTTGTGCAACACAAGAAGGTTGCTGGCCTCAACAAATTGAGATCTGAGGTGATGTTGCCTGGCCGTTTGCAACAATTGCAGCATTTCTAGGGTTGGCCAGAACCGTATCTATACACCGTATATTTGATGATTTCCCTGCCAAAAGTACCGTATATGCACCGTATATATATGGTTCTGGCCAACCCTAAGCATTTCTCCTTGTCAGTGGAAATTGAGCTGTCAACTGTTAAAATGGTCATAGCCTGCTGCTATGGCACGCCTATTTGCCTCCGCCCCTCCTGCAGCGCCTGTACATGTGTGTGCGCACAGAGGCAAGGGTGCACGTGCTCAGTCAGCCATCTTGCAAGAAACCCACAGTGGGAACGTTGCTATTGGCAATACACCGCCAGAGCCCCCCCCCCCCCCACCAGAGTGTTTCTAACTGCATTGCATTCTACGACTGTGCAGAGATGCAAAGCACTCACGGTCATCAGGTGTGAGTATGTGGATGTACTCACACGTGATGACCGTGAGTGGTATGTGGACGTATTCATATGTGATGACCGTGAGTGGTATGTGGACGTATTCATATGTGATGACCGTGAGTGGTATGTGGACGTATTTAAATGTGATGACCGTGAGTAGTATGTGGACGTATTCACACGTGATGACCGTGAGTGGTATGTGGACGTATTCACACGTGATGACGTGAGTGGTATGTGGACGTATTCATATGTGATGACCGTGAGTGGTATGTGGACGTATTCATATGTGATGACCGTGAGTGGTATGTGGATGTATTCACACGTGATGACCGTGAGTGGTATGTGGACGTATTCACACGTGATGACCGTGAGTGCTTTGCATGCTGCACAGTCGTAAAATGCAATGCAGTTAGAAACACTTTGGTTGTTGGGGAAGGGGGGGGGGGGCGGTGTGTGGCGGTGTGTGGCCAATAGCAATGTTTCCACTGTGGGTTTCTTAATGCTGCAATTGAGCGTTGCGATGGAGGCCCACTTACCTCCGCGTGCGTATTGCATGCCAATTGTGCGTCACACCCAATTGTGCATACTGCATGCCAATTGTGCGTATATCCACAACTCTTGTCCTTGGCAAGCACGCACAGGTCAAAATGGCGTAGCCACCATGAAAGAGAGAAGGCATGGCAATGATGTCACCGTTAGTGAGTTAGTTTAGTGATCTCATTTCTTGCTCTCTTTCTGCTTGACTGCAAGATTAACACACCCAGTATAATGAAAAGGAAATGCCATGTATAAATACACAACCCTGTCAGGCCGCACTCGTGCGCGCGCACCCCACAACCCCTTTGCGTCTCCCCATTCTCCTTCTTATCATCATCACGTTTTCACAAGATTGCCTTTTTAAGACCAAGTGATGTTGTGTGTGTGTGTGTGTGTGTGTAACTGCCTTCAGGCAGTGAACAGCACCTACGTGCTCGCAACAACGGTCAGGGACAACCTCCCAACGGTGGGTATTCACATTCATCACAATATAAAGATGCTGCCTGCACTTTCATTAGACAGTTCTTTACCAACAATTAGCAGTATGGACTGTGTTGGCATGGACTTGTATGGGTTTGTGAGGGGGGAGGGGCACTGAGTACGTGAGGGAATATTTGGCCCACACACTGAGACATACGATCTTAGACAGAGTCAATAGTAGAGTTCACAGATCAAGACATCAGGTTGTGCCACTGCTGGTCTGCGTATCTAAAACATTGTGGAGTTTGTTAAAATTTTTGTTGCAACAACAGATTTATAAAACCAGTGAAAACAATTGTGCTGCCAGGTCCAACCGACCGCATATACTCAGCAAAGAGGGTGGCAAATGAAAACAGTGGGCTGTAACACTGAGAATACTAAGGAACATGATACAACCATATATTCAGCTACAAACAATGCCACTTTCCCCATCTCATGGTTGTACAGGGAATTTGACGCACAAAAGCAGCAGGAGCAATGTGCTCCGTGCCCTGCGTGATGGCTATAAGAAGCTCACACAAAAGGAGGGCTTTCAAGCAATGGATTATGTGTGGCTGAGGCAGAAGATCTGGCCATCGAAATCTATGTTTAGGTAGACTGTCCTCTCCCTTTCTCTGTCCGTAGCCTAGTTTCCCTGCACTCCTGTCTGTGCAGGGTTTGATGTTTATTTAGTAAAGACTGTTCAGCTAATCGGCCAGGGGCAGAACCTCGCCAGTTGCAATTTATTTTAGCAGGGTTTCAATTTCGCACCGATTTTTACATATTGCAAAGCCATGTTTTATTTCTGGTATAATTTGGAGCTAGCCAATTGGGGCGCACATGCTCAATTTGCTGTGGCGTGGACCCGCTTTTTGAGCAGCCAAATGCTGTGTCCGGACAGCCAGAGCACAACATTGAGTGCATCAGAGTCATTGCAACGACAAATAAAAACTGCAACAGAAATGAAGTGAAAAGACTGTGATTGGCGAAATAAGCAAATTCACATGGCATTTCACAACAAAAACACCCATCTGGGGTGTAGGTGCCCTACCTGTGCGTTTGGTCCTGTCACTCTGTACATAGAGCGACTTAAAAGAGAGGAAAAGTAAATTACGCGGCAATGAAAAAAGGGGAAGAAAAAGTATGCAGGCGGTATACACCACTCCCCATATTGATTAGGGAAAAGAAAGCATTTATGGTACCAAGTACTGTAAGACTCCTTCACCAGCAGACATAAAAGGCCCAGTGAGAGGTCCGACCAACAAAGTACTACAAGAAAAGAAGTCACAAGGAGACTGGATTACCAGCCTCAAACAAGCAAGAGCACCAAGCACAAAACTGCAGAGCTAAGTAAGGGTCTGACAGACCACCCGTCATTGCCAGCCTCAAAATAGATCACATAGCCAGCCCTACAGCACTGAACCTGCCGTGCTACTCCACCAACACAGTCGTACAGTGCAAGCCTATAGAAAGGTCCACTAAGCAAACACTGCTTGCACTGCCTCAGCATGTATATATATGATCTCTTTCAACACAGAATTGAAATAAATGTCAATGTTACTGAGTGGTGGCTGTTTGTTTGCACCTTGCTTCTCAGACAACAACAGCTTTGATTACCCTAAACATCATCATGCCGGTAGCGTTTACACTACACTTTTACGATTATTTCAGTTCCCAAACAGCGTTAGTATTAGCATTTTGTTTCGTTAGCGTTGCTGCAAGACCTCCACATACATCATGTTGAGCTGCATGGATATAGGTAGCAGCAAACGGCTGGCTCTCAGGATTTCTTTGACTTTCTAAAACTTGTCCATGCCAGGTGCGCACTTTCCAATACTTTTACCAACTCTCATCCTCAGGAGCCGGTTCCAGGCCAAATCTCCATGCAGCTAAATCCTCTTATTTTCTGTCACACCAGTTGGGCATGAGTGGTTGCCACTGTCTGCAGTGCGTGATTTTTATTTCTATTTGCTTTATTTCTATTATCTTTTGGAAAAGGTTTATGTGCCTGATCAAAGCGGCTTGTTCAGCACATTCTGCCCCAGAAATCCAACGGCTAAACAAACCCACTGTCCCCATATGGCTTAATAACTTATGTTGAACGGAAACACAAAAAAAAGTGCATCGGCCGTAGAAAGTCCACGCAGAAAAGCAAGGATAGAGAGCCACCTAGGTACCGTGAACATTTTCACTGCACAATATTGCTACATAATTCAGTCTGTGATAGTCTATTACAAAGAAGCTCTATAAATAGAAGCAGCAAGCAGTAAAGGAAGACTGAATGACTGGTTGCTCCAATAAGGGGTCTAGCGTAAAGCTGCTTTGACGACATAAATATGAACGGACTTGCATAATATACATACCCAAACTACATGCACAGCAGGGGCCCTTACACGAAATAATGTTGCTAACACAATTACACATGTCCAACAGACTCAAACAAGCATGTGTCCATGTCCACAAGCTAAAACAATTACATTTGTCCAACAGACTCGAACAAGCACGTGTCCATGTCCATAAGCACAGACAAGAGGCACTGCCAATGCTTCCTATTTTTTGCCTTGTCAGCTGCTAGCATGAGCAGCTAAGATAACAAGCAGCCAATATAATAAACGAGCAGACAGTGCACTCCTGCTTACTGAGTATGCAGGCTTGTTGCGTGCTAGCTAGCTAGGGCAGCCTGCGGCCAATACGTTCTGCTAGCTCGTACAGCCTGCACTCAATACGTTTTCTAGCTAAGATAGCTAAGACTGCCAGCACACAAGCCTGCATGGTTGTGAAATATAATTCAGACCCTAGCTCCTGCACTCAATACGTTTGCTAGCTAAGACAGCTAAGACTGCCGGCACACAAGCCTGCATGGCTGTATAATATAATTCAGACCCTAGATCGAACTCTTAACTCTTGCTTTTAACCAAAATCCATGCCCTGTCCAAAACCCAGACAAAAGGGAACCTGAATCCTTCGGACGAGGGTTCCTTCCAAAAGGTTCGAGGCTTGATCTAGCAGCCATCCGTAGCCCTGCACCAGGTCGACTACGAGGGCTGCTGTCAGAAGACTGCAAGAACTTAGTCTAACGCCCTTGATCAAGCACCCCTCTGTAGCCATGCATCAGGTCGACCACGAGGGCTGCTGTCAGAAGACTGCAGTAACCCTGCACCAGGTCGACTACGAGGCTGCTGTCAGAAGACTGCAAGAAGTTGATCTAACGCCCTTGATTATTTCTAAAGCGTTGGACAAAAGGCGACGAGGGAGCGGCTGCAAGGAGCGACTGGAAACGGTGCACGTGCTCAAGGAAGTAGCTGCCTAACGGTGCACGTGTTCAAGTTAATATTTGCCTAACAGTGCACGTGCACAAGGAAACAGCTGTTTAACGCTGCACGTGCTGAAGGAAATAGCTGTCTTTTAATTGCACGTGTTGAAGGAACGTGTTTTAATTGCAGCGTGTTGAAGGAAATAGCTGTCTTTTAATTGCTAGGGGAGCTCAATGCACACACAGGAACCGTAGTGGCATGCTGATTCTTTTCTTCCGTGCTTCATATATTCAATGAAGAAGCTCGGAACCTCTGGCATGAACCCAAAACGCGCAATCCTAAAAGGAGCCAGAGCGCTTGCTGCTGCTCACTGCGAAAGGAGCCAGAGCTCTTGCTGCTGCTCACTGCTACTGCAAGCGTGTCAGGCCCCCAGGTGTAGGTTGGGAATCTTCACCTGCGCATGTGCATGTGTGTGTGTGTTTGTGTGTGTGTGTGTGCGTGTGTGTGTGCGTTTGTGTGTGTGTGTGTTTGTGTGTGTGTTTGTGAGTGTGCGTGTGTGTGTGCGTGTGTGAGTGTGTGAGAGTAGGTGGTGCTTCTTATGCAGTAATGTTGAAGTTGTGCAGGGTTAGCGAACAAGGGTTAGCGCACACACGCACGCACGCACGCACGCACGCATGCGCACACACACACAAACACACAGAGCTGTGCAGGGTTAGCTAGAAACATAAGTAGGGTTGGCCAGGACCGTATACATACACCATATATGACCGTATATTTGGTGATTTCCCTGCCAAAAATACCGTATAAACACCATATATAATATATGTATGGTTCTGGCCAACCCTAAACATAATCATAAACAGTGCATGCGAGATGTTTTGGCTGGAAGCATTCAGCTGAACTTGAATCTGTGGTGTACACATACAATATACCTAAACAATTCTTTGTTTGTAATTGCGGGTCGATTTATGACCGTGCACTACATTTACAGAAACGGCAGTTTAACAATTGCACACGAGCACAGGACACCAGTACTCAGGAGTGTTGCCTGAATGCCTGTTTTTCCCCGTCCATTTCATTGACCGCATGCACCTGAATTGAGGCGCGAAGTGGCAGGCCAACGAAGTGAACAAAGAAGGCAGACGAGGGGAGGGTGAAGGTGTAACGATGACATATAGAAATACAATTCCAAGTCGAGCACCTCGAGTATGCCCTTTACAACCAGTGTTGTGCACCTGACGCTTGACGGCGTCAATGGCAAATGATGATGACGGCGTAATGATTGTCAAATTGACGGTGAAAATAATAAATTATGCCGTCAATCGTCAGAGTTTAGTGACGGTAACGCCGTTATTTACGATCGTTATTTACGGTGCCATTTTTGAATGACGCCGTATGTGCACAACACATTTTACAACGCGCTGCTACTAAAACGTACACATTTTATGTTCGTACCTTTCAGGTCATCATCTGGCCGCTGGTCCCTGTTCACGACGCTCACCTCTTCGAAGCTTTGCAGACCGTGCGTCTCCCTCTTCTTCAGCCGGAGCAGCGTCTCCTGAAGCCGCCACCACCTGTGCGCATTTTGATTCATCGTTACGATGATCTCGTCACAATATTCAATTCGTTTATATCCATCGTAATATTCAACGTGGGTCAAGAATCAATGACAAACACGTCTATTGGTTTAGTTTAGTTTAGTTTGAATTGCAAAGGCATTCAGCCTGGGATGGCTGCGCAAACTATGACAAGCACGTCTGTGATTTGCTGTGAAGGGCTACACAAAATTACGTCTTTAGTTTAGTTTAGTTTAGTTTAGTTTAGTTTAGTTTAGTTTAGTTTAGTTTAGTTTAGTTTAGTTTAGTTTAATTTTGTTTAGTTTAGTTTAGTTTGAATTGCAAAGACATTCAGCCTGGGATGGTTGTGCAACCTATGACAAGCACGTCTGCGATTTGCTGTGAAGTGCTGCACAAAATTACGTCCTCTGAGGCAATGACTGTGGAGCCTCTTCAATACAGACGTCTGAAATCAACACAGACGTCTGAAACTCAGTCAAGAGTCGTTCTTAATCGCCTCTGAGGCAATGACTGTGGAGCCTCTTCAATACGGACGTCTGAAGCTCACTCAAAAGTTCGGCACTGACCAGCAATCAGCAATCAGCACTCAGCACTCAGCACATGCCCCTATACTTTTATACATCGCCTTTGACCTTTTTGTGACAAATTTGTGACTCACTTCAAATGGAAAGAGGACACAAAGTTCAGCGCAGGCTTCTTCTATACATTTCCTGTGACCTTTTTGTGACTGATTTGCGACTCACTTTTTGTGACTCACTTAAAATGGACAGAGGACACAAAGTTCAGCGCAGGCTTCTTCTATACATTTCCTATGACCCTTTTGTGACCCTTTTGTGACTCACTTCAAATGGAAAGAGGACACACAACAGCTAGGGTTGGCCAGAACCACAAATCTACAGTTTATATACGGCATTATTGGCAGGGAACTCACCAAATATACGGTCATACACGGCGTATTTATACAATTCTGGCCAACCCTAACCATTGCTGCTCCTGGTCTGGCAGATTCGTGCACTTCAGCACAGGCTTCTTCTTCTATACATTGTCTGTGACCTTTTTGTGACTGATTTGCGACTTACCTCGATAGAGGTACCACACCCCACTCGTTGCTGCTCCTGGTCCGGCAGCAGCACCTCAGCATCCTCCATCTCACCTGAAGCAGCAAATTTAAATTTAAAGAAAAAATATCACCAAACGCAACAACATTGTGGGAACTGATCGCATGCATTCGTTTGGCAGCAGCATCTCAGTGATTTCAGTTACACCTGCAGGCAACACACACAAATGTTTTGACGAGAGGCGTTCTACTCACAGCTTACACACACACACATACACACACATACACATGTTTTGACGAAAGGCGTTTTACTCACAGCTTACACACACACACACACACACACACACATACAC
>Ga0307966_1004307_pt1 | contig 10580 bp, 10 predicted proteins | sample OrgLakmetagen646_FD_203141 | JGI IMG/M metagenome (GOLD analysis project Ga0307966, IMG submission 203141) | Saline water microbial communities from Organic Lake, Antarctica - #646 | ecosystem: Environmental > Aquatic > Non-marine Saline and Alkaline > Saline | place: Antarctica: Organic Lake... | reverse complement strand
CTGAGGGGCTGGGAGTCCCTCTGGGGGGCTCTAGAGGGCTTGGAAGTGCCTCTGGGGGGCTCTAGAGGGCCTGGGAGTGCTCTGGGGGGCTTGTGGCTGCAAAATTCGTTAAGTGCCCAAAATTGTATTATACGGAGCAATTTGAAAAATACGGTTAAATACGTGATAAATACGATATGACGTATAATACGCCTACGCCGTTTGACCCATCCCTGTTAAAAACCCGTTTTTTAAAAACCCAATGCGAGCTATGCGAGGGGCACACAATCTAGTTATTTACCCCCATACAGCCTATGCGAGGGCATTTCTCTGAGCTGCACGTGCACGCGTATGCACACGCGTGTGTGTGCGCGTATGTGTCTGTGCGCTGTGTACGTGCGTGCGTGTGTATACGGTTGTGTACGTACGTGTGTGCGTGCATAGTGTACTTGCTCGTGTGTGTATGCGTGCATACGTGTGTATGTGTACTTGTGTACGTGTGTGCGTGTGGGTACGTGTGTTGTGCACGCATGTCCGTGCCCAAGCGTGCGCATGTGTGCGTGCGTGCGCGTACGTGTGTATGTGCGTGTGCGTACATATGTGCGTGCGTTGTGTACATGCGCGTGTGTATACGGTTGTGTACGTACGTGTGTGCGTGTGTTGTGTACTTGTGCGTGTGTGTGCGTGTGCGTGTGCACGTGTGTGTGCGTGCACGTATGTGTGTGTGCGTGCGCAAACGTGTGTGCGTGCGTTGCGTGTGTGTGTATACGATTGTCTACATACGTATGTGCGTGCGTTGTGTGCTTGTGCGTGTGTATGTGTGTGCGCATGTACGTGTGTGTGCGTACATGTGTGCATGCGGGTACGTGTGTGCGCGCGAGTACGTGGTGCGTGCATGCGCATGTGAAGGGAGAAGACGCCCTTCCTCTTGGTGTCCTTCCTCCCCAAGAGAGGGCCAGCCTCCTAACCTGTTGGTCCCCTTGGGGGCCTTGATGGGCGGCTTTCTCGGCCTGTCCCCATTCATGCTTAAGATTTAGTCAATTAACCCCAATGCGAGCTTTGCAAAGCCCTTGTAACTTACTTATTTAAACTGCTCCAAACACACCGTGGAGGGGTCAGAAACGTTCACAGTACGCGGTGATATACCACCTACACGGTACGGCCCAATTTGTTCAAAACGGTAGTCCTCACGCTAAATACTATACGGCATAGAATACAAATACGCCGTATGAAACATCCCTGCAATTTGTGCAATAAGATATCAAAGCATATACAGATTTTACGATTTTAATTTTTGCCAAACCTCAGCGCCCTTTTCCCGTCAAAGCTTCCAGTCAACCTATGAATGCGGGCGCAAGCGCATTATTCTGGGTGGCCACTAATTCTGTTGCAAAATTTCTTGGTGCAATAATTGAACTAGAAGCATGAATTCATAACAGCTGTAAAGCACGTGAAGCATGAATACATCATAAACATTTGTAACTGTGGGCGTATCAAGCAGGAGATTTCGTGTGAATATCTTTGGGCAATTGCACTTTTTTTAAATGGGCATGGTGCTCAAGCTAGTAAAAGTGCCATTTCCAAATCTGTCATAGAGCATGCACAACTTCTGTAATAAGCTCGCCTACGCCAAATTTGGTTCTGAGGGCACGAAACTTAATAGAGCCAGCCATTTAGAACTACAAGTTTTGCCAACAAGTGTACGCCAACATTGCACTGTATTGCTGGATGCTCTCTTTGCTTGGCATCCTTTGTCTGCTATGGTGGAGGAAAACTACGATATCTGGCACCGAAGGCTACCTTAACCTTAATTTACGTAAGGAGTGACAATTACCTGCAAATTTCCTTCCTCAATCTAAAGGCCTGCAAATTTGCTTCCCTCAATCTGAAGACGTATATCTCACCTGTTCCGCTGAACTCTTGCCACACCTGTCAGCACAGCACTACCTGTTCTGAACTTATTCATCTACATATACATTAAGATAATGTCTGCTTGCATAAATCACCAAAGATGTAATTTAGTAGGCACCTTTTTTTTCCCTTCCCCACTGACCCTCTTGCCACAACCGCCTGTTTAGCCCTACCTCTCTCCATGCCATGCACATTTGAGAACAACCAAAAGGACGCGTGCCTACATACGTAAATCATTAAAAAATCAGCTGACGCATCCACTGCTGACCCTCACCTGCTAAATTATTTCTTTATGTACCATAATCTAACATCTTGTAGATACTTGGGTTTAGGGTGAGGGTTTAGGGTTAGGGTTTTACCTTGGGAAAATATCACACACATACACACATACACACACGTACACTCACACACACACGTACACGTACACACACACACACACACACGAGAGCACGAGCACCCCCTGATCATATAAACCCTAATACGTGAACCACCTTCCTCCTACTATGAGTTACGTTAGGCGTCAACCCCTTCCACAATGAGCGCCATTTTTTAGGGTTAACCCCCTAAACCCTAACCCTAATGAATAGCATGGACCTACCTCATGTGCCACCTGTGCGTTATCTGCTAGCTCTTGCATGGCTGCGCGTGATTTGGAGGGCAGCTGGGACTCGTAAGCGCAGCGAGGGCAGCAGCACTCAAACCCATAAGCAGCCTGAACGCATCAATCCATGTGTGTGCTTCGTCAACAGGATGAAAATACAACAAGCAAAGGTGGAGCACCGCTGCAAAGCAAGGTTTAAGGATGATTGTCTTCTTTATATTCATCAGAAGCGTTGCCAATGTAAGAATGAATGGGTTGAACCACGAGTCTGAGCCTATTCAGCCACTTTTTGGCGCAGTTGGGGCCACTCACGTGCATGAAACTTGCCAACGTTATCTGGCTGGGTAGCGTCTTGCTTTCAAATGTGATACGTGTACTGGCTGCCATAAAACATAAAATGTGCCAATCCTACAACGGAGGCCTCGTAGCCTCCTCCTCTAAAACAAACAGGATCTTTCTGCTTGAAAACTGATGAAGTATCGTCAGCTTTTTTTGCTTTTGCTTCAAGGCGCCTAGCAATTCTAACAGCGGTGTTAAAGCCCATACTCCAGCGTCGAGCTTCGCACTGAAGTTTCAGACAAAAGCTCGTTCTGCTGGCTTTGCTGTCCTGTCTCCTGCCTACATCCTTGCACACTAAGCAAAGCTCAAAAATCAGCTGTCAACACAGCACCTTGGGCAAGCCTGAACCGCAGATTCAGCACACACACCTGGAGGTGCTTGCGCCGCTCCTCCACGGGCCGAATGAGTTGCGGTCCCATGTACGAGATGGTGACAGGCTCTCCTTTCTGAAGTGTAAGCAAACAACAAGCTATACAATCAGTTCAGAGGGATGGGTGGTGGGGGGTGACATCTGTGTCACCAAGTATAAGGGAAAATTGTTGCCATGAAACTCATTTGTCGTTGGTCACAGTCAGTGTTTGGCTGTACTTGACAACATGCACACGTGCACCGATCACCTTACACGCACGGGCCAAGACTTTGCACCACTACCTGTATATCGCGAGACGCGTGCATTACTATGTGCGGCTCGGTAGAGCTCTCTTGCAAGCTGCCGCTGCTGGGGGTGCCACTGGTAGTGTCGCTGTTTGTGGTGGTGGTGGTGGTGGTGGTGGTGCTGCTGCTGCTGCTGCTGACGGTGCTCTTGAAGTTTTGTGGGGAGTTGGAAGAGCATAGGGTGAAGAAGGATGTGTTAGGGGTGCACGAGTGGTTAAAGAGCGAAAAAGCAGGCCTGCGCAAAGAGGGTAGGAGGGAGCAGATCTTGGAGTGTGAACAAGGTAAAGCTAAGAAAGACGTGCTCAGAGAGGCGTGCATGCTAAGAAAGATGTGCATGCACACGTCTGCGTTACAACTTCAATGGAGAAATGGTTCACATCAAGAGCTCAACCGATCTGGAGTTTGTGTACACGACTTAGCACGCACAAGGTTATACACACAAAGAGAATCACCAACCCACGCATGCGTCACCCTACACCTGCACCTAAGCTTGTCTGTAGCAAAACACCAACATAAGTACTCACCACACTCCACAATGTCCACCAAGTGAAGGAGATGCTACGCCCCTGTGTAGTATAAACGTAAGGGATGATGATTGTGACTAGGAAATAAGCAAGTTTGATTGCAGGGTACGTTAGCGTCGGTGAAGCCAAGGGCGATGCAAGTGGGTTCAGTTAACGAGCAGAGTAGAGACGAGCCTATGTGTCTCTTGCAGGTGCGTACAACCAAAAAATCAAGCCTGGCCTTGCAGCTTCAACTCCAGGGAGCTCCAACCTCTTCACAGCAATGGACAAACCTTTAGTCGCACGAGCAATTTGTATGGTAGTATAAGGAGACAAGGTTTACGCTGCCATTACTCAAGGGGCCAACTTTTTCAAACAAGCATGGGCCGGGTGCCTTGTCAAAAATGTACCTGAAACGAGCATGATATCCTAGTAATTAAAAGGCTGTGAGGGTCCTTTTTGAGGCGACACTGTTTCACAAATCACGTTGCTCAGACCTTTCTCTCTTTCTCTCCTAATCTCCTACTACTCGTGAGATTGTAAATTGAGGGTGAGCAAGTCACATTGCATCAACGTACTGCTGGCACTGTGATTGCTGGATTCAATGGGGAGCACTCGATAGACTCCACAAACCAAACAGAGAGTCCACATCACACCCACCTCAGCTGCGACGCAGCAAAGTCCTGGATTGCACTGCTGTATGCATTGTACTTGATAACTAAGGATGCCTGAGCCAAAGCAGCATCACTGGATGTCCCCCTCATGTCTCCCGCTGCTCCTGTTCCTGCTCCTGTTGCTCCTCGACTATTCATGCTTTGTTTGTCATGCCCGCCATATGGCCCCTGCTGCTGAAATTGCAGCAGTAGCCGTTGTAAGCACGTAAGCCGCGTTTCGTGCTCCCCATCGGATCCAGGACCTGCTTGTTGTTGGCTGCAGTCTCCATGTGGCATTCCTTCACCACTCTTGCTGCTTAAGACCTCACTGCTGCTGCTAACGCTGTCGCCGCTGCTGCTGCCTTTGAACAAGGTGTTCAGCCAAGCATCTTTGCCAGAGGGGCCTGTGTGCTCTCTCGTGTGCTGCTCGCACAAGTGAGATGCCAGGGCTGCAATCATGGTCGCAGGGGATGCCTGTGGGTCAGCCTGCAACGAATGGCAGTTGAACATGTTTCTGATATGACATGTGCACCTATACGCAACCATGGCCTCTTGTGGGAGGAGCCTGTGGGCCTGCCTGCTACGTGGCAGCTCAAGTGTTGCTGAAATGCAATCATCTGTGTGTATAACTGCCATGTTTGATGCACCGTCCTAACAACCCTGCCTGGAAAGATTGCCAAAACATAAGGAGGGGCAGGCGTGGCAATACCGCCAGGCTGTACCTGACATACTGCGGACAACGGTGGTGTAACCAGAAGGAGCTCTCCAGCTGAAACGGGGGATAAAGCCAAGAACTGAACTCCATCTGCATCATCACCTGCATGCACACACCATACCTTTACCTCAATTTCATGCACAGAGCACAAAACAGGCTGGTGAAAATGAGCTTCAATACACGGAAATTACATGCGCACACACATTCAACACATTCAGTAAACGCACGTGCCTGTAAGAATGCAATGTAAATGGTGTGTCTGATGCACGTACTCTAACGTATCACGCATCACACACCTCGCAATTCAAGCTGCGGTGACAGGTAAGAAGAGAGGGGAGAGCTTGTTTGATATAAATATGCTGAACCCGGTCCTGCCCTGGTTCTGCCTGTAGGTCTTTTGCAGTTGTTCATTTTCCTGCTTGGGATGTGCTGGTGCAGGGGGGCCCTCTGGCCAAAAATCATCCTGTGACTTTTTTGTTGCAAAGAAATGGATGAGGACGCGATTAAATTCATAAATATTATTGTTTACATGTTTGCGTGTTTGAAATTTGAGTTGCATTCGCATCATTCAACCCTTGAGATCTGCGAACGAGACGAGTTCGACACTGATTGCCATTGTCGATGATTTAATGCGGTGAAAACTATTATGAGACGGTAGAAGATGCCTAAAAGTTCTTGGAAGAGGATAGCAAGGGGATAAATACGGGAACGGTATGATTTGTTAATTAACAAATAATTGAAGGTCATACTTGGAATTCCCTGATCACCCACAATGAGGTGAGAATTCAAAGGGACACACGGTAACGCATGCTCACACGTCTGCACTACAAGCACAAAATACATGTGTGCACACTTCCTCTAACCATCCTCTGTCTTGCTTGCTTGCCAATGCAGATCTTCTCTGTCCCTGTGCTCCCTCCTCCTTGCGGCTGTGCTGCTCGCGAGCGCACTCCCTGGCAGCAAGGCTGCAGGGGGTGGCAGAGGCCTAAGGCAGCAGGACGTTGCCAGCAGGAGTTCCCTAGACAAGGACGACAAGAAAGGGGAGGATGAGAAGAAGTGCCCTGAGAAGGTCATCGAGGAGGAGTTGAGCATTGAGTGAGTTGCTGACTTGCTTTTTTATTAAACAGATCAAAGATCAAAGTGAAACACCTTACAACGATTGTTCCACACAAGCATCTAAAACCATGGAGCCACGCAATTGTCACAGACTCGTTTCCAATGCGTTTGTGTGCGTGTGTGTTTGTGTGCAGGTGCATCTGCGCATGCCCCAAACATGAAGGTGAGTGCGCACGTGAGATGAGTTCGAACTATGTGCTAGTGGATCTGATCGCTTGATCTGGGGAAAAACACAGGCAATTGCTAGGAGTTTTGGACCCTTGCTCTTTCTCTATAACACCGTGTTTATTTGATCAAGGACAGCAATATCTTGCCACACCTCCGATGCTTGCAGACGTGAAGAAAGACAAGCCTTATGATGACTACAAGGCCACAAACCAGACTGATGCACGAGCTGGAGAGCTCCCTAAGCTCCCTGGATTTGATAACGACGAGGACGACAAGAAGGACGACAAGAAGGACGACAAGGAGGACGACAAGAAAGAGGACGAGAAAGACAAGGAGGAGAAAGACTGCCCTGCCCCCATCACCAAGCGCAAGATCTCTGTGCGCTGCGAGTGTGATTGCCCTCCTGGTGGGTGGTGGCACTTTTTGATCACAATAAAGGATGATGGTTGAAGTCTTTTAGCGAACCACTTTTCTCAATCTTAGGACCTGCACTCTAAGAGCGTTGTCAAGTGTCAAAGTTTGTCAATTATGACTTAAATCAAAAAAACGTATTCAGTTGTTTGTTCGGCCACGGTAACGTTCCCCCTCTTCTTCATTTTGTCTACCTACAGTGATCATGAAGGACGATATGATGCCGGGAAAAAACTGTACAGGTGGGTGGAAGAGACTTTCTTTGTGCAAGTCCTCTTTCAGATTATGAGACTCCAAGAGGTAAATGTGTGCTGCTTTCTTGCTTATACCTAGTTTGTTGCAAAGGCAGCAAACAATTAATGCTGGCCGGTTGGTTCCTTCCTTTCTCCAAGTTCCGATCATCCTCTTCTTTCTTGATCCTTAAACTGATGTGCATTCATTGTTATGCAGAAGACGACAAGTATGATGACGATGACAAGAAGGAAGAGGACAAAAAGGACGACAAGAAGGAAGAGGACAAAAATGACGACAAGAAGGATGAAGGTAAGATAGTTTGTGGGGGAGGCACGGCTTGCTCTACTTGAAGGCAGTTCGCATACTTCGCTTCTCCCCATCATTTACGCATTGACATTTTTTACATGCTCTATTACGCAGATGTCCGAGAGCTGCTGGAAAAGGCCGCTGAAAGACTGCGAGAGGACGGCAGGCTGGGTGTGCCTGGTGATGTCATGGCTACCATTATCGATCGTATTGTCATGGTGGCCTCTGAAAGTGATGATCTCTCGATCGACTCTGTTGATGCTGCTAGCAACGTTCTCGTGCAAGTCATTGACAGTGTACGCCAGGCAGGTGGCAGTGCTTAGTAATTTTTGACGGACAAGCTATTCTGGATCGTGATTTAAGGTGTCCCCGTGATCTTTTTTGTGCATTTAATTTTTAGCTCATATGTCTCCTCTTATCATTAAACTGTACATCTGGGATGGCCATTTGCCCTTTTGTTGAAGATGCATAAGAACCAAGTGTCCAAGGTAAACATTGTAATCAGGACCACTAATCTCGTTTGCAATGATGAAGGATTTCTAATAAAGGAATGAGAGCAGAGAAACAGGTAACCGTAGTCCAAACTTAAAACATCTATACAGAAGTGCAGGAAGACAATCAAAGCATTAATGCAAACAAAATTGGTTAAATGCCCAGCATGCATGAATGATAAAAAGCTGACTGATGAGGGGAAGCAAGGTTATCACGCAATGGAACATATGTCAAAGGTTCTGTCTACATTGCCTACTGCAAAAAGCTTTAAGTTTTAAGTTGGCCTTTGGGAGAGTTTATGTGGCGATTGGTGCCACCATCCATACAATAAGAATGTGTGAGTGGTGAGTAAAGAGACGCAAGTTATTATCACCCAACTCTTCGAAGATGCGCAGAATCTTGTCTGTTATTGCGACGGTGATTTGACCTGACATGAAATGGAGTGTCTTGGTTTATTTTAGAGACCTACGTTATCTGCCTGGTTTGTTGCGGTAGCCTGGAAATCGCGTCGCCAAATCTGGTGTCCTTGTACATTTAGGCAGTACTCATATTGCTTAGGTAGTACACTTAGGTAGCGTTCTTATCGCGATAGTTCATCTGGTGTACGTGACGAGGTACACACGTACGCGCACGCACACATACACGTACCTGCACGTACACACAAGTAAGTGCACGCACGCACACGTGTGCACGCACACACACACACGCGCGTGCACACGTGTGCACGTGCATTTCAGAGGTCCAAAGGCTCTCGCATAGGCCGTATTGGGGGAATTAATTGCTGAGCCTTCTGAGCCGCTAGTCTCAGGCGGAGGGCGGTGGGGGAGAGAGAGGGTTCTTCCGTGGATGAAAATGGGAAAAAGAGGGCAACTAGTGACGCTGCGCCCACAGTTCGACCTGGAGCTGCACAGTTTCACCTACAGTTTTGAACTGCAGCCTGCAGTTTATGTACTTCGGTGGGTCTGCTTAGGTGTGGCTAACGACAGGTGCAGGGTAGGTTAGGGCTGATAACTGCAGGCTGCAGTTCAGAACCTATCTGTAAGTTTGTATGCCTAAGCAGACAGACCACACACTTATTTGTGGCCCACCAAGACATTAGTCACCCCTACTGGCATGTATAGTAATAAAGTGCTAATTGCAGAGAGGGGCTTGGGTATGGAGCAGAAATGAAATACTTCTCATTCATGGGCTAATTTAAAAGTGCAGCCTTGCGCAAACGCTCGTAGTACTGCTTGATGACTCAGCGCTTTTGTTGGCCTGCATGTTTTTGAATTATGCGCACATGTGATTGAAGTGGGTGTCCTATACCGGTGCAAGGGATTGCTGCGGTTTCAAGCATGGAATGAGAGGTGTTTGATTTGAGAGATGCTGGAATGAACCCCAACAAAAACACCTTAGCCAGTATATCCTTGATTTGCCAACCATTTTCTAGTTGCACGAATGTCTAGAGTTGCTATGAGGTATTTTTTCATCTTCTTCTGTCTTAGCATGCTGTGCATAATTGCGTGACGAAGGTGAAAGCACTTCCTTGGCAAGGTGTACATGTCTTTATCATTTTGCCAAGCTGTGAGCAATGAGATATATAGCGTGATCTTTGTTAGTGCCAATACTGCTGCAACCTACTAGAGTAGCAGCTTGAACACAGGTTCAGGCACGAGCCACCTGATCTGTCGAATTTCCTTCCCGCATCAAGGTGAAAGGCGACTACTCTGCAATGCAGCACAACATTATTATTCCTTGACCCAGGCCAGGCTCACCCCTTTGTACTTGCTAGCCAAACGTCTCCTTGGCTGTTTCACTGCAGCTTGCGTACTAGCTAGCTAGCGTGTTCCTTCTTGCGCTAGGTCTAGTAGTTTTGGCCTGCTTCCCCCTGCTCTTGAATCTTGATAGAAAAGCCCGTGTCTTGAGATCTAGCCCTATAAATCACTGTTTCTTCTTTGCTCCATGTTGAGAGTGGGGTTAGCTTTTTCCTTTGTAGCGTTAGGGAGAGTAGGTCGTAGAGCGCTGCTCTGGCCCAGGATCCACAGTTATTTTGTGATCCTTCTCTGTACTCTCTCCCCTATAGGTTTCCAGCTACGAGGCCTAGGTTTTGCGCTTTTGCCCCTAAGTTAGAGTGGGGTCGGGTTTCTGTAGGGGGAATTGTGTTGGAGCCTTTTTTCGGCGCACCAGTCATTGCTATGGCTTAGTTTGCTCTTATCCTGGCTGGTTCCTCCACACCAATCATCCCTAGTCTGGCCTAAGCTTTTGTGGTCACACCATGCTCCTACCCAGACCAGGATAAGTGGGATGCAATGATTGGAAGGGTGATCAAAAGCAAACACAACTTATGGCGAAGCACACTGACTGCCATTATCCGTGGAGATGTCTATAGTTTTGGATTGGGCGCCCCCTCCATCTACGTGGAATACCACAGGCGCTCAGCAGTAGCACTCGCAACAAGCCTAGAAGACCCTTCTGAACGTCACCAATCTGTGACCATGCATCTCCTGACCCACCAG
>Ga0307966_1004306_pt1 | contig 10580 bp, 12 predicted proteins | sample OrgLakmetagen646_FD_203141 | JGI IMG/M metagenome (GOLD analysis project Ga0307966, IMG submission 203141) | Saline water microbial communities from Organic Lake, Antarctica - #646 | ecosystem: Environmental > Aquatic > Non-marine Saline and Alkaline > Saline | place: Antarctica: Organic Lake... | reverse complement strand
CAGTGCCAGTTCGACATCGTCGTCGAGTTCCTCCGAACCAGTCGTCGGCTCGACCTCGAGCCAGTCGTCGGGACGATCGGGAGCTGGGAATTCGGCACCCGCGTCGCTGTACACCGCCACCGGGTAGGTCGGTTCCCACGGCTGGAGCTCGACGGGAATGTCGAGCACGGCAGCCAGATCGGCAGCCCCGGGGTCGATCCGTTCGCCGCGGATTGCTCGCTCGTGCGCGACGAACGATGCACGGGGACCCAGATCGAGGAGGGGAGCGAGGTCGGACCACGAGTGGTACTGCGCAGCCACCTCGGTGAGTGGACCGATCGTGAAACGGCCCGACAGCCCGTCGGTCTCGTCGAGCACGACGGCCACGTGCTCCACGTCGGCGAGCAGCGCGAGGCGGTACTCGGCAAGCGTGGCTGCCGGCCACAGCTGGCGCCCGGTCGCAACCGCTGCCCGGGCACGATCCCGAAGGCGGAGCAGGCCCGGCCAGTCCCTGGTGGCGCACCGATCGTCGATCATCCGCACCAAGGCGTCGAGATCACCGGAGTGGATCAATGCATCGAGGTCGTTGTCCACCATCGCGTCAACCTACGCCCGAGCGGTCCGGGTCCCCGTACGCCACGCCGCAGGCTTGCCCATGGGGGACCGAGGGGCGACTCCGGCCCGCGGTCACGGGTGGCGCAGTGCGATGGTGATCCAGCCGTCGTCGCGCTTGCTCACTCGTGGCACCAGCGGCCCCAGCGCGTCGAGGACGTGCTGGTGATCTGCCTCGAGGATCCCGCTGATGATCAGCCATCCGCCCGGTGCGGTGACCCGGACCAGGTCGCCGGCGAGTGCGACGAGCACCGGGGCGAGGATGTTGGCGACCACCACGTCGAAGGTCTCGTCGATGTCGGCGAGCGGCGTGGTGTCGACGTCGATCTGTCCGAGGACATCGTTGAGCGCAGCGTTGTGGAGTGTGGCCGACACTGCGGCGTCGGCCACGTCGATCGCCCTGACCCGCTCGACCCCGTGCTGAGCGGCTCGGACAGCGAGCACTCCGGTGCCGCACCCGACGTCGAGGACGGACGAGACGACGGCGGGGTGATCGGCGGACTCGATCGGGCGGAACGAGTCGTGGAGGACGTCGACCAGCACGGCCATCGAGCCCTTCGTGGTCGGGTGGTCGCCGAGCCCGAATGCTGATCCGGGCTCCACGAGGGTGACGTGATCACTCGTGCGGACGTCGGGGTGGTCGCCAATCCAGCTCGGGACCATCACCATCGCCGAGTGGTACCGGATCGGTGCAGCGTGTTCACGCCATTGGTTGCCGGTCGCCGTGGTGACCTCGTCCACCCGCCACGTCCACGCCGGATCGAAGGTGGCGACGGCCCGATCGATCGATTCCGGCTCGTTGCCAACCGACGAGGTGATCTCGACCCGACCGTCGGCGACGTCGACTTCGCTCACACCGCGCACCCCGAGCTGCCAGAAACGATCGCTGACGAGATCTGCTGACTCGGCGGGCACCGACACCACGATCATTCGCTGAAACGTGTCGGTGTCGACGCCGTCGGTGTTCAAGCCATCGACCGGGACCTCGGTCACACGAGCGGCCAGGGGTATCGACGCCCGGTCGGGTCGGTCGGGAAGCGGCGTTCCTTCACCATCCAGGCGGCTCGACCCTGGATCGCCTCGACCTCGTCGTCGGCGAGGAGCGCGGCGATGTCGTCGGGGACGGCCTCGACCAATCGGTTCGCGCCGGCCAGCACACGATCGGGGAGTGGTTCGTCACCGAATTCCCAGATGACCGTTCGCAATTTGTATTCGGTGGCGAAACAGAGTCCGTGGTCGATCCCCCAGACCGTTGCGGCTCGCTCGGGGGTCCCGGGGACCAGCAGGCAGTGCCCACTCTTGCGATCGGTGTTGTTGGCCAGGATGTCGAGCGCTGCGAGGTCACGCAAGCGGTCGTGGAGCTCCGGCATCGACTCGAACACGGTGAAGTAGTGCTCGGTGTGGTCGGCAACGGCGAACCACTGGAACGAACCCTCGCCGACGGGGCCGTCGCGCAGCACCGTCGGCGGCACGACGCCGAGCCCCAGGAACTCACTCAGTCGGTAGGCCGCGACCTCACGCCGATGCAGGCCCGGCTCGAAGTCCCAGAGCGGGCGCTCACCGCGCATCGGCTTGTAGATGGCGGGGTGGGAGCGCCCCTCGTGGACGACATGGACGAGGAACGTCGCATTGGAGCTGTACGGCATGCGGCCCTCGACCTCGACGTCACCACGCAGGAGGTGTTCGATCGGATCGTCCACCTGGTCGACGCGAAGTTCGACGCCCTGGGGTTCCTCTGCTGCGTGGGGGTCGCCGTCCGTGGCGTCTCCGAGTTCGCTCACGCGTTCAGTTCATCCTGGGGCAGGCGTGTCCGTCGGGGTCGATCGGCGCCGAACACCATTGGCATTCGGGGCGACCGGACTCGATGATCTTGGAGGCGTGCATCGCAAAGGCGGTGGCCTGGCCGCGAGACAGATAGACGCGCACATGGCCTCGTGCCTCGTCGTCGATCATCTCACCCTGCTCGTCGAACTCACCGACCTCTTCGAGCTGGAGCAGGACCTTGTCGTTGGAACGGTCGTAGCCGAGCCCGATCGGTCCGAGCACGAACACCGGGTCGACCGGGTCGGTGAGCTCCATTGCACCGGGAATCGGCTTGTCCTCGGCCGGCGGGAGGTCGGCGAGCACCTTGTCGAGGTACTGCGCGATCGCAGCAGCTTGCTGCTTCTCACACTTCACGGCGACCCGGGTGCCATCGGCGCGGATCTGGAGGAAGAAAGTTCGTGCACCCGGGCGACCCTGGGTGCCGACGGTGAACTTGTCGACGTCGTCGAATTCGTGGAACACGGTCATGAGGGCTCCTGATTGGGATCGTTCATCGGCATCAGGCCGGTCGGAGTTCGGTGAGCGGTCGGCCCGTCGAATTCACCGCGAGGACGATCGGACCGCCGGCATGCCAGGTGATCGCACTCACCGACGCCGGGCTGATCACGATGCGCTGGAAGAGGTCGAGGTGGGTGCCCATCGCGTGGGCGACTGCGGCCTTGATCGTGTCGGCATGCGAGACGCACACGATCGTCTCGCCGGGGTGCTGGATGCGGAGTCGATCGAGGGCGGAGACCATCCGGGTCTGCATCTCGGTGAAGCTCTCGCCGTTGGGAAAGCGGAACGTCGACGGAGCGCGTTGCACGGTCTGCCATTCCGGCAGCTTGTTGAGCTTGACCAACTCCTTGCCGGTCCAGTCACCGAAGTCGCACTCGAAGAGCCCCCGGTCGATCTTGGTCTTCAGCCCCAGCGCGTCCGAGATCGGCTTCGCGGTCTCCTTGGCGCGTTCGAGCGGCGACGAGTACACCGCCGACACCTTCAACTCCGCGATGCGGAGTGCCGCGATCTTGGCCTGCTCCACACCCTGCTCGGCCAGGTGGAGGCCCTTCGCCCGACCGGGCAACACCTTGCCGGTGGTGGGGGTCTGGCCGTGACGGACCAGCAGGATGGTGGTCGGCTGCGGGGCCTTGGTGGCCTTCTTGCGTGACGCCGTCTTCTTGGTGGCGGACCGTTTCGACGACGTGGGCCGTGACTCCGGAACGGAGGTGCGGCTCGCAGGACGCTTGGTGGCAGCCTTCTTGGTGGCAGCGCGTTTCGTGGTGGAGGCAGAGTTCGTCTTGGACATGAGCCCTTCCGAATCTACTGTCCTGTGTCGTGGGAGCGCTCGTCGGGCCGGGTTCGGAGTGGGAACGAGAGGTCACAGCGTGTCGAGCGTGCCCTCGTCTCGTCGAGTGGCGCGAGCAGGTTGCCCGGGACAAGCGGGCCGCGTTTCGTGACGAGGACTACTGGGGTCGGCCTGTACCCGGTTTCGGGGACCCGGCAGCGCGCATCGTGATCCTCGGGCTCGCTCCGGCGGCGCACGGAGCGAATCGGACCGGTCGGATGTTCACCGGTGACCGCAGCGGCGACTGGCTGTTCCGGGCGATGCACCGCGCAGGTCTGGCGAATCAGGCCGAGGCCACGTCGGCCGACGACGGGCTCGAACTCACCGATGCGTGGGTCACCTCGGCGGTGAAATGCGCTCCACCGGACAACAAGCCGACGACCGTCGAGCGCGACCGGTGTGCGTCGTTCCTCACCAGTGAGATGGACGCACTCGCGAACAAGCGGGTCGTGCTGTGCCTCGGCGGCTTCGGCTACCAGGCCGTCACCACGTTCTTCGGGGTCCGACCCCGTCCCAAGTTCGGCCACGGGGTCGAGGTGTCGACCGAGATCCACGGCGCAGTCGGCCCGACGCTGCTGTGCTCGTTCCACGTCAGCCAGCAGAACACCTTCACCGGACGACTGACCGAAGAGATGCTGGATGCGGTGTTCGCGCGGGCGACCGAGATCGCCGGATCCTGATCACCCGCTCAGGCGAATGCGTCGGCGAGCGCCTGAGCTGCTGCTGCGTGCGCAGAGCGGGCGTCGGCAACGAGGTGGGGAAGTGAGAAGAACGCGTGGATCTCGCCCGGGTAGTGCAGGTGATTCGTGCTGACGCCGAGTGTTGCGAGCCGGTCGGCGTAGGCCACGCCCTCGTCGCAGAGTGGATCGAATCCGGCGGTCACGACGAATGCCGGCGGCGCAGCCGACAGCACGTTGTCGGCTGCGAGGAGCGGTGAGACACGCGGATCGTCGGCCGTTCCCTCGTCACCCGACAGGTAGTGGTCGGTGAACCAGCGCATCGATGATGCGGTGAGCAGGTAACCCTCGGCGTTGTCGACGTAGGACCGGGTCGACATGTTGCAGTCGGTGACCGGATAGACGAGCAACTGCAGGGCCAGCGGGACCACGGCTTCGTTGGCCACCACCGCAGCGATGTTGCCGCCCGCCGAGTCACCACCGACCGCGATCCGGGTCGGGTCGATGCCGAGCTCGGCGGCGTTCGCTGCAGCCCACACGGTGGCCGCAATGCAGTCGTCCAGCGCAGCGGGGAACGGTGCCTCGGGTGCGAGGCGGTAGTCGACGCTCAGGACTGCGTGGCCGGACCTGCTGGCGAGCGAACTGCACACGTTGTCGTGTCCGTCGATGCTGCCCATCACCCAGCCACCGCCGTGAAACCACACCAGCAGTCCGGTCGGTCCGTCGGAGGGTTCGGGCAGGTACAGGCGGGCGGGCACGCCTCCGGCATCGAGGTCGCGCATCTCGTGACACGGGTCGAGGATCGGTGGGATCACCGCGGTGCGTGTGGCCCGGGCGTCGGCGGGCAGTTGTGAGTCGAGCGGTGGTGCGCCTGCCTCGGCCATCAGGTCGAGGACGCGTCGAGCGTCGGCGTTCAGCGGCATCGGATCATCCTGGCAGTACCATGTCGCCCCTGTGAAGGCGAACCTCGACACCCCGATCGAATCCACCGTGGCCACCTCGTCGCGCCGGCGCCGGACTGTGGCGGCAGCGCTCGTCGGGCTGCTTGCGCTCACCGCATGCACGTCGGATCCGGGTCCCCGTCGCGTCGCCGAGGACATCATCGAGGGCGAGTACGAAGAGGGCAACATCACCGAGGCCGAGCACGACTGCATGTTCGCCGTGCTCAAAGACGACTACTCCGAGGACGAGCTCGTGACGATCGCCGAGTTGATCGAGAGCACCAACGAGGCGAACGTCGCCGAAGGCGAAGCCGAGGTGGCGCGGCTGCGCAACGACCTCTCCGCCTGCACTGCTTAGGTCCGCTCGGTCGATGGTCCGCTCGGTCGATGGTCCGGTGGTTCCTGCGCCGACGCGCCCTCGTTCCTCGGGACGATGTCGGCTCCGGCACCCCCGGACCATCGACCTCGCTCTGCTGCTGACTATTCGGGCGGCTTCGCAGGCTGCTTTTCCTCTGGCTTGTTCTCGGCTGCTGCCTTCTTCTTGGGGGGTGGGACTCCGACTGCTGGTGAGGGGTCGGCGGTTTTTGGCCAGCGGCGGCGGCTGACGATCGAGAGCAGTCGCAGAAGGCGCATCGCGGTCTCGTCCTCCTGGGCCGGCTTGGCCTCGATCACGCCGTCGGCGATCATTCGCTCGATGATCTCCTCGCCGAGTTCGGTGCGGGCGATGGTCAGCGTCCAGTCGTTGCTCTCACCGATACCCCCGGTGGCGATGTCGGAGTGCTCGGCGGCGAAATCGGGGCACGTGGTGCAGCCCTGACGGGTCCAGGCGTGGCATTCCTTCAGGTTGATCTCGTGATACGAGCCGTCCTTCATCCAGATCTGGAAGACGCCCTTGATGTTCATTTTCACCATGTCCTGCTTCTTCAGGCCGTACTTGGCCTCGAAGAGCTCCTCGAAGATGGCGTCGTCGAAGGTCTTGGAACAGAGCAGGCCGATGTTGACGACGAACGGTTTGGAGACCTTGCCGGCCTTGCGGTCCCACATCACCGGGGGTGACGAGGTCTGGCATCCCATCCCGACGAGTGCGAGACGTTCGAAGCCACGCTCACGAGCCTCGGGCAGCGCGAGCGGGTTCGCGCAGTAGGTGTAGCGGGACCCGGCGGTGGCCAGGATCTCCTCTTTCGTCTCCACGACGACCGGCTTGGCCTTCCACGCGTCGTCCTCCTCCACACCCGATACGAGTGCTGCGTCCACGTAGTCGTTCTCGCGCAGCCAGATGAGCAGCGCCGACACCAGCCCGCCGTCCTGGCCGTGGTCGTGGACCGTGGCGTCGGTGGCTCGGGTGAGGTAGAGCTGGCGCCAGATGCCGGCCATCTCGTCGGGCTCGCGCACCCGACCGAACAGGTGCATGTCGGCAGCGGGCTCCCACGCCCGGAACCGTGGGCAGGCCCGGGTGCACGTGGTGCAGCCACCCCCCGCGCCGAAGCCGTGGACGCAGTTGTCGAGGCCCAGTTCCTCCTCGAGGTGGAACGGGATGTACTTGCCTTCCTCGTGTTCGTAGCCGATCACGTCGTGCGGGCAGGTGACGACACATCCGGCGCACCCGGTGCAGAGGTCCTTGGTGATCACCTCGTCGTAGAGCTCTTTCCACTGTGCAGTCCAGCGGCCGTCCTTGTCAGCGAGCAGGTTCACCGGTGTCTCGACGCTGGTCATGGCGCGACTGTACGCGTTTGTCGTGGGCCGCCCGGAATCCCAGCGGATCAGGCGAGCGACCACACCTCGAACGTCGCTGGAGGGTCGGCACGTAGGATCGAATGGTGGCAACCGCTCACGTGATCCAGACCAGATTGGCCGGCGCCTTCGCGATGGCGGTCGTGGGCGCTCCTGGCGCGCAGGAGTCGGCCGATCCGTGCTTCGAGGAACTCGGTGACTGTCCGAATTCGCTCGACGGCGGTGCCGGAGGCGTCGCATGGGAAGCGATCGCCATCGGTGCAGCGTTCCTCGGTGTCCTCGTGTTCGGACTCCGTGCGATCAAACGTCAGCGCGACGAGGGTCGCCGCAGCAAGTTGCCACCGATCGGCTGAACGGCTCGGCTAGAGGGCGTCGGAGCCTTCTTCACCGGTTCGGATCCGGATGACCCGATCGACGGACGTGACCCAGATCTTGCCGTCGCCGATCTTGTCGGAGCGTGCAGCTGAAGTGATCGCGTCGATGGCGGCATCGACGACGCCGTCGTCGACGACGACTTCGATGCTGACCTTCGGGACGAAGTCGATCTTGTACTCGGCGCCGCGGTACGTCTCGGTGTGGCCGCCCTGACGGCCGAAGCCGCGGACCTCCGAGACGGTGATGCCGGTGATCCCGGCGGCCTGGAGAGCATCCTTGACCTCGTCGAGCTTGAACGGCTTGATGACGGCGGTGATGAGTTTCATGAGGTGCCTCTCGAGAAGTGGGGTGTGGCCCCGGGGAACGGCTCCATCGTTGCACGATTCGCGCCGGTCAGGGCACACGGCGAGGGCTCCGAAAATCGCCGAAGCCCCCGGTCACCGTCAGAGGACAGTCGACGGGACCGGGGGCAGCGAGAGGTGCAGTGATGCACCTCGAACGAAACGTCTCCAACAAAGGGGTGGTGGGCTGTCCTGGGCCCGAGGGAGACGTTCGAACTGGGGGGACTAGATGGCGTCGATACCTTCCTCGCCGGTTCGGATCCGGACGATGCGATCGACATCGCTGACCCAGATCTTGCCGTCACCGATCTTGCCGGTGGCGGCACCCGTCTTGATCGCGTCGAGGGCGGCATCGACGACGCCGTCGTCGACGACGACTTCGATGCTGACCTTCGGGACGAAGTCGATCTTGTACTCGGCGCCGCGGTAGGTCTCGGTGTGGCCGCCCTGACGGCCGAAGCCGCGGACCTCCGAGACGGTGATGCCGGTGATCCCGGCCTCCTTGAGCGCATCTTTCACGTCATCGAGCTTGAACGGCTTGATGACGGCGGTGATGAGTTTCATGTGATTCCTCTTTCTCGTTCAGTCAGTCGTTCAGTGGCTGGAGACGGTGTCGGGGGCGTATCCCTGGAGGCCGTGCTCGAGGACGTCGAGGCCCTCGATCTCTTCCTCTTCGGAGACACGGAGGCCGTTGATCGCCTTGATGCCGGCGAACAGCAGACCCGTCGCCACCGCAACGAAGACACCGATGATCAGGATCATCGTGGCTTGAAGCGCGAGCTGAGCCATGCCGCCGCCGTAGATCAGGCCAGCGTTCTCGCGCCCCAGGAAGGCGTCGTCGTAGCGGGCGAAGATACCGATGGCAAGTGTGCCCCATGCGCCGACCACACCGTGGACGCTGATGGCGCCGACCGGGTCGTCGATCTTGATCTTGTCGAAGAACAACACGGCGAACACGACGATCACGCCGCCGATTGCGCCGACCACAGCCGACATGGCGTAGTTGAACGCACCACAGCCAGCGGTGATTGCAACCAGGCCGGCCAGGACACCGTTGCCGATGAAGGCGATGTCGGGCTTGCCCGTCTTGGCCCAGATGACCGCAGTGGTGGCAGCGCCACCGGACACCGCAGCAAGCATGGTGTTCAGCGCGATGCGGGGAACTTCGAAGTCGGCGAGGAGTTCCGAGCCGGGGTTGAAGCCGAACCAGCCGAGCCACAGGATGAACACACCGAGCATGGCGAACGGGATGCTGTGACCGGGGATGGCCCGAGTCTTGCCGTCTTCGGAGTACTTGCCGATGCGAGGCCCGACGAAGAAGGCGCCCATGAGTGCGGCGATACCACCGGTCATGTGGACGATGCCGGAACCGGCGAAGTCGGAGAACACCACCGGCTCTTCTTCGGTGCCGAAGTCGAGTTGAGCAATGAGCCCACCGCCCCAGGTCCAGTGGACCACGATCGGGTAGATCACGGCGCACATGACGACCGAGAACATGAGGTAGGACGAGAACTTCGTGCGTTCGGCCATGGCGCCTGAGGCGATGGTGACCGCCGTGGCGGCGAACACCGACTGGAAGAAGAAGTCCGTCGACAGGCTCAGTGCGCCCTCTTCGGCGATGCCGAAAGCGTCACCGCCGGAGAGGAAGAACCCACCCCAGCCGATGATGTCGTTGCCGTCGCCGCCGTAGGCGAAGGCGAAACCGACAGCGAAGAAGGCGAGCACGCCGACGATCGCGTCGGCGATGTTCTTGGCGAAGATGTTCACGACGTTCTTCGCACGGGTGAGACCCGCTTCGACGAGCGCGAAGCCCGCCTGCATGAAGAAGACGAGGACACCGGCCAAGAACACCCAGATGTTGTTGAGAACATCTTGGGTGGTGGGTGTGTACTCCTGGGCGAAGCCGATGGATGGGGTGACCGCCAAGACGGCGACGACCCCTCCAAGGCCTGAAATGATTCGAAGTGCTCGATTCTGCACTGGTCTGTCCTCCGAGTGTGTTCAGTTGTTCGATGAATGGGAGAGCCGGGGAAGCATCACTGCCGCCCAGGAACGAGCGAAAGATAGGTCCCCGCCGTTTCCCGACCGTCGCCGTGACGTTTCGTGTTGGTGAACGTGCGTCACGGTGGTGTGTGCGTCGTGTTTCGAACGTGTGAAGTCGACCGGCCGTGCCGACGTCGGATCATGTGTGACGCCCGTCCCATCATCAGCTCGTCGGCGGCTTGAGCCCGGCGAGGCGCGGTCTGCAACACTGTTCCAATGGACCTGACATACCCTGCCGAAGCCGAAGAATTCCGCACCGAGATCCGTGGTTGGCTCGAGTCCAATCTTCCCGACGGCTGGTTCGACGACGACTTCGAGATGAGCGAAGACGATCGTAAGACCTTCAACGCAGCATGGCCGGCGAAGCTGTTCGAAGGCGGTTGGATCTGTGCGACCTGGCCCGAGGAGTACGGGGGCAAGGGTCTCTCCACGATGCAAGGTGTCGCGCTGGCCGAGGAGTTCGCCCGGGCGAAGGCGCCGATGCGCGGCGATTTCTTTGGTGACACGCTCGTCGGGCCGACCCTGTTGCAGTGGGGGACCGAAGAACAGAAGCAGGAGTTCCTGCCCGGCATCTTGAAGGGCGAGACCCGATGGTGTCAGGGATTTTCGGAGCCGAACTCCGGCTCGGACCTCGCGTCGCTGAAGACGTCGGCGGTGCTCGACGGCGACGAGTGGGTCATCAACGGCCAGAAGGTGTGGACCACCCAGGGCCATCACGCCGACTACTGCTTCC
>Ga0307966_1004304_pt1 | contig 10584 bp, 8 predicted proteins | sample OrgLakmetagen646_FD_203141 | JGI IMG/M metagenome (GOLD analysis project Ga0307966, IMG submission 203141) | Saline water microbial communities from Organic Lake, Antarctica - #646 | ecosystem: Environmental > Aquatic > Non-marine Saline and Alkaline > Saline | place: Antarctica: Organic Lake... | reverse complement strand
TCCAGCCCTCAGGGAAGAATGAGGTCAGCGTGTCCCAGTTTTCGTTCAGAATCTCTGCATTGTCCATGAGTGCGAATACCGAAAAGCCGAAAGAATTAGTCAATCCTTAAGTTAGCGCTTATGGGACGCTGTCCTCAGCGTCTTTTCGTCGAGATTTGGTCGCGCTTAAGCCTAACTGAAGCGCATGCATTCGACCTTTCGACAAGCTCAAGGTTTGCAACCGGCTCATGCCAGGTGGGACAAGCGCCCTCCCTTAAATACACCTTTCCGCAGGCATAGACCGAGATGGACTCAGTTTTGAGACAGCCTCTGCGTGTCGTCCGCAATCTGGCTGCTCGGTCAAGCGAGCGTTCGTGTTGTCTCGGACGTCCCGCTGAGCGCATGTGCGTCAACCTAAGCAATTTAGGCAGATCTCCGTCTGCCTCAGATGGCAACTGAAGGCGGCGGTTTCGGCCCTTCGACTCGCTCAGGGCGGTGAGCTTGTCGAACCGCGAAACCGCCCTACCTGTGACGCTCAAGGTTAGCCCAGTGGCGCTTAGGAATAATCGCCGCTCACTAGTTGTGTGAACGCGTTTGCCGCACGAGCGTTTGACTTCTTTAGGGCTTTCAAGGTAGGGACGTTTCGCGACTCGACTGAGCTCGCCGAAGTCCGAAACGTCCGTTTGTACGCGATGCGGCATAGTTAAAGCGTTGCTCACAAAACTTTATTCGGTAGCCATCCCCAACACCCAGTCTTCAGACCTTAGGTTGACGCACATGCGCTCAGCGGGACCGATGTCTATGTGCTTTACAGGAGCAGGCGTCCCTACCACCGCAAGCAATACAGGATTTTTATTACCGCGTAAAGACAAGCGCTGGTATTAGATAACAGGACCAATTGAGCCACAAAAAAGCCCCACCGACGCGGCAGGGCTTTTGACAAAACCTTTCGTTTTCGACCTACATCTCCAACTGCGGACGACCCGGTTCAGGCCAGTCAATATGATAGAATTTGCCACGCGGTTGATCGACACGCTCGTAGGTGTGGGCACCGAAGTAGTCGCGCTGTGCTTGCAAGAGATTCTGCGGTAGTCGCGAGTTGCGGTAGCCATCATAGTAGGAGAGTGCTGAACTGAAAGTCGGAATCGCGACACCGTGCTCGGCAGCAAGAGACACTACTTTACGCCAACTCTTTTGAGCTTTGTGAATGGCTTCGGTAAAGTAGGGATCGAGGAGTAAGTTCGCTAGATCGGCATCACGCTCGAAAGCTTCTGTGATTTTCTGGAGGAATTTTGCACGGATGATGCAACCACCTCGGAAGATTTGAGCGATCTCACCAAAGTTGAGCTTCCAGTCGTATTCCTTCTGGGCATACGCCATTAACTGAAAACCCTGCGCATAGGAGCAAATCTTCGATGCATAGAGTGCTTCGCGAATTGCTTCGATCATCTCAATCTTATTGCCAGCAAAGGGCGCTGCTTCCGGGCCTTTAAGAATCTTTTCTGCAGCCACGCGCTCTTCTTTGACCGCAGAGATGCAGCGCGCAAAGACGGCTTCCGCCACGGTTGGTGCTGGAGTGCCCATATCGAGTGCGTTGACCGAAGTCCATTTACCCGTGCCTTTTTGGCCTGCTGTATCGAGGACGATATCGACAAACGGCTTACCTGTCTCAGGATCAGTTTGCTTTAAAATATCTGCTGTGATTTCAATGAGAAAGGAATCCAAGTCACCCTTGTTCCATTCGGAGAAGATAGCACCCATTTCAGATGGGTTGAGGCCGAGCACGTTTTGCATTAGATCGTAGGCTTCGCAAATCATCTGCATGTCGCCATATTCGATACCGTTGTGCACCATTTTGACGTAGTGACCGGCACCGTCTGGGCCGATGTAAGCCGTGCAACTGAATCCACCCTCGATCGGCTTACCAGGAGCCGCACCTTCAAGTGGTTTACCTGTATCCGGATCCACCTTCGCCGCGATCGCTTTCCAAATAGGCTCAAGATGCGTCCATGCTTCGGGAGTGCCGCCAGGCATGAGAGATGGGCCAAACCGTGCACCTTCTTCTCCGCCAGAGACGCCTGATCCGATAAAACGGAGTCCTTTTTCAGTCAGTTCCTTTTCACGGCGAATCGTATCGTCCCACTTTGCATTGCCGCCATCGATGATGATGTCGCCTTCTTCCATTAGAGGCACTAGACTCTCGATCACCTTATCGGTGGCCCAACCAGCTTGCACCAAAATGATGACCTTGCGTGGGCGCTTGAGCGATTGAACGAACCCTTCAAGTGTTTCGCAACCGACCAAAACGCCGGGTGTGTCCGGATTTTTCGCGACGAAATCTTCCATTTTGGAAGTAGTCCGATTGTAGACGGAAATTTTAAAGCCGTGGTCGGCGATATTGAGAGCCAAGTTTTGGCCCATGACTGCAAGGCCGATCAGGCCGATTTCAGATTCTGCTTCTGACATAATAGTGATGTGTTAAATGTTTTTTTATTAAGAAAACGGCTCTGCATCTTAACGCAAGGGCGGAGTCAAATCGCGACTGTAAAAGCACTCATCGCCACTTTGAATTACTTTCGTCTGACGATGTATTTGCAAGTTCATAGCAAGTTGCTTAGCCTCTCTTTCAGATGATTCCAATACTGACGCTCATATTTGTGGTTGCGATCTCGATGTTTATTACGAAAGCGGCGACCCTGGCACTGATTCACACTGGCATGTCGCGGGAGCGCGCTCGATTTCAGGCGCGGAGTGCTTTTAGTGGTGCCGGTTTCACCACGAGCGAGTCAGAAGTCGTCGTGAAGCATCCGGTGCGTCGAAAAATCATCATGGTCTTGATCTTACTCGGTAATGCCGGAGTCGTCACGGTGATCTCCTCTTTGATTCTCGGGTTTACCGGGCAGGAAAACAACACCAGCGAAACCCGAAACATACTTCTCCTAGTCTTCGGTGCGTCATTGCTCTTTTTGGCGACACGTTCTGATCGGATTGATCGTTTCATCGAAAAAATGATCAACTACTATCTAAATCGGTTCACCGATATCCGACCGAAGAACTTTTCCAAAATGATGACTATTATGGAGGATTACGAAGTGTCTGAAGTCAATATTTCCGAAAACAAATGGCTGCAGGGTAAAAGTCTAAAAGATCTCAAATTGACCGAAGAAGGCTTACTCGTTTTAGGGATTATTCGAAATGACAATACTTACATTGGTGTTCCCCGTGGACGCTATCAAATCGAAGCGGAAGACAAATTGATCGTCTACGGCAAAGGCGATCGGGTAGCGGCTCTTTCGAAACGATCCGATGCACTCGCCGGTAAACAGGAGCACAAAGAATCCGTCGAAGCCCACGAAGCCGAACTCGATGAACAGGATGCCGAAATCGCGGATTCCGAAAAGTCGGAATAGATCAGACGTTACCCGTGCGATATCTAATCAAATCTAACCGCGCCCATGTAGCTGCGGGATGATCTTACTGGTCAGAGTCAGGCCGCCCAGACAGGACACTGCGCCGCAGCACTTATTGCTGCAAGTGCGCTTTCGGCGAAAGAACCACTTAAAATCGGCTACAGCGACTGGCCAGGATGGGTCGCCTGGCTAAAGAAAACCTACTATGACGGGAAGTTCAGTCGTAAATTCTCGTGGCCTAAAACGACCCCATAGTTGCTGAATAGTATATGCGCTCAACCATTTGGCCGTTCAGTTCACGATTATTTTCATACATTAGCCTGCGACGATTCACTCTCTACGGCATGACCACTGGAATGTGTTCCCGTTGATGGCGGCGGTAGATCAGGAAATCGCTATCGACGGTAAGGATGGGGCGTTTGGGGTTTTGTTCGCTGAGGCAAATCAAACATAGATCAGCTAAATCGGGCGAGCGATCAGCGTAGCGTTTAGCCAGCGTTTGCACTCGTTGCAGATTCGCATCTAGCTGGAAATCCAGTTGAATAAGTCCTGCGGTAATGATTTTCATAACCGCTTCAACCGAGCCTACGTGGAAAGCCGCTTCCGCCAGCACGGCTTCAACCGTCAATAGGGGGGACTCTACGGTCTCAGCGAGGGCGCGAGCCCACGCATGGTGTGCATCCCGTCGATTTAGAAAGGCGACGAGAAAACCTGTGTCCGCAATGCCCTTCACTTTTTAGCGAATCCCTTCCGCTGCGACAAGTCGGGCGCGCCTTCTATCGAACCCGCCAAGGCCATGAAAGCCTTGGACTCCGGCTTTAGAGATTGCTCCAAGGCTTCTTTGACCAGTGCACTGCGCGAGCGTCCAGTCTTTCGTGAGCGCTCCTCCAATCTTCGATTGGTCTCCTCGGGTAAGCGGATGGAAATTGTATGACTCATCTGGCAAGAATGTAAACAATCTTACGTTTCGTCAAGTATCGAAGCACGGCGAACTCATCTATCTGGAGATTTATTTCGAGGGCGATAAAGCAACGGAAAACAGCCAACGCCTTGAAGCATTCTGGAAGGATAAGCTAGACCATTCGGACTAAACCCCCACGCTCTGCGCTTCTATCGACTTGGCGATACGGCGGATGGCTTCGTCGCGGCGGGGGTCGTCGCGTAACAATCGGAGCCCAAGAGTGGGCCTTCCCGAAAGCAGCACTTGGTGAGCTACTCAGCACGATCAACCAGCCGCTGGGGCTGGGGCAGCTAGAGCTCAGCGATGGTCGAAAAGTCCACGGGTTCGTCTACGAAGAAAAAGCCGCCGAAGACGCGAAAGACATTTCCGAGCGCGGCAGCTGGCGTGGGTTATTGAATGAGAACTAATCAGAAATCTTGCAAATTAATAATTGCAAGATAGGTTTGCAGTGTGCTTAGTGCACAAATTGCCACTATTTAGCTATGAATGAAAAAGAGAAATTTAACCTGTTAGTCGGTAGTCGTGTTAAGTTGGCACGTGAGCGGGCGGGGATTAGTCAGGGAGAACTAGCCATCAAAATGGGGTTTGGGAAACACCAATTTATTTCCAACATCGAAACTGGAATTCGCGCAGTCAGTGCCGACGAAATATTCACGCTTATTGAGATACTAGGTGTTTCGATGGATTTTTTCACCGATCCTTACTTAGTTGTCGATGAAGCAGTGCTTTCCTTTCGCGCTCGCTCTGATGTCTCGGAGCTAGCGGCATTTGAGAAGCGAGTGGGCAATCTGGTGTCAGCAGCGGTTCGTTTCTCGGATTTGGCGGGAGAAGAAGTTAACCCATTAAAGCAGCAATTATCGGTTGATTCTAGCACAGCGATTTCCTTTGCGACTGGTCTAGGAACCCAAGTTGCGCGAAAGTTGAATTTAGGAGCCATACCTGCCCAAAACTTGGAAGCATGCCTGGAAAAAGAGTTGGGCATCCTAGTGTTTTATGTCGATGCGCCTGAAGGCATCTCCGGTTCTGCCTGTCACATGCCGCGACTTGATTTAATTGTCATCAATCGTTCCGAAGCAGACTTCCGTAGGAATTACGACTTAGCCCACGAACTTTTCCATGTATTGACCTGGGCCAAGCTACCGCCTCGTCGTCATGATTGGATAGAAGGTAAGACAAAGCCAAAAGTTGAGAAACTGGCCGATGCCTTTGCCTCCGGTTTGTTAATGCCGACAAAAAGTATTCAAGCACGATGGTCAGCGCGCAAGGAGAGTGAAGATCTCAACGCTTGGTTATTTAGCAACGCCTCGGAGATGAAAGTTTCAGGCCAAGCGTTCTACTGGCGTCTGGTCTCGGCAGGATTGTTAACCGCTAAGCTGCGTGCTCAAGTCGATGAATCCAAGTTATCCCGACCAAGTGATGTTTCTGAAAAGCCGCGTCTTTTTTGTGAATCGTTTGTCCGCCGGATGCACACAGTTCTGGAGCAGGGTAAAGTATCTGCACGAAAAGCCGCTGCACTTATTGATCTAGATGTGAGTGAGTTAGACTCACTGTTCGCGTCGTATGGTTTAGAGTCTCCTCTTTTAGGAACAGACTGATGACGCTACCCAAACAGAGCCGTATCTTTTATACGAACTGTTAAGCTAGTGCTGTCTCAGTTTCTTTTCCCTCAGATTGTGAATAGATGTGGATGTCTTCTTCGGTTTCCCCAATGTTAGGTAATTTGCGTGAAGAATCTTCCACTATTTTAATCATGTTGAACAGGGTCTCGCTAAAGAAATCTTCGACGCCTGTGGAAATTTGCTCATCTTTCTGAGCCAAAGCGGCAAGCTGATCCAAGTGATGTTTAATTTGAAAAGCATGGTGCTTAATACTTTCGACGGCGTGACGCTTGGGCTCGCCGATACTAAAAATGATGCCTGTTTCGAGCGCGCGCGAGTAAGCTCGAAGATCAGTAATGCGAAGTTGATCATCTGTGCCATTTTCGATCTTAGAAATCCGGCTTTGTGAGCAATCGAGGCGCTTGGCTAAATCAGCTTGAGAGAGTTTTGCCTGACTGCGCGCCACGATGAGTTTTTTGACTAGTCGCCGTGAGTTGATACGGTGATGGATCGTTTTGGCCGCTATGTCAGATTTGCCTAGAGTGCTATTCAGCATTTCTTGAACGCTGCCATACTGTTTGGTTCCGGGTTTAACTTCCGATTGTTTGCTGGTAGTCATATTAATGAGTTTGTTTGAGCTGACGCATATATACTTTGCAGTCTTTCAAGTCAGCTTTCTGTGAATGCTTATCCCCGATTGTGATTAGATGCAGTGTATGGGTATTTTCGTCTGGAAATGTGTAGAGACGGGTTTGAGCTAAGTTTGGGCCACCTCCTTTTTGGTCGATCGCCTTCACACCTTCCGGCTCATGGTGAATAAACCCGAGCTGTATCAGTTGGGGAGGTTCTCCGGCATGAAGGTGTTCAAGATATGTGTCTAAGTTATCTAAGGTTGCGCTTAATTCTCTAAGATGTTTTTTCGCCCAGCGCTTTTGCCGACGTTGAAATAGTTCGCTAGGGTTAATTGTCCACATATCAAGTTATTCCTAAATACAATATTATTCAATCAAATCTGCTGATTTTTACATTAATTATTCCATATGGTGATAAAGTGTTCACCTTTATGCTGCTTGCCCGAGGGCGATGAGGGCTTCGGCGATGGCTTGGACTTTGGGGGCGCGGACGCCTTTGAAGTGTTGGGCGACTTGTTTGATGTCTTGCTCGCTGGTCCAGTTGGTTTGGCGGATGACTTTGCGGACGGCGGCGGCTTGTTCGGCGACTGTCTTGGGCCAGGGTTGCTTGGCGGAAGTTTGCAGTGGGGCGTTCGAAGTTTGCAGTGGATGACTGCCTTCGAGTTCGGTCTGCTCGCTGCTTTTTAAGGCGTCGGGGTTCTGGTATTCCGGGCGGAGGTAGCGGATTTGTCCTTTGGCTTCTTCGGTGGCGCGGGCCTGGTTGAGCGCGACGAGGCGGGTGAGCAAGGTCTGTTCGATCTCGTTTTTCTGCGCTTCGATCACTTTTGGGAACGCATCGATGCTGACGCTTAGCATGGCGGTCGCTCCGGTTTCAAAGTCGTAGATTTCAAAATTCCTGAGCGCGTCGAGGGCCTCTTGGATGTCGGCCCAGCCGTAGGCGGCGAATACTGCGGCGTCGAGCTCGTCATGGAGTTCACGGAGGACGCCGACGAGGCCGAGGTCGTAAATCTTCTTTTCTTTGACGGTTAGCTCACTTTCGGCGCGGACGGCTTCGAGCACGTTGTAGAGGCCGGTCATGGTCAATTCGGGGTGAGCTTCGATGCGCGCTTTACGGTGCGCGTCGAGGGTTTCCGCGATCCGGCCGATTTCTGATTTTTGCGCCTTGTCGAGTTCGGGAAAGGGGAAGGTTTCGAAGCAGCGTGTTTTGTTGTAGCGGGGGGTAGGTCCAAGAATACCACCTTGTGAGAGCGTCCATGCGACATGTGTTTTACTAGAGAGAACACCAAGTGCCCAAGATTGATCAGTCGCAAAGTTTACCAACATGTTGTCTGGTAAAATGTCGGCATCGAGGAATTGGAAAAAGCGATGCTTGGAGGTTTCGACCGTGGCGATGTAGCGCGGGAGGCCTTTAAGTTGTTTTCGAAGTTTTGGATTAGTCTCGCCAAAGAGCCACCAATTCTTTCTGCGGCTCTCTCGCTTGTTTTGATCGCGTTCCGGTTTTACACGATCGCCCACCCACTGATAAATTTCTGGATACTTTTCGCGCACTTCTTCTGCACTGAGACCAAAAAGATCAATCACTCGCACCCCACGCGGACGATTTGTTAAGTCTTTGCCGTTTCTGTAATTCCGAATGTATCGTCCAATCTCTGGACGAGTATAAAAGCCGAGCGTTTCTAAATCTGTATCTTCTACGATAAATCCGGAACCGTGCAATTTTACTCCAGGATTGCTCATGTCTGAGTTCGCATTAAGAGCAACCGCACTGGCTACATTTGCACCGATTTTCAAATCCGCATGAATGAGTCCGATTTGTTCAGCTAATTCAACGGTCACGCTACCATCAGCGCCTTCGGTTTCCTTAGAGACTTTAGCGAGTTCGCCTTCGTTGATTCCGGCATCGGCTACGGTCATGGCGATACGGACGGCGGCGGCATCGGCACTATCCACCCATGGGTGATCGGGGATGGCGAAGCGGAGACTGACGGGGTCTTTGGCCTCCATGTGGGTTTGGAGAACGCGGCGGTTAAAGGTTTGTCGAAGGCTGTTGGTGGTGATCAATCCGAAGCGCCGGATCTTACCGGCGCGGGCGAGGAGGGCGGCTTTGTGCCACCAGAACATGACGAGGTCGATCGACTCGGGGAGCGCTTTGTAGGTTTTACGGAGTGTTTCGGTGTAGCCGTCGCCAAGGGCATCGCGCATGCGGGCTGTGCCGATAAAGGGTGGGTTGCCCACAATATAGTCAGCCTGCGGCCACTCGGCGGGGCGTGGGTTTTCGTAGCGGTAGACGGGGATTTGAGCCGATTCATCGGGCACCTGTTCGCCGGTCACGGGGTGCGGCTTCATGCTGTGCCCGTTCCAGCGAGTGACGAATTGACCGTTTTCGTCTTTGACGGGTTCGGCCTGGTCGTAGGCGAGGACGGCATCGCGGCATTCGATGGTGTGGAATTTGGAGATGACGGGCTCAGGCGGATTGACTTGGCCGTGGGTCCGGTAGTGCCACTGGAGGTAGCCGATCCAGAGGCAGAGCTCGGCCAGGACGGCGGCGCGGGGGTTGAGCTCGATGCCGAGAAATTGGCTGGGGTGGACGGTATTGCCTTCGAATTCGAGCCGCTCTTCACCGAGGGAGAGGAGCAGGTCGATGACTTCGCCTTCGAGTCGTTTCATGTGCTCCATGGTGACGTAAAGAAAGTTTCCCGATCCGCAAGCTGGGTCGAGCACGCGGGTGCTTGAGAGCTGATCGAGGAATTTGTTGACTGCCCGGATGGCGTCTTTCGGTTTTTCGGCGGCTTGGTGGAGGGCGACTTCGGCTTGCACGTTCTCCCATTGCTCGCGGAGGGGCTCGATCACGGTGGGCATGACGAGACGTTCGACATAATCGCGCGGGGTGTAGTGCGCGCCAAGTTTGTGGCGCTCGCGGGGATCGAGGGCCCTTTCGAGGAGCGTGCCGAAAATGGCGGGCTCGACATCGCGCCAATCCGCATGAGCGGCTTCGATCAGAAGGTCGATTTGCTCGGAGGTGACAGGGAGCGGGTTACGCTCTTCGAAGAGACCACCATTAAAACGGAGTAGGCTGTGGCGGAGGGCGACGCAGAAGCCGCCGTCGTTCATGCTGTCCCATACTGAGCGGACGAGTGGGACGAACTGGGAGGGCTCGTTGCGGATCGATTTGAGGAGGTCTTCGAAACTGTTTTTAGGCAGCAGGTTCACATCCTCTGCAAACATGGTAAAAATGCAGCGCATGAGGAAACCGCCCGTAGCGGAGGGGCTGTGGCCGGAAGCTTCGAGGGACTTGGCTAGTTTGGCTAATTTATCGGCGATCTCACGTGTGACGCGGGCGGCGCGACTGGCGGGATCGAGTGAGCCGGGATCGGTCCAGATGGTGCGGAGCGTTTTCTGAACGGTTTCTTTTTCGAGGTCTTTAAGAAAAATCCGATGACTCCGGGCATCGGGGAAAGGCACGTAGATACCGCCGGTGCGGGTGAACTCGGAGTAGAGCTCGATGGAGTGACCGACATCGACGATGATGAGAAAGGGGGGACGGCCTTCGCTGGCGGGAAGTGCGTGGATGTAGTTCTCGCCCTGTTTTTTGGCGCGGACCATGGCCTTATCCCAACCGACGGAGCCCCGAGTGCCGTGGCCTTTTTTGACCGCACCTTCCTCGGCCCCTTGCTTGCCCTCCATCACAAAGTGCTTCCGCTTGTAGAGATCGATGCGCCCCGTGGTGGCGGTGCCGTCCGACTGGTGCAGAGGCACTTGCTTTTCGAAGACGTAGGCGTTTTCCGATTCGTCCGGTTTAGAGCCGCTGGGGCGCTCCACGCCGATCAGATCGCAGAGGTCGTCGCAGAAGGGTTGAAAATTAGCCCGCTCGGAAGCTCCGGTCTCGGCCCATTTTTGAAGGAATTCAGGAAAAGTTTGTGCCACTAGCGCTTAAGTTGGCTAGCGTTATGATTTGCGGCAAGTGCTTTTGTCGCTGCATGGAAGGTGCGAAGCGAAAAAATATA
>Ga0307966_1004299_pt1 | contig 10592 bp, 16 predicted proteins | sample OrgLakmetagen646_FD_203141 | JGI IMG/M metagenome (GOLD analysis project Ga0307966, IMG submission 203141) | Saline water microbial communities from Organic Lake, Antarctica - #646 | ecosystem: Environmental > Aquatic > Non-marine Saline and Alkaline > Saline | place: Antarctica: Organic Lake... | reverse complement strand
GTTTTCTTTGGTTTGGTTACAGGCTTTTTCCCAAGCTTCCGCTCAGATGCCCTCCAGAGGCATATATAGCGATGTAACCTTACCTTACCTTACCTTATGTTGTTCTCGTGCCTCTTCTTCTGCTTGTTAAGTAGGGGAAGTGTCTACAGTACTTACACACAGTACTTAATTTCGATTAAATGCATGTCGCGTTTGTTTGGTTGTGTGTCACTTGGTTTCATAGCCAGGGGTATGGAGCGATTGGCAGCGCCATCTGCTAAATTATCACGAGCAACTCTTCTTGCATTATTGGCAGACCTAGTTTGGTACGTGTTTGTTGGGTTTTGTTTAGGGCGTGGTTGCTGGGTCGGAGTAACTATGATTGCATCTGGCTTGCAAAATTTCCGCCGCTGTCGTGCATTGAGATTGGAAGGTATGAGCCAAGTTGGAGTTATTCCTTTCTGTGTCCCCTGAAAAGGGCGTACAATGCCCTGTCGTACCACTGTACAAAACATGTTGCACAACCTCTGCTTGTGCAAGCTTCACCCTGACACCACACTTGACCCTTACACAAAATGAGAGGAGTTCTTGTCTTGTCTACTACTGCAGCTGGAAGTGACATGACTTGCGGCATGGTCCCTTGACTTGGTTTGTTTTGAAGTCTGTCCTAGTCCTCAAAGGTTGAGCAGCCATCCCAGATCCTTGCCTTCTGTTTAACAAGCTAAACTACATAAGTGCGATAACATGCCTACTCCTTCTTCCTCCTTCCAGCAAAGAGACCACGCTAAGGAGTTAGTCCCTAAATTATCACAGACAGACTTTGACAAAAACACACAAATGACTAGACATAAAAAACGCGTGCTCCCACAGTACCAGAGGAAAAGTAGGTGTGTGTCAAATTGCCTTGTGAAAAAACAAACGCGTGAGCAGGACACCGAGCAACATCCTTTCCTGGTTCACATTGATAACGTCTTTCTTGTCCTCCTTCCAAACCTAACTACATAGCGACCAGCTCCATGCTGGTTCAGGGGGACAGGACTCACGCGCAGCACTTTTTTCTGCCTCCACATTCACGACAGCAATGCCACCTTCATACCTAGCACGGAGGCCTGTAATCTGGTGTGTAGCTCTTTTGAGGCCTGCCTTCCAAACATAGGCCGTTGCAATTTCCGGCCAACACTGTCAGCAGGTTGTTGCTACCTCCCACAGCATTGCAGTGTGGGCAGTGCTGCATCTCTTTTGTGCGCTTCAGGTGATACCATTGCCGCCTCTGGCCACGTCGATGTAGAGACAACTGAAGGAGAACACAGTGGGAGAGGACGGTTTAAAACGCGTGCGGGATGGCTCTTGCAAACCCATACCCTTGTATTCCTATAAAATGGACTGCAGGCTGCAGGCACATACCAGACCTTCATGCAGCGTTAAAGGTGCACGCACGCTCCCATCACACACACACACACACGCACACACACGCACATACATTCAAACTCATACGCACACACACACACACACGCACATACATTCAAACTCACACGCACATACATTCAAACTCACATACTCACACACACACAGAGCAAGGCACGCAAAACACATGCACACACTTATATCACCTTCTTTTTTGGCACGGCGCATTCTACGGCAGGTAGCTGCGGCATGCTTGGGAGTACTAAATGCTCAGCGCTGCTACCGGGCGAGCTCCAGCCAAGTATTGAGGGTGCGCTGTGTGGCGGGAGATGGACTCTGAAAGGGGGGAGGGGCTCTTGAAACGGGAGAGGGGGCTGCTTCGACACAACGGGGTGGATCCATTCCTGGGCACCTTGTTCATGGGCTTTGGTTGTGTGCTGTGATGATGAAAGGGTTTGGTAGTAACTAGGGGAGGCTGCTCCTGCTGCTGCTGTGCTAAGGTTGTGTGCGCCTCTCCTGGCAAATGCCAGAGGAAGCAAAAGAGAAGACATGCCTCCTGCTTATGCTCCCGTCCTATTATTTACAGGATAATTGCGCGCGCGGAGCGAATTATAGGACAATTGAATTAAAATAATGAAGGTCACTATCTTGTCACGGTCCGGTAATCAAATCTGCGAGCTCGACGTGGCCGAAGAGGCAAGTTGGACTGCGTGTACTTGGCACGGCCGTGTATATCTACAGACAGGGTGCAATGTTATAGCAAAGAAGTGGGGACACTTTTTGCTTTCTTGGGGGAGCTGTCAGTTTTGTTTCTGCAAATTGAGTGCCTCCTCCTCCCGTAGGAGACCGTGGCGGAGCTGAAGAGCAAGCTGCACAGGGTGAAGAAGAAGCTGTACCCAGCACGGCAGCGCTTGACCCTGCCCTTGAAAGCAGGCGAGACACGGGCAACAGCCCTTGAGAATGGTGCTAAGCTGAGCGAGTACAACCTGCAGCAGGGCTCCGTACTACAATTAAAGGATCTGGGACCCCAGGTACTTTTAGGAGGGAGATCATAGCGAGAGTGTTTGCACTGTGCATGGCCCATCACTTGTGTGAAAAGTATCGGGATAATGCAAGATGCAAGCCGCGTGGCACCGACTTGAGAGCATGCTTCAGCGCTCACACCCTGCTGCTCCACCCTGCCACAGGTGGGCTACTCCATGGTCTTTTTCTGGGAATACTTTGGGCCGCTTATGGTGTACCCCCTGTTCTACTTCTTCCCTCAGTTGCTATACCCAAGTCAGGGGTACGTCTTGCTCAGGGACAAAAGTAACGTCTCTCGGTTTGGCCGAGAGAAGAAGCTGTTTGTGTGTGTGTGTTTGTGTGTGTGTATGTGTATATGTAAATGTGCAAGTACTTCTTGTATATATTCATACCAATTTGTACTTGATTGGCTGGCAACAAAGATCACATCTATTCCGACTCATTAACATTGGCTTGCAGGGGTGCAGCAGTAGGAGACCACCACCTTGCTCAAAAGCTTGCATTGGGCTTCTGGAGCTTCCACTACATCAAACGTATCCTGGAAACTTTTTTTGTCCACAAGTGAGTTTCAGAAATCCTTTTCCTGCTTCCTTCTTGCTTGCTGGCTTGCGTGCAACTACGACAGGAAGCCTCAAACCTTTAAAACGTTTGGCACCATTCTCCTCACAGGTTCGGGCATGACACCATGCCCATCTCAAACCTCTTCAAGAACTGCACCTATTATTGGGGCTTTGCGGCTTTTGTTTCCTACTTCATCAATCACCCTCGCTACACCGCACCAAGTATCGAGCAGTCGGTAGTTGCAATAAGTTTGGCCTTATTGTGCCAACTCTCCAACTTCAGGTGGGTTGCTAAGAAAAGGTCGGCGACCAAAACGAATGGCCGAGGTTACATTTTGTACAAGAAGGGAGTTGTACCTGGATGAAACCAGCAGGTGTTGTTCCAAAGATGGCAAACAACATGCGTCACAACCAGCCCTCACTTAGTTTACCTGTATACGTGCTTGCATTGTGCAACTCAAATAATAAGCATGTATGTGTTCCTTGAGGAAGCTGTTCATCATACGAGAATAAGACAGGCCTGCTGGAGTGTGTTTCCACGATAATGAATTGTGGCCGTAGTCTTTTGTTGGCTGCTCCCCCATTTAAAGCTCGCTCGCCTCAAGCCGGCTCCGTACCGTTCCTTCTCTTTGTTGTGCAGGTGCCATTTGATCCTGGCCAACCTGCGCAAGCCTGGCGAAAAGGGCTATAAAATCCCCCGCGGCTTTTTGTTCGAGTACTTCACCTGTGCAAACTACACCATGGAGGTTTTTGGCTGGTTGCTGTTTACAATCGCCGTACAGGTGAGCACACCACGACACAATTGGAGGGCAGGGAATAATAAGCTTTGTGTTCTTTGACCACTTGGGCGCGCAAAGGGATCTTTACAGCTCTCTTTGCACAATATTGAATGGTATTTTTTCACGGGTTTGGGGATGTTAGACCCTTGACCTTGATCCTTATTTCTTCTCTACTGTGAGCTGAAGATATTAGATACCTGAGGATAAGGGAGAAGCGGGGGCCTATCTCAGGCACCATCCCCGCCTTTGATCAGTTGTTGAGGCTTGCCCTTTCCTTGACCATCTGAGATGAGTATCAGGAGAGAAGAACCCAAGCACAAGGAGGTTCCCGGCGCACGCTGCAGATGCTATTTTTGATTTCTGTTCAATCAACACTGTTTTTGGATGAAGGTCAGAGCTATGGCTCACTAAATTACCGCCACATTTCTGATACGATGCCACCCTGCGCAAATTGCAGGCTCTCCCTGCTGCCATTTTTGCCTCAGTCGGCGCCCTTCAAATGGCGCAATGGGCGTCTCAAAAACATAAGCGCCTGAGGAAGGTGCGTGTTTTCCTTTGATTATTCTTCAAGTTAAAACGCCAAATGCGTCTCCTCACTGGTACAAAACTGCCAGAGGGGGTCAACTGGGGAAATGTCCAAATATGTGTTTTTTTTTGCATTCAGAAGCCGGCGATCCACTGCCCTTTAATCCGATTGGGACCGTTTTTGCTTCAAATTGAAGCTGGCATTATGATTTACACGAGGTTGTGCTTGGATTCATGTGGGTCACTCTGTGTGCAAATTGGCAGGGCTTCAAACTCAAAATGACTACCAAAACCCTAATAGGGTGGTTTTGCATGGGAAAACAGCCTGTGTTGGCCTACATCCCCAAGTACTTAATCGTTTCACCTCATTGTTTTTGCAATGATATTTGTTTGTTACACGGACTCCATTCCACCAGAAATCATGTGATTTGGAATGGTGGGTGGCCTGCTGTGAAGGTTTTGTGGTGAAAAGTGGGGTTCACGCCACGGGCAATTTGACGTGTGCCCCAGACCAGGCAATTTTCAAGCTCAGGTGTTCTCAGCACCTCTGGGTGCTGCCCTTACAAACTGCCTGGTCCGGGGCCCACGTTCAATTCACACTATAAAAACACCCCTATTTGGGGCCTCAGTTGACCCCCTCTGCAAAATTGCCCAACTTCAAATTCAGCAGCTCTGTCCAACTTTCATCATCATACATTAAAATTGCAACCTCTGCCGTCATCTGTGTCATTAAACTAGTTCTCAACAAATCAGCTTTGTGTTTTAATATGAACCGCACAATAAGGAACATGATCACCGAAAGACACAACTTAGCATGCCGCATGATCTTAAAGGCTATCAGCAAAACAGGCTCCTTAGGGTCATGCGTTGTCTCCAAAGATATAGGCAGCAACGAACAGATGACCATGCAAAATCTCCAGATTTTTGAAACAGCTGAAAGCAGAATTGTTCCCAAATGGCTCACCCCACCCGCTTCCCAGATAAAGACAGATTTACCTCCAGCCGCCCAGATTTTGTGCTGGTTACTCCCATCGCTGCAAAAACACAAAAACAACAAACTAATGTAGGGGGGTGGGTTCTTCGAAGTGGCAGGGGGCAATTGTGGGAGACTGGGAGCACCTCAGCAGCACCGCCAGCCACCAGTAGAGCCACCAACCCCAGACAGCATCGACCTAACGACCTCAGCAAACCTCAGCGTGACATCCACCTCGTTGAGACCAAGTACTGTGAGGACACCAGACCTCAGAACCAGCTGAACGCCGCAAAGGAACAGCACAAAGATCTCTGCAACATTCTCCAAGGAGCCTCCGTTACTCTACACATCCTCCTTTTGGGTGTGGGCGGCACCATCTACAACATTCACACTCTGAAGCCTTTCAAGGAATTGGGTCTTGACTCTCAAAGAGTAAGGAAGCTTGCCTCCAAGCTCCATGTGTACTCTGTGAACTTTGCTGCTAAACTTGTTCATACCAGACGTGCCCTTTCCAGTACTATTATCAACTCTCATCAGGAGCCGGTTTCAGGCCAAGCCTGCAACCCTCTTGATCCCCATTGATTTCCCCTTTCCTTTTTGCGGTGGAGGAGCTTTACGGTACTCGGTACCAAAGTGGCTGCTTTTCCTTAGTCAGTGTGGGGAGTGGTTCTCACTGCCTGCGTAGTTTTTCTTTTTCTCTTTCTTTTTCTAGTTAAATGAGATTTATTTGGCCTAACAAGGACACAAAATAACATCCTTTCCTAATTTTCATCCTGGTGGTGTACACTACTAGGTAGTACCTGCATTCTTTGTAAAACTGGTTGCTTCGTTATAACACCAATTTACGAACATTTCCGTCCAGAGATGGATTATGAATCATGAGCAATGAATGACACTTCACAGACAGATCCAACAATACTTGCGACAAACGCCTTAAAAACTACTCACTGCAAGTCAGACAGGTCAAATAGAAACGAAGTACTAAGATTGAGGGTGGAAGCTTGACTAAAGAAAGCAAAGCTTCCCCAGATGAAGAACCGCACTTCCGCAAGTGGCACAGTGCAAAAAGAAACTGGCATCTGCAAGTTATGTAACAAGTCGCTACATACGTGCAACTCCCCCAAAGGGGAGGATGCCTGTTCCTGATCTTGGCCCCAGGCTGGCCGTAGCGCCGCACAGTTGGTTATTTGGTGGCACAAGGTGGAAAGTAGTGGCCATTGATGCTGCAGCCACTGACGATGCTTCTCTGTAATGTATACAAAAGTAAGCACACTCATTAGTAGAGCAAGAAATCTATCTGAGAGGGATACTCAACTAGGACCAGCTGGAACATACTCTGATATATCTAAGGGTGGGTCATGACCTCGCCGAGCCTCTTTCCCGGTGTGGAAGACACTCGTCGGCCAGCGAGGGTGTCCACTTTTTTGGGAGAATCAGCCCCATCTCCCCAGAAATCCCAAAATTCCCCCCCAAAATTCCCAAAATTCTATTTTATTAAATGAATGAAGTTCATTAAGCCAACAAAAAATCAGACTGATGAAGAGGATTTCAAGTGTATGGACTTGGATGGGGAAAGGGCTGTCATCTATGGCACTCAGTCCTACAATGGAGAGTCCCCAGCATCTGATGATGTCTTCCAGCACGTCAAGGGCTGCAAAGAGAAAACCTGGTGGTGGCAGTGTGTGCGCATGGTGCTTGTGTCTTTGAAGGGGGACTCTGAAGTCATCTGCCAGTTACAGTGCAAGCGCTGCAACACGTTCCTCGGCCCCTCCAACCCCTCCAATGCCTGCAAGACACACTTGAAGAACAGGAACTGCAGCGGGTACAGGGAGGGTGTGAAAAGGGGATCATTCCTGTGGAGGAGCAGCCAGCAGCAGCAGAAGCAGGCCCTAGCAGCAGCACCACGCAGCCCAGCACCAGTAACAAAAGGCAAGCCCTGGGCCTCAGTCAGCAGCGGTTGGACGACTTAAAGGCAGGCAATCAAGGAGAAGTCCATTGAGCACTTGGGCCTTTTTCTTCAACAACAGCGTGCCACTCCACATCATCGAGGACTAGCAGCAGCAGTAGCTTAGTTAATGGGCCAGTAGTAGGCAGTGCGCAGCTGTGTGGAGGGGGAGGGGCAATCAAATGTCTTATTAACTGAATTTTCCTGGCTGACACGCCCATATTTCAACCCAAGTCTCTTCATTAATACCATTGTTATATTATAATAACACCAGGAAGGGTTAAAAGAAATGTGCAACCCTTTGGGGATGTAACCCGCAACCGAATTTCCTGGCTCACACGCCCATATTTTCCACCCGGTCTCAACGTTAATATTCATTTACATATAGGTTAAGAAATAAAAAGTTTCGGCTCAATCCATGCAGATTGGAGAAAGTAAATTTCTGACCGTAATTTCCAGCTAGGGCCTCCCCACGGAGTGCCGAGCCTCATTGAGGCTCGCCGAGCCTCGTTGGCAAAGATAGACACCTTATTAAATCACCCTTAGATATATCAGTAGTTGTCCAAAGTAAATCTTAACCACTTTGGGACCAGAAAGGTGCATCTAATAGCTTAATTACTGCTTTAATGGTCGCGTAAGAGACTCTGTAAATGGGTGAATACATATGTTCTGTGCACACTCCTGCTTATTTGATTAACGAACACAAGCTGCGCCCGGAAATTCCGGCAAACATTTGCTACTTAATCATAACACTGTAAGTCTGAAGCTCTTTGCATATCCTGGGTAATCCCGGACCCTGTAAAGAAACACTAAAGCCATTCCCGCACCAATCCCGGCGGGCATTTAGCTCAGCCAGTGCGTGTGCGTGTGTGTGCGTACGTGTGTGTGTGTGTGAGTGCATATGCGCGTCTGTGCGTGTACATGTGTGTTGGTGCACTTGTGCCTGCGCATGTATGTGTATGTGGGTGTGTGTCAGCGAGGGGCAAATTAGCTTTTCACAAACATGAGAATGGCGTAAAAAGAAAAGGACAAAAAAGGGTAAATTATGGTCCCAAACAATGTGAACCCCCCCTTCTTCTCCCTCCTCTAGCCACAATCGCTGGTGCTGTCCTCGGGGGGTTTAGGGTTTAGGTCTCCTCACTGCTGCTGTGCGCTTTGCTTGTGCTTGCGTGTGCTGATGGTGCAGCTTGGATGTGGGCTTGGGTGCGTGACCTTGTCTGCATGCGCCGCCCCACATGTGCAACATTCAACTGCTGAGCTGCGTTGATGCTCTCTGGTATGTGCGACCACCACAGCTTGGCTTGGTCACCTGCCTGCTGCTCCTCCTTTTTTTTGCAGCGCTTATTTCCCCTCTGCTGTAGCTGCCGGCTTGAAAAAGCTGCTTGCTTCTTACAGGTACACCTCTTTGGGCGCAACAGGTGCTGCTGATGCTGGGGCTGGGGCTGCAGCTCAAGCTGGGGCTGGGGCAGGGCCTGAGAGGGGAGCAGGGAAAGCGGGAGGGGGCCCCGGGGAACCATATCCGCTCGTCACAGCCAGCCACCCACCAAAGGTTATTTCCGCCAATTCCGGGCTACCCCGGAGCCTCAAAATGAATGTATCATAAATCATAAACGATACCGGAACCACTCCCGAGGCCATACAAGTTATTACTTGGGGTGACTACAATAGGTGCTAAATTAAGAAAATAAATGCGACTAAAAGCAGCTGAAAGGTCTGATAAGTGCCAGAATTAATTGGACATTCACAATCGACCTAGGCTGTTTTGTAATCCTAACCTACCATGTAACATAATGCGGACCTTATCATTTAAAGGCACCACTTATCACCCCCCTCTTGCCTCAAATACCTGCACATATGTCTGAAATTGGCGTTGGTTGTCTTGGAACATTTGAGCGGCTTCTTTGTTCAGAGGATCTTCGGGATTAGGGTCCTGTGCAGCCAAGAATTTCAAGTGTAGAGGAGCGGTTACAGGCGACCAGAACGTAATGTAGTGGCATGCAAAGACGTTGCAATTCAGACTTCAGACTTCAGACTTCAGACTTCAGACCAGGCGACCTTAACCTCTAATGCCCTCAAATAATAGTCAGGTGCAAACAAATTCGGGCACTCATGTCTCAGCTCAACAGGGGGAAATGAGCATATGGGCATGAAAGATAAATACCTACAGTGCTATTCACTAAGCTTGCGCACGTGGATATTAATTAACTGCTTCACATGCCAGAGGGTCCAAGCGCCTTGATACGTGGGTGGTGAGCAAAGAACACTACCACAAACAGAAGGCGCTCACCAGGAAAAGGAATTGCAAGCCGTAAATGACCGAGGAAATGCTGAGAACAGGCTTCCAGTCTTCGCGCAAAATGTTCAAGCAAATCTTTCCTTCTAAGTCCAGGTTTGGGTGGAAAACCTGAGGAAAAACGTCACAACAAAAAATGCACCTTCATATTGCAGCGTGATGATATGGCCGTGCGACCTGTGTACACAAGGACGATCACTGCAGGCTAGTAACATGCTTTGCGAAAAGTGGAAGAAACATTGCTGTAGATTTCTCGAGGAAAGAAATGGAGCTTAATTGCAAATTACTGCGCGTTTCTTTGCACGTGCCACAGACCTTGGTTTTACAGAGGACCTTGGGTGCGTCATGCGGATAGCCGCTAGGGATGGTGAAGTCAAAAAGGAACTTTCCTCCTCTGCAATTAAAATTGAATGGCAGATGCTGTTTTTGTACTAATTTCCAGCTAATAGCTTCCACACAAAAAGGCGAGCATACGTGCAGCCAAGGAAAGAACAGGAGGCTCTCTCCACTTACTTGTAGATACCCTCGTCAGGGCAGATTGTAATCTCAAAGTGCTGGGTCTTCTCCTTTCCCTCTGGGAAGTTTATGCTAATGTTTTTTGGCAGGGACAGCTCCACCAAATCTGCATGAGCACGCACAAGCAACTCCGCAAGTTAGACACGAGCAGGCAGGAAAGCCCTGTTTGTTTCATTTTCTGGCTGCATGCCGTGCTGTTTGCAGCAAACATTGTGGACATGCCATGCAAATAAACAAACCTTTTTGAATCCTAAGCTCTGCTGCGGAGAGCTTGTTCGCCTTGTTAGCTGCGTCACCTTCATCTGCTGGCTTCTTGGCCTTGTCCTTGACTACAAACACGATGTAAAAGCAGTTGGTTCAAGCACGAGCCGAGCGCTTGTGATTAAGAGTGCTTGGTTGAGCATCACGTAGAAGGCCAGGACATGAGCACACTCAGGTGCGCTCCCCAACAGCAGGATGTTGTGGTTGGCGCACACAGCCTAGAGCTAAGACAAGCAGTGGCATTCATGCGTGTGTGTGTGTGTGTGTGTGTGTGTGTGTGTGTGTGTGTGTGTGTGTGTGTGAGTGGTTGTGTGGGAGTGTGTGTGTATGTGTG
>Ga0307966_1004298_pt1 | contig 10594 bp, 7 predicted proteins | sample OrgLakmetagen646_FD_203141 | JGI IMG/M metagenome (GOLD analysis project Ga0307966, IMG submission 203141) | Saline water microbial communities from Organic Lake, Antarctica - #646 | ecosystem: Environmental > Aquatic > Non-marine Saline and Alkaline > Saline | place: Antarctica: Organic Lake... | reverse complement strand
GCCGCAATCGCGGTCTCCCCCTGCGGACCGCTCTGACTTCTGGTAGACTTCCCTTGATTTAAAGGACGCTATTCCATAGGACGGAGTTACTCCATTGAAACGTATTTTCACCTGTCTTTTTTTAATCCTACCACTATCTGCAACCGTAGGTTGTGCGCAACCACCTCCCGTGACCAGTGCCATTCTGAGCCAGGACGACATCCAAGCCATCCAGGAGCGTGTGGAACAAACGCATTCAGGCCTGTCCGCAGAGAAAGCACGCGAGGTTGTCGAACTGGTCGTTCGCGCCCGGGAAAATATGGTGCATGTCGAAGGCGGCAGCTTCCAGATGGGCGACTGGCTGATCGAATGCCAGTGGGACAAAAGCCAGGGGTGCCGCATGGACAGCAACCCTGACAATGATTATGTCCACGAAGTAAAACTCTCCTCTTTCGGCATTTCCAAATACGAAACCACCCTTGGTGACTTCGACCTGTTTCGAGAATTACAGGGTAAAACGCCTTACCGAGCTGACTGGCGCGAATCCGAGGCGCTCGCGGATATGTTCCACCCCAGAAAACCGGCGTGGACCAAAGACTGGCAGGAAACTCAGGATTACTGCCAATGGGTAGGAGAACTGGCTGGCGTCGACATGGATTTGCCGACAGAAGCCCAGTGGGAATATGCAGCGCGGAGTCGTGGAAGATGGCTGATCTGGGCTACCGATAATGGGGAGATTGATTCAGGTCGAAATATCCGGAATCGAGACAGCATAGCCGAAACAAACAGTGAGGTGGGATCCTACCCGCCCAACCCCATCGGCATTTACGATATGAGTTTCAATGCTGCCGAGTGGGTACGTGACTGGTATTCAGCTAGTTATTACGAAGAGTCACCAATCAATTCCCCCCAGGGCCCCGATAGCGGCAGCGAAAAGGTGATCCGGGGAGGCACAAACGTCACTGATCCTACAACTACCTTTACCGTCACTAGGGGGGCTGCAAACGTTCAGAATAATGATTATAACGACACCCTGAGTTTCAGGTGTGCAGCTCGCGAGCAATTGCCACCCCCTCAAGAAAAGAAGTCTTGACGAGACATTGATCTCAGATCAGCAATTTGCGTGTTTAGAATCTCATACTTTTCCGAAGCCGGCTTCGGGGTCCAAGATATTCGCCTGTCATTATCAACAGTACGTAAATCTTTAATCCATTCGTCAAATTGTGTTTGTTGACTGAAATCAAGCATAGCTTGAATACGAGCCAAGCTCTCCATGGCATTTTTCTTACTGCCATCTGCGGACATATGTTCGAGGGTCTCAATAAAGTGCCTCCAGGAGACGACGCTTGATAACAAGAAAACCAGCGACTTTTCTTGAACCTCCTCACGTGACAATAGAAACCTCTCAGTTAACTCGTAACAACACGGGCCGAGCGCTTCTGGGGGAAGATCATCAATAGAAAAGAAGTTTCCTGTACCATTACTGAATGATGCTCTCCATCTCCCGGTGGATATATTTTCGGCAAGGTTTTCTGCTCGATTTTGTTTGATCTGATTTTCTCTCCACGCTTGTTCAAGCCCCTGATATCCAGACATCAGCAAATCAGAGAGCGACACAGCAGGTTCTGTTAGGGCAACGATGAAGCCACGAGAGAGCATAAAAAATAAGTCTTTCTGTACGTTACTCAAAAACCTGTAGTCTGATTCTCTAAGCGCAGAGAATACAAAGGAACACAAGTCCCAAATCTTGTCCGCGCTGATGGTCGTCCCAAAGCCCCCGCTTGCCCCGGGACCAAAAACTAAGCGCCCAGAACCATGAACTTCAATATTTTTAAAACGATCAATTTTACACTCAAAATCCAACCCCGCACCGGCCCCAAAAGCCACAAGGCCAGACGCCTTCAGCTCCAACAGATCTGAGAATTCCTTTTTCTTTCCATCTTCAGCAACAGGAGCCTTCCAACCCAGCTTCCCTGCAAGCTCACCGCCTGCTTCGCCCCCAGCAAAAGCGTTGCCTGAAATTTTTGCACCGCCTCCCAATTCTGAAGATTCGGATTTAATACCGGGGGCACTGGATAAGAGCATATTGGCACCAGATACTCCCGCCTTTGCCTGGCCGGACGCCTTTGCACCCACGAAGCAGGACAAAACCGTCTGGCCTTCGAAGCGAAACTTGCCAAATGCCTGCCGGGCAGGTTTTCCGTTTGCATCAATATAGGTCCAGGAGCAATCCCAGCCCGCTTGGTTAGGAAGGTACCCGGTGAGCTCGACCTTTCCCTCAAGAAGGCTTATGGACGCCTCAGCTTTTACACCGACATCGACGCTTCCGGTCGCCGGGTCAAAGCCGTCAATATCAGAACTCGCCATGGCCGCGAAACGCATAAAATGGCCTTCGCTATCCAGTGCCATGGTTGTCGTCTCATCAGAATCCCCATTGGCCAGGTGGGTTTTCCAGAGGGTTCTGTGCTCGCTCTGCAGGAACTGAGCCCATTCAGGCGCATCTTTGCCATCTAGTGTCCATTCGGCCAACTTAATGCTGACATCACCCAGCTTGCCTTTGCGCCTGCTTTCCTTGATTTGATCGGCAACCTGCCCGACCAAATCCCCGATTTTGAGGTCGGATCGTTGCCCGCCCAGCATGGATGCGATTTTTTCGGTTTTCCGTATGGAAATCAGCTGGTTTCTGGTTCTTAACCGCCGCAGGAAATCTTTCCGGACATAGCTGAGGCGATTGCCTTTGCTGAACAGCATCACTTCAACAATACGGTCTTGGCCAGCGCTTCCAGACTTTCTGCTTGAACTCACCGATCCTCCACTTACGGACATATTCCTGGCTGACACTCCCGCGGTGAAAGGCTGGTACTCAGAAGCTTCAGTTGGGTCGGCAGCATCTTTCTGGTCAGTGGATTTTGGGTTTTCAGAGGGCGCGCGCTCAGGTGGATCAACTGACGGTACTGCCGCCAACCACTGTTCCAGCTTTGCCTCTTCAGCCGATAAAGCTCGAAGCTTTTCTGTCTGAACATGCCTCCAGTTCTCATTTTCAGTGTTTGCATCCGACTCCACCCGCCCGGGCGCGAGCATGCGGAAAGGGCGGTAGGTCTCGTAGAATCTGATCTCACTGCGTAGCTCCGCGAGCTCGGATTCCAGTTTCTGACGTTCGCTGGTTTTACGCGGTTCGACAGTCTGCTCCACATCACTCTGCTCAAGGATGCCCGCCTCTACCGCCTTCTTTAGCCATTCATTTTTCTTTTGACGGTGTTCAATGATTTTCTGCTCGTAATTATCAAGGTCGGGCTCCGGAACGGCTGAACTGAGACTGCGGTACTCATCCATCAACGCCTCTGTGACGCCTATTTCCTTCAGAATTTCTTCCGCAGCGGTTTCAGGCAACGCCTCGCACCAGCTTTCGTCAGCACTGCCGGTCACATGCATGACGTCCACCACGCACTCCGCACAGGGCGCTGAAACAGCTGTTTCTGACGATGGATCGTCCGACTCAGTCTGAGGGGGCGGAAGGCTCGCTGCCTTTTTTGAAGATGGAATTTTCAGCTCCCATCCAGCCCGTATGGCATCAGGATCCGTGATCTGTTCATTTTGACTGAGTAGGTCGTCAACCGATGTTGAATACCGTGAGGCGATGCCAGAAAGTGTATCTCCTGACTGAACAATGTAGGTCTGCATCCATGCGTCCTTTTAAACGGTCTTTTCCATATTGCTGAGGCGTTGACGTGGCGTCAGCTGATCATTTGTGGCCAATGCCTGCCAGGCGCTCGAATTCTGCACTGGCGATGACAGTGTCAGTGCAATTCGCAACCACCTTTCCTGGTCTGAGACCTTATCAAGGCCTGCCTTTTTTGCAGCGGTCAGGTGATCGAATATTACCGTTTCAGGGTCGCTGCTTTTAACCCACGCCTGATAGTGGCTTGCAAGCGACCGGGCCCTTTTCAAACGCTTCAGACGCTCAAAACTCTCAAGCTGTTCTTGCGAGAGCACAATCGAAGTCGCAGGCGCGGTAGCATCGCTGCTCTTTAGACAAGAAAAGGATTGCCATTTCTCCGAGTCGTGCCATATCCACTGCTCGCCGGGCCTTACTAGCGAGTTCACGTGACCTTCAGTGACTATGCTCAGAAGCTCTGCCAGGTGCCTGGGGTCATAAAACCTGAACGCCGCCTGCTTGCCATTGAGTTCAGTGATTGCGTGTTGTCGCAGTTGTTCAGCAGCGATTTCAAGCGCAGCCCCCGGGCCATTTATGAACAGTCCCACGGGATGTTGAGCAAACACCTTTGCCAACTCATCGGCGCTGCTATCAAAACCTTTGAGCCCGACAAGTACGGGACCGGATTTCCAGTTTTGTTGCCAGTCCGTCCCTTGATAAAGACTTTCCCAGCGAATATCGCCGTGCCGCATTTGCTCGTATACCCACCCGAGCATTTCCGGGTCGAGAGCAAGGTCAATGATCGCAAACTCTGCATCGACCGGGCGTTCAATCGCTACAATTTCAGGCATGGCTATGGAGCTTACAGTTTCCATCATCATCAAACTCGCAATCTGCTATCAATAGGCCGCCCGCTTTAGCTGAAGCCGCCAGCGTCGATTCGGGCACCAGGGAACCCAACTGCTCGGACTGGCTTTCAAACGTTGAGCGTTGGCCAACTTTGGCAAGTTCAGCTTGCGTCACTTTGTCGCCAATGGTTGTCAATATCTGCGGTTGCTCTGACGTTCCAGCTGCGGTTCCGGTACCACTCCCCGGCCCACCCCCGGAATTCATCTTCACCATCGGGCCGGAAACCGTCACGCCGCTGGGGTCGACCTTCACGAAACTGCCGCCTGCTTTGAGGGTGACTTCCGCGCCCGCCTCAATGACGATCTTCATGCCGGCCTTGTGGTGAATTTCGCTGCCGGCTTCGATGAGCTGGTTTTTGCCCTGTTTGCTGTGGTGGCTGCCGTTAACGGTGAGGCTGTAATCGCCGCCAATGGACTCCCGCTTTTCGCCGTCGACCGTGGCGTGTTGGTTGCCCTTGATGTGGCCGAAGTCGTTGTTCTCCACCGTTCGATGGCTGTCGTTTTTGATGACTTCCGTGCGGTTGTGTTCGGTCAGCAGGTCCAGATCTTTCTGGGCTTGGACGTAGATCTGTTGTTTATCGGCTTCGTCTTCAAATCGCAATTCGTTACTGCCTTCGCCCTTGTGGGTCTGGGTTTTCAGGGTGGTTCGGGTTTTGTGTTCCGGCAGCCCGTAGGGCGGCGTGTTGGTAGCGTGATAGGTGCGTCCGGTGATGATCGGCTGGTCCGGGTCGCCGTCCAGGAAACTGACGATCACTTCGTGGCCGATTCTGGGCAGGGCCATGAAGCCGTATTGGCCGCCGGCCCAGCCCTGGCTGACTCTTAGCCAGGCGCTGCTTTGTTCATCGTTTTTACTGTATCGGTCCCACGGAAACCGGACCTTGACTCGCCCGTTCTCATCGCAATGAATCTCTTCTCCCCTTGGGCCCGTTACGATCGCGATCTGCGGGCCGTCCATCAGCGGGCGATGGATGGTGTTTGGATTGGGGCGCCAGGTTCTATCGGCGGGGATTGCCTGAAAGGCGTTATGGTAAGTGGTGGGTTCACTGCCGCCTTCCTCTTCCATTGCCTGTGGCTGTTCGCCTTTGTGGGTAACGCAAGTGAACAGCCAGTCCCGATTCAGGGTCGGGTTGTCGTGCTCGGTGAGTTCGGTTTTGGCGCCCGCGGTAAAGTCCGGGCGGTTGCTTTGGCCGGTGGCGGTGGTGGCGTCGTTTCTCAGGGCGTCCAGCCTGGATTCAGTGAAGGGTTGGCCGCTGGCATCGGTTTTGAAGCGGCCCGGGTAGTCGTAGTATTGATAATCTTCCCGTTGGGATTCGAGCCTGTCGGCCTGATGTTCGTGCATCAGGGCGTAAGCGGGGTTTTTGAAGGTGTAGTCCTTCATGGCCACGGAGGCCGCTCTTACCCGTTCCTGATAGCTGAAACGGAAGATAGCAGGTTGTCGGGTGCTGCCACCGGCTTTGGCGTTGTATTCAACGGCTGATAACCGAGGGGCGTCGCCATGGTGGTCGGCGATAATCAGGGCCGGTTGGTCTTCGCCGTTTACATCACCGTGGTGATAACGGTAATGCCAGCCTTCCTCGGCCGCCAGTCTTTCCAGAAGTGACAGGTCGGTTTCCCGGTGCTGGACGCAGTATTCCCGCTCTTCGGGGGTGCGTTTCAGATCAAAGCGGGTGTCGATAATGCCCCGTTCTTCCAGCAGGGTGCGCACGATGGCTTCGGTGCCCCGGGTCTGGAAAATGCGGCTGTTGTGCATCAGGCCCAGGCGCCATAACGGTGGCTGGATGATGACTTCATAGCGGGTGCGGCGGTGGCCGGTGTCGCCCCGGGCGAATTCGTTCACCACGCCGGTGAAGCGGCGCAGGGGCTGGCCGTGTTGCCAGACCACCAGGTCCACGGGCTGTTCAAGCAGATCGGAAGCGGCGATATCAGCAAAGGTGCTGGTCAGGTCCAGACGGCCATGAAACAGGCTCGACAGACTTTCGGTCAGCTCGAAACCGACAACGGTAAAAAAATCTCTGGGGAGTCCGCCAATGGTGGCGGTGAACTGCAGTCCACTTGCCTGGGGCATATCTTCGGTCCTTGAAGATCGTAATGGCTTTTTCTCGTCGGCCCGTCCCGAGCCTGACTAAAATTATATACTTGTTATTCCGACGATAACAGGACCGGACAGATCGTGAATCCCTGAGATTAATAGCCGGTGCTGTTCATATCCAGCTCGAACGCAAAATCCTGGGAGCGCCTCACTTCTGTTGTGAAGTCCCCGTTGGGCATCAGTTCAAACCAGCGATAGCCCGGCGACCTCTCTTCTACCGAAAACTTGACCGAACCCGCCGTGAACTGGATACAGGTCGACGGCGTCGCCAACAACCTTACGCCCTTGCGATACTCGTCGTATTCCTGATGGATATGCCCCCAGAGAACCGTTTTTACCTGAGGAAACCTGTCAACGACTTCCCAGAATGCGTCACAGTTCCTCAGGCCAATGGCGGACATCCACTGGGCATTGATATCAACGGGGTGATGATGCAGTGCAATCAGCGCTGGATGGTCCGGATTTTCGGTCAGCGTTTTTTCAAGAAAGGCCAGCTCTGACTCCGGCAGCTCGCCGTAAACTTTGCCGGCCACGGATGTGTCCAGCAGTACAAACTGCCACCCGTCCATCAGCAGATGCCGGGAGCCGGCACCCTGCTCGGCGGCAATGCGATCGAGGGTCGGTGAATCATCGTGATTACCCGCTACCCAGGCTGAACCGCATTGAAACACTTTGAGCTTTTCACCAAAAAGGCGATAGGACTCTTCTGAGGCATCCTGGGAGATATCGCCCGTGGCAAGTATAAAATCAGGGTGCCCGTGATCCCGCAGCACCTGGGCGATCACCGCATCGAGGCTGTCTCTGGTGTTGACACCCAGAAGCACCCCCGCCGGGTCCGCCATTAAATGGGGGTCGGTCAACTGAAGCAACCGCAAAGGCTTTTGGTGGCTGTTTTCGGTCATAAGTCTCGTGTTTTCAGCGCCGGCGAACATTGCACAATCTTTCCGGGAAATGCATCCATATTAGCGCAATGCCCTTATAACAGCATACACCGCTAGTCCACGCCCTCACCAGACCAGACAGAATGTTCCAGGGGTAAGTGCCCGAACTTCAGGCAGTAGTCCAGCCAGTCAGCCAGAAAACCGTTTACCTGAACTTTTTCATCAGGGTGGTGCATAAAGCGATTGGGGTAGTCGTTGACTGGCGCAATCTGGCGATGACGATAACAGCTGACTACCTCAGCCATGGCGGCATCATGGTAGACACGCACGGTCATCTGCGGGTTATTGAGCCAGCGTCCGGCATTATGTATCTGCTCCAGAAACAGCGTTTCGGTGAACTTAGCAACCTGCAACACCTGGATGCGAACCCGGCCCAGGTACTGATCCTGCCTGCGCAGTTCGAATTCACAGACAGGCTGCCCCCCTGCTTCCAGTTTCCGCAGGCGATGCAGGCGCATATAGTTGCCATCACATAACGCGCCGAATCGTCTCAGATCCGGGACGTATCGGCGCGGCTTCATCACCCACTCTGCCATCCTAACTCCAGTTTTCCCGCAGGCGCGGGCGGTTCATTTGCAACCACTGCAGCGCAATAATCGCCGCAGCGTTGTTAATACGTCCATCATAAATCATTGCGATGGCTTCGTCGGCACTGAATACGTGAGCGCGGATGTCTTCGTGCTCATGCTCCACGCCAAACAGCCCGCCAGCCGATTCAGTGCTGATACGACCGCAATAGAGGTGAATCAGTTCCGTGGTTCCACCGGGTGAAACGAGATAATCGCAGATTTTATCCAGGGGTTTGAAGGTCAGGCCCGCCTCTTCCTGGCCCTCACGCTGGGCCACTTCTGCCGGCGATTCGCCTTCTTCATTCATCCCGGCCACCAGTTCCAGCAGCCAGGGCGACTGGTCGCGGCCAAGGGCACCCAGGCGGAACTGTTCCAGCAGAACCACTTCGTCACGGTCGGGGTCGTAGGGTAGTACGCAGGTGGCATCGCCGCGGATGAAGAGTTCTCGGGTAAAAATGGGCATTTCGGTGCCGTCGAAGCGGCGGTGGGTCAACCATAGCTTGTCCATGCGGAAGAAGCCCTGAAAGACGGTTTCGCGTTTTTCGATGGTGACGTCGGTGCTTTTGAACTGGAACGGTTTATTCATGTTGCTCTCGGCTATGTTTGATTCTGAACGATAGCCGGTCGTGTTGTGGTGCTGCAAGCTCCGGCCCCAGCCGGTTTGATTCGGTGCTTGGCTACGATGGGGACATCTTCCCAAAACACGCTCCTTACGGCACATCCATGTGACGCTTGGACTCCGCCATCCATGGCTCCGTACAGTTTTGGGAAGATGTCCCCACCGCAGCCTCGAAACCTTCGCAATATCCGGAGTCTGCTACAGAAAACATAGGCGGCATTCACCGTTAGGCATCGGTCGCCTTTCTAAAGAGAATTCCCATGAAGGCTGGAGGAGCACGGTGTGGACCCCTGTTCAGGAATGTGCGGAGCCATGGATGGCGGAGCCCAAGCGACCCAGGGATGGGCCGCAAGGAGCGTTTTCTGAACAGGGGTGCACACCGGGCTCGAACTGCAAACTATCAGTCTTGAGAACCCCGGGCACCCAAGTCAGTCAGTCAGACTTTATCGTAAAGCTTGGACCCGGCCTCCACAAACTCTTTGGATTTTTCTTTCATGCCGACATCCACTGCCGAAACCTCATCGATTCCGTGCTCTTTGGCATACTCCCGGACTTCCTGGGAGATCTGCATGGAGCAGAACTTGGGGCCGCACATGGAACAGAAATGGGCGACCTTGGCCGAATCCTTCGGCAGGGTTTCGTCGTGGAACGCGCGGGCGGTATCCGGGTCCAGACCGAGGTTGAACTGGTCCTCCCAACGAAACTCGAAACGGGCCTTGGACAGCGCGTTATCGCGAATCTGGGCGCCAGGGTGCCCCTTCGCCAGATCGGCCGCGTGGGCGGCAATTTTGTAGGTGATGATGCCGGTTTTGACATCGTCTTTGTTAGGCAGGCCCAGATGCTCCTTTGGGGTCACGTAGCAGAGCATGGCGCAGCCGAACCAGCCGATCATCGCGGCGCCAATGCCGGAGGTGATGTGGTCATAGCCCGGAGCAATGTCCGTGGTCAGGGGCCCCAGCGTATAAAAAGGCGCCTCGTCACAGCATTCCAGCTGCTTGTCCATGTTTTCCTTGATCAGTTGCATGGGCACATGGCCCGGGCCTTCGATCATGCACTGTACATCGTGCTTCCAGGCAATCTTGGTCAGTTCGCCCAGGGTTTCCAGTTCGCCGAACTGGGCTTCATCGTTGGCATCGGCAATGGAACCGGGGCGCAGGCCGTCGCCGAGGCTGAAGGACACATCGTAGGCCTTCATAATTTCGCAGATGTCTTCAAAGTGGGTGTACAGAAAGCTTTCCTGGTGATGGGCCAGGCACCATTTGGCCATGATGGAGCCGCCGCGGGAGACGATACCCGTGGTTCTTTTGGCGGTCATCGGTACATGGTGAAGACGCACACCTGCGTGGATGGTGAAGTAATCCACGCCCTGCTCGGCCTGCTCGATCAGGGTATCCCGGAAGATTTCCCAGGTCAGGTCCTCCGCCGCGCCGCCGACTTTTTCCAGGGCCTGGTAGATGGGCACGGTGCCGATGGGAACCGGCGAGTTGCGGATGATCCATTCGCGGGTTTCATGAATGTTCTTGCCGGTGGACAGGTCCATGATGGTGTCGGAGCCCCAGCGGGTGCCCCAAGTGAGCTTTTCCACTTCTTCCTCGATGGATGAGCTCACTGCAGAATTGCCGATGTTGCCATTGATCTTTACCAGGAAATTACGGCCAATAATCATTGGCTCGGTTTCCGGGTGGTTGATGTTGGCAGGAATGATGGCACGGCCACGGGCGACTTCGTCCCGCACAAATTCCGGGGTGATTTCCTGCGGCAGGGAGGCGCCAAAGGACTGGCCCGGGTGCTGGTCTTTCAACAGCCCCTGTTCACGCGCTTCCTGCAATTTCAT
>Ga0307966_1004294_pt1 | contig 10600 bp, 9 predicted proteins | sample OrgLakmetagen646_FD_203141 | JGI IMG/M metagenome (GOLD analysis project Ga0307966, IMG submission 203141) | Saline water microbial communities from Organic Lake, Antarctica - #646 | ecosystem: Environmental > Aquatic > Non-marine Saline and Alkaline > Saline | place: Antarctica: Organic Lake... | reverse complement strand
GGCTCTGCCTGCTGCGCCCATCGCCGCCACCGAAGACACCTTCCGCAATGAGGTCATCGACTCCGACGTCCCCGTCGTGGTGGACTTCTGGGCCACCTGGTGCGGACCGTGCCGCGCGGTGGCACCCCTGCTTGACGAGCTCGCCGAGGAGTACGCCGGCCGGCTCAAGGTCGTCAAGGTCGACACGGATGAGAACCCCTCCTTGGCGATGGCCTACGGCGTCACGTCCATTCCCACCATGAACTTTTTCAAAGGCGGCGAGGTCGTCAAATCGGTCGTGGGTGCCAAGCCCAAGCCCACGCTGACGGCCCTGTTCGACGAGGTGCTCGGCTAGCCGAGCAGCCCGCTGCCAGCGATGGTGGCGACGCCGCTGCGGCCCTGAGCTTCACGTTCCTCGTCTGGAACATGGAAGACTGTCCCGCATGAGCAATCCCGACCACGGTGGCACGCGACTCGATCCCTGGTTGCAGTCGTACGCGGCGCGCGCCCACAACATGCGCGCCTCGGAGATCCGCGCACTGTTCTCCGTCGCGAACCGTCCCGAGGTGGTCTCGCTCGCCGGCGGTATGCCCTACATCGGCGGGTTGCCGCTTGAGGACATTGCCGACATGATGCACCGGCTCATCATTGAGCGCGGTGAGGTCGCGCTGCAGTACGGCTCCGGCCAGGGTGATGAGGGGTTGCGCGAGCACATCACCGAGGTGATGGCCCTGGAGGGCATCAACGCCCATCCAGACGATGTCGTGGTCACCACAGGCTCGCAACAGGCACTGGACCTTGTCACCACCATCTTCATTGACCCCGGCGACGTGGTGGTGGCGGAGGCGCCCTCCTATGTCGGAGCACTGGGGGTGTTCCGGGCGCATGAGGCCGACGTGGTGCATGTGCCCATGGATGCGGACGGCCTGATCCCTGAGTTGCTGGAATCGACTCTGACCTCTCTGGCCACGGAGGGCCGCAAGGTCAAGTTCCTCTACACCGTTCCGCACTTCCACAACCCGGGTGGAGTCACGCTGTCGCGTGAGCGCCGTCCCCAGATCCTTGAGATCTGTCAACGTCATGGAGTGCTGGTGCTCGAGGACAACCCCTACGGGCTGCTCGGCTTTGACACCGAACCCTTGCCCGCCATGCGTTCCATGAGCGAGGACGGGGTGATCTACCTGGGATCCTTCTCGAAGACCTTCGCCCCGGGCTATCGGGTGGGCTGGGCCGTGGCTCCGCACGCGGTGCGTGAGAAGCTGGTGCTGGCCTCTGAGGCCGCGATCCTGTGCCCGTCCAACGCCTCCCAACTCGCGATCTCGACGTACCTCGAGCACGCCGACTGGCAAGGGCAGATCAAGAAGTTCCGCGAGCAGTATCGCGATCGACGAGACGCCATCATTGAGGCGTTGGAGGAGCACATCCCGCAGGCTCAATGGAACGTTCCGCAGGGCGGCTTCTACGTGTGGGTGAAACTGCCGGAGGGTATCGATTCCAAGTCGATGCTGCCGCGTGCAGTCACGGCGCGCGTCGCCTATGTGCCCGGCACCGCCTTCTATTTTGATGGACAGGGCAGTGACCATTTGCGGTTGTCCTACTGCTACCCCACCCCGGAGAAAATCACTGAGGGCGTGCGTCGACTCGCCACCGTCGTGGACGCCGAGATGGAGACGGTGCGCATCTTTGGCGCCGGCAGCGGCGCCGCCGCCAGCACGGTCGACTTCCCCTCTCCGGATCTCGCATGATCACCCGCACCACCCCCGACCACAACCCGAGGAGGCCGGCATGGACATCATGATTCTGGCGGGAGGCCTGTCGCATGAACGGGACGTCTCAGTGCGCTCGGGGCGGCGGGTGCTGGAAGAGCTGAAAGCTGCGGGCCATCGCGTCAGCATGCACGACGTTGACCAGAACCTCATTCCTTCTTTGCGTGATCTTGGTGATGGCGTGGTCTGGCCCTTACTGCATGGGGCCTCCGGAGAGGACGGCTCACTCCAGGCACTGCTGGAGCTTGTGGGCGTACCGTTCGTGGGAACCGGATCCAAAGAAGCCAGGGTCGCGTGGACCAAGCCAGTGGCCAAAGCGGTGATCGCACGTGCAGGGGTGACCACGCCTGACTTCGTCACACTGCCGCAATCACTGTTCCGCGAGGTCGGTGCCGAGCATGTGCTGGATGCCGTCGCGGCCCGCTTTGACTTCCCCCTGGTGGTCAAGCCCGCCCGCGGGGGCTCAGCGCTGGGTGTGTCTCTGGTCGACAGTCGAGATCAGTTGTCGCGGGCGATGGTGCACTGCTTCGCCTACGGAGACATGGCCCTGATCGAACATGCCGTGGTGGGCACCGAGGTCGCGGTCAGCGTGGTGGGCACCGGCGACAGCGCGCGCGTGCTGTCCGGCGTCGAGATCGCATGTGAGGGCCCCTATGACTACGACGCTCGCTATAACCCCGGTCGCGTCGAGTACTTCTCCCCCGCCCGGCTCGACTCCGCTGCTGCCGCAGCAGTCGAGCAGGCCGCCCTCACCGTCCATCGGACGCTGGGCCTGCGCGACCTGTCCCGCATCGACTTGATTGTCGACGCTGACGGTGTGCCGCAGGTACTCGACGTCAATATCGCTCCGGGTATGACGGAGACCTCACTGTTCCCCCAAGCCGCGGAAGCCGCCGGTGGCTCACTGGCCGAGATGTACCGCGACATCGCCACCGCCGCCATCGAGCGCGCTGGCTCCTGAGGCACTGCTCGCGAGTGACTGGCCTGCAGGCCGGCGAGGCCTGCCGCACCCATCAGCCCTGAAGCACCCCGGGGTCCTCAGGGTCAATCAGCGCAACGAGGCGGTTGAGGTCTTCCACTGTGGCGAAGTCGATGGAGATCCGGCCGCGGGACTTGCCGAGTTGCACCTTGACGCGCGTGTCGAGCCGATCGCCCAAGCGAGCAGAAAGGTCGTCCAGCGCGTCTGTGCGCCCTCCTGAGCGCACGCTGCCCTGTGTGGGCTTGGGCGCCTGCACACCCACCGCCACGGCCTCCTCGGTGGCGCGCACCGACATTGACTCTGCCACGATGCGCTGGGCAAGGTACTCCATCGCGCTCCCGTCAGGCAAGGACAGCAACGCACGCGCGTGACCCGCGCTCAGGACACCAGCAGCCACCCGGCGTTGCACCAAGGGCGGCAGCTTCAAGAGTCGGAGCGTGTTGGAGATCTGGGGCCGCGAGCGGGAAATGCGCTTGGCCAACTGATCATGGGTGATGCCAAAGTCATCGAGCAACTGCTGGTAGGCGGCGGCTTCTTCGAGGGGGTTGAGTTCGCTGCGGTGAAGGTTCTCCACCAAGGCGTCCCGCAGCATCTCCGTGTCATCGGTGTCGCGGATGATGGCGGGGATCTGCTCAAGCCCCGCTTCTCGCGTGGCGCGCAGCCGCCGCTCGCCCATGATGAGTTCGTAGCCCTCGCCGGATGGGTGCGGGCGCACCACGATCGGCTGCAGGATGCCGATCTCCTTGACGGAGTCCACGAGCTCGGCCAATGCAGCCTCGTCAAACTCCTTGCGTGGCTGTCGTGGATTGGGCACCACCGAGGCGGGGTCGATCTGCGCGAAACGCGCTCCCGGCACGTCGACCAGATCGGGCGCCTCTGGACCCTCCCCCTGCCCGCCCGAGGACGGTGTGAAGAACATGTCACTGGGGCGTTCGGCCGCCTCAGTTCCCTCCGACGCCTCCGTGGGGATCAGTGCGCCGAGGCCGCGCCCCAGACCGCGCTTGGGGGTACTCACGATTGTCCTCCTGTGGCGGGCGCTGCTCCCCGCGTCGCGATGTCGCGCGCCACAGCAAGGTAGGCCACGGCGCCCGTCGAGTGGGGATCGTAGGTCATAACGGTCTGCGCATAGCTGGGAGCCTCGGACACGCGCACGCTGCGTGGAATCGTCTGCTCGAGGGTCTGCGTGGGGAAGTGCTCGCGCACTTCACGCGCCACTTCACGCGCCAGGTTGGTGCGCGAGTCATACATGGTGAGCACAATCGTCGAGACCGCGATCTGTGGGTTGAGGTGCTGCTTGACCATCTCCACGGTGCGGATCAATTGCGTAAGACCTTCCAGAGCGTAATACTCGCACTGGATTGGAATCAGCACCTCGGTGGACACCACCATCGCGTTGAGTGTCAGCAATCCAAGCGACGGAGGGCAGTCGATGAAAATGTAGTCGAAGTGCACGTCGTGCTGTGCCAACAGGCCCTTGACTGCATCGTGGAGGCGGAACTCTCGCCGCACCACTGACACCAGTTCGATGTCTGCACCCGCGAGGTCAATCGTCGCCGGGACACACCACAACGAGTCAATGTCAGGGCACCGCTGCGCGAGCTCCATCAGGGGAGTCTCCTCCAGCAGCGCCTCATAGATGGACGGGGTGCCGCTGTGGTGATCGATGCCCAGGGCGGTGGAGGCATTTCCCTGAGGGTCGGCATCGATGACTAGCACCTTGGCGCCCTTGCGGGCCAAGGCGGCGGCAATGTTGACCGACGTAGTGGTCTTGCCCACTCCGCCCTTCTGGTTCGACACTGTGATGACACGAGTCGACGCCGGCAAGGGGAAGTCTGCATCCTCGAGTTCACGGCGTTGGCGCTCGGCGTGGAGCATCTCGTTGGCGAGCGGGCTGGATTCATCCGCTGCGATTCCGGAGAAGGAATCGTTCGCTGTTTCACGTGAAACGCTGCCGACGGGGGAAGCGGTCTCTCCGTAAGGACGAGCGCTAGAGGTGGGGTCCACCTGACGATCGGGTGGGGTACTGAAGTGCTCCGTCACATGTCCTCCCGCGGTCATGGTGCATTGGTGAATCAGACCCTGCCGCCCATGTTTCACGTGAAACACGGCGCCCGCAAGCGATCGTTGCGACAATGGCGGCGAAGGACCAGAAGGTTGACTCTAGCGTGCCAACGGCGACCCGCCGAAATCGAGAGCGTCGGCCCTGCTCACCACTGCCGCGGCATACCCCTCCGCGCACTCACACCGCTCTTCCGGCGTTCTCCTCTGCGCCACCGCGCTCGCTCAGTGACGGGGCTCGTCGTCACGCCTCGGATGCGAGATCAGGCGCCGACGGGCGGGGGCTGGCGCTGGAGTCTCACGACGGTCGTCGGCTCGATTCCCTCAACCGTGTCCGCGCGCAGCACCTCACCCACAAAGCCGTGCTTGCGCACCACATACTTGGCGCGCTCCAGTTCCTCGGGCGCTGACCGCCCCTTGAGAAACACCATTTGTCCCGTCGCCGACAACAGTGGAGCGCACCACTTCACGAGCTTGTCGATGGACGCCACGGCCCTTGCGGTGATCACCTCGGCCTCCACCGACTCCGCCACTTCCTCGGCTCGCCCCCGCACCACCGTGACATTGTCGAGCCCGGCGCTGCGCGCAGCCTCCAGCAACCAAGAGGTGCGTCGTTCCATGGGCTCAATCAGCACCACGTGACGATCGGGTTGCATCGCCGCCAATACGATTCCGGGCAGCCCCGCCCCCGACCCGACGTCCGCCAGCACCCCCGCGGGGAGGAACGGCACCAGTGCAGCAGAGTTGAGGATGTGGCGCTCCCACATCCGCGTCAATTCGCGGGGGCCAATGAGCCCTCGCACCACCCCTTGATCGGCGAGATGTACGGCGAAGGACTCCACCGCAGGATAGGCGTCACCAAAGTAGGCGCGGACCTGGTCGCTGCCGTGCCACGGGTCCCCGGCAAGGGTGCGAGGTACGTCAGGCTCCTTCTCCGTGGGTTCATGTTGCTCGCGCGGCATCAATTCACCCCTCGCGTGAGTGTTTCACGTGAAACCATGGAGGCATCGCGCGTCACGATCAGGAAGACGCGGGGAGCACCACGACGTAGCGCTCAGGCTCTTCGCCCTCCGACTCCGAACCCAATCCCGCCTCCAATACGACGTCATGGACCACCTTGCGCTCAAAGGCATTCATGGGATCCATCGCCAGTGGCTTGCCGGTTTCTTTCACTGTGCCAATGGCAGCACGAGCCGTCTCCGCCAACCGTTCCTTGCGGCCTGAGCGGAAGTCCGCGATGTCCAACATGAGCCTGCTCATGTCGCCCGTCTCCGACTGGACCGCCAAGCGGGCCAGATCCTGCAGGGCGTCGAGGACCTCTCCGTCCGGGCCCACCAACCTGCGCAGGTCCTGACTCGGCCCCTCGGACACGATCGCGACCTTCGCGCGGCCGGCTTCCACTGAAATGTCGATGTCCCCATCCATGTCAAGGATGTCGAGCAATTCCTCCAGGAAGTCCGCGGCGGCGTCGCCTTCGGAGTCCAGCTTGGTGGTGTCTGGTGCGTCAGTCATATGAGAGTCCTTGAGGTCTGGTGGATCCTGGAGGCGAGGCGCCCAGGCGAGAGCGGTGGGGGTGGGCTACTTTTTGCGCTTCTTGTTGCGCTTGGGTTGTGGGCGCTGCCCGCGAGGTTGTTCCGGGGTCTGGTCCTCTTCCGTCTCCTGGTCATCCCCGATGGTGATGCCCTTGCGCGCGGCCTTGGCCTCTTGGCGCGCCTTCCACGCCTTCTCTGCCTCGGATCCGGGAGTCGGATTGCGGCGGATCACGTAGAACTGCTGACCCATGGTCCACAGGTTGGTGGTGGTCCAGTAGATCAGTACGCCGATGGGGAAGTAGGGGCCGGAGATCACGAAGATGAAGGGGAGCGCATACAGCAGCACCTTCTGCTGCTGTGCCATGGGGCCCTCGAGTGCGGACTTGGGCATGTTCTTGCGCGTGAGCTGGCGCTGAGTCAGGAAGGTCGTCGCCACCATGGTGATGATCAACACCGCAGCCACGATCTTCACGGTGGCTCCCTCCGATTGGAGGAAGGTGTCCGATAGCTGCGCACCGAACAGCGTGGCCTGGTTGGCCTCTTCAGCCAGTTGAGGCGTCAGCCAACCAATTCCCTCACCGTCGAGCCCGTCACGCACGCGGTAATTCAGCACGCGGAACAGCGCGAAGAAGATAGGCGCCTGCACCAGAATCGGCAAGCACGACGCAAAGGGGTTGGTCTTGTGCTTGGAGTACAGCTCCATGGTTTCGCGGCTCATGGCCTCGCGCGACGCCTGATCCTTCTTGCCCTTGTATTTGGCCTGGATCTTCTTCAGGTCCGGCGCGATGATCTGCATCGCCCGTGAGGCCTTGATCTGCTTCACGAACAGCGGGATCAGCAGCATGCGGATCACTACCACCAGACCCACAATGGACAGCGCCCAGGCGGCACCAGACGATGACTGAAGGCCCAACCACGTCAAGCCGGTGTGGAAGGCCACCATAATGTTGGCCACCACCCACTCGAGGGGGGCGAGAAAGCTGAAGAAGTCGTCCACGGAAGTTCCTTACGTTGTGTGGTCGTTCACTGGAGAGGCTGAAGGCGAGTCGGGCACTGACTGCACCGTAGCGTTATTGCGGTGCAGGCGAAAGAGCCGCTCACCGGGGGCTGGAACATCGTCCACACCCCCGTGACTCCACGGGTTGCATCGTGCCACGCGCCAGGCCGCCAAGGCTGATCCCTTGATGGCCCCATGTCGCTGGAGTGCCTCATACCCGTAGCGCGAGCAACTTGGGTAGTACTTGCAGCGTGGTCCCAGCAGGGGCGACACCGTGATCTGATATCCGCGCACCGCTCCCATCAGCACGAGCCGCGGCGCCATTGCCACGGCTCGTACCCCTCGCGCCGCGACGGTCATGACAGGGCCTTGTCGCGCGCAGACGCGAGGGCGCTCACCACATCGCGGCGTAGTGAGTCAAAATTCACGTGCGCGGCTGCCGGCAGCGCGCGAACCAACACGCGGCTGCCATCCGGGACCGTCGCCAACTCAGCACTGACGATCGCGCGTAGGCGCCGCTTGACCCTATTGCGCACCACCGCACCTCCGATTGCCCTAGAAACAGCGAAACCGGCCATGCGCGAGGCATCGCCGGTCAGCGCCACAGACACGACTACTGTCGTGCGCCCGCTCTTCAGACCGCTTCTGCGCACCAATGCGAAATCGGCGGCGGAGCGCATGCGAGACCGGGCGTCAAGCACGTCACCTAGGCCGAGATCTTGCCGCGACCCTTGCGGCGACGAGCGCCCAGGATCGAGCGACCAGCGCGCGTACGCATGCGCAGACGGAAGCCGTGCGTCTTGGCGCGCTTGCGGTTGTTGGGCTGGAAAGTCCGCTTGCTCACGGGTCACTCCACATGTATTAGGGGGTAGTCAAATCAGCGCACTAACGTTACGTCCTGCGCGTCTCGGGGTCAAATCTCCCCAGCCCACGTTGGCGACACCGGCCGAACAGGATAGGCTCCACCATCACAGCGATGTTTGCCGGGAGCGACACGCTGACCGTCAGGTAACGAGTAGGTGACGCTCAATCTACCGCCTGTGGATAAATGTGTGGACGACAGTTGATTGCGGGGAAAGATGGCACAGGCTGAGCAGCCCGACACCGTCGAAGACGTGTGGGCACACGCGCTGACGGTGCTGTCTGAGGGCAACATGCTGTCCGCCCAGCACCGCTCCTTTATTCGCCTGGTCAAGCCCCTCGCCGTGGTTGAGGACAACGTCTTCCTTGCCGTCGCCGAGGATTTCACCAAGGGCTACATCGAGTCCACCATCCGGGGTCCTCTCACTGAGGCACTCAGTGAAGTCCTGGGTCGAGACATCCGTATTGCCGTCACGGTGGATTCCACCGTGTCTCTCCCGGAGCCCTCGCCGTCATCCGATGACTATGAGCCCGCTCCGCAGCGCAGTCAGCGAGAGCGTGCACCTACTGTGATCGAGGACCCCCACCTCAATCCCCGCTACACCTTTGACACCTTTGTCATCGGCTCGTCCAACCGCTTCGCCCATGCTGCCGCGTTGGCTGTCGCCGAGTCTCCAGGTAAGACCTACAACCCCCTGTTCATCTATGGTGACTCGGGGTTGGGGAAGACGCACCTCCTCCACGCCATTGGCCACTACACCCGGCATCTCAAACCGGACACCCGGGTGCGATACGTGAACTCTGAAGAGTTCACCAACGACTTCATCAACTCCATTCGTGACGACCGATCCTTGAGCTTCAAGCGCCAGTACCGCGAGGTCGACGTCTTGCTGATCGACGACATCCAATTCTTGCAGGGCAAGGAGCAGACGCTCGAAGAGTTCTTCCACACGTTCAACGCCCTTCACAATGCGGGCAAGCACGTCGTGATCACCTCAGATGTCTCCCCCCGCAACCTCGACGGAATCGAGGAGCGTATGCGCACTCGCTTCGAGTGGGGTCTGATGACGGACGTGCAACCGCCTGACCTCGAGACCCGCATCGCCATTCTTCGCAAGAAGGCATCAGCCGACGACGTTCAGGGTCCAGGCGATGTCCTGGAATACATCGCTTCCAACATCACGAGCAATATCCGCGAGCTCGAAGGCGCACTGATCAGGGTGACCGCCTTCGCGGCGCTGAACAAGCAGGCGGTGGATCTCAGTCTTGCGCAAGTGGTACTCAAGGACCTGATCTCTGACGATGACTCTGAGGTGAGTGCGTCCGCCATTATTGCCAAAACAGCCGAGTACTTCGGCATCACGATGGACGAACTCACGGGGACTTCCCGCAGCCGCGTCTATGTCACCGCCCGGCAGATCGCCATGTACCTGTGCCGGCAGCTCACTGATCTGTCATTGCCCAAGATCGGCGAGAACTTTGGCGGCAAGGACCACACCACGGTCATGTACGCGGTCAGGAAGGTGGAGGATCAGATCGCGCAGCGCCGGCAGATGTACAACCAGGTCAACGAAATCCACGCTCGCATCAAGCAGCAGTCACGCTCCTGACCCATCGATACGACCGTCGCTCACCCCTCATCTTCCCTGTCGCGACCTCTCGTACCATACTTGGCACGCTCGTGCACACCTGTGGATAACCCTGTGAAATGTGCAGGAAACCTGTGCACCGATCGGGGAAGAATTGTGAACAACACGACTCAGCCGTGGACAGCCAGTGTTGCGTCCACCAGGATCACCATTGCTGTGGAGATCTGTCCCCGTGCCATCCACAAGCCCTTCTCCTTCTCTACCTGGATCTTTTGTGGTTGTCCCCAGTTTCCACGTGCCCTACGACTACTACTCATCTACTCTTATTAGCCAATTCACATGACCTTCATCTGACGACTGACCCGACTACACGTTTTCCTGTCGCACATGCCAACGTGTGGCGTAGTCTGTCGTCCAGACCCGCAAGGAGCCCACTATGAAGTTTTCAGTCGACCGCGACGTGCTTGCCGATGCCGTGGCGTGGACCGCGCGAGCGGTGCCCGCCCGCCCGCCCGTACCAGTGCTGGCCGGTGTGCACATCACTGCGGATGCCGACGGGACGGTGAAGCTTGCCAGCTTCGACTACGAGCTCTCTGCACGGGGAGAGTTCGCCGCCGACGTGGAGACGGAAGGCACGGTCTTGGTCTCCGGAAGGCTGTTGCGCGAGATCGCCAACGCGTTGCCTCACAAGCCCGTGGTGTTCGAAACCGAAGGAACCAAAGTGGCAGTGACGTGCGGAGCGTCACGCTTCACCCTCGCCACCATGCCAGTCGACCAGTATCCAGCGCTGCCGGAAATGCCCGAACAGTCTGGTGTGGTCGACGGTTCCCTTTTCCAGC
>Ga0307966_1004283_pt1 | contig 10617 bp, 7 predicted proteins | sample OrgLakmetagen646_FD_203141 | JGI IMG/M metagenome (GOLD analysis project Ga0307966, IMG submission 203141) | Saline water microbial communities from Organic Lake, Antarctica - #646 | ecosystem: Environmental > Aquatic > Non-marine Saline and Alkaline > Saline | place: Antarctica: Organic Lake... | reverse complement strand
CTTACAGGTATATCATTAAGCCGGTGTCTGCGGTTTTTATGGAGAAAAAACTCCCCAGAATATTGAAGTACTACAAAGTGATCATGCGCAATTTTTTGAAGCGCGATTACAGTTACAAATATGCATTGATTAGAAATACAGCAGCTCTCGGCAGCCTTACATTAGCGCTGGTTCTGGCTATTATTGGTGGTTCGGTGAGTTTATTTTCCACTGCGGGAATGTTTCTCGTGTATGCGGCAGGAATTCTTGCGGCCATTGGAATATTTTTGGTAATTATACACTCACTTGAAGCTGTTTACAGAGGTGGAAAAATATCGGTGATTTCGGGAATTCTGCTCGGATTACTGAACGCGGTTGTGCTGTTTGTGGTATCGCTGTCGAAATCCGTTACTATAGAAATATGGCTGGTGCTCATGTCTGTACCCATTTTGCTTGTTGTTCTCGGGCTGATCGGTTCCCTCAGAAAAACAGACAAGCCGATTATTCTTACTGATAATCGTGCTATACTTCTTAACAGCGTATTTGGTGCTCTTTTTGCGATATTCGTAATGTTTGGAGTGGCCCCTACCGGTGTTGAGTTTTTCCCGGAAACTGATCCTAACCGAATTATTGTTGAGCTTGAAGGCCCCATTGGTATGAATGTTGATGCCAGCAATGAAATCGCAAAAGAGGTACAGCAGCGCGTTTACAATCTGATTGATAACGATGAAAATGTGCGTGCCAATATCGAAAGCATCCAGACAAACGTGGGTGTGGCCGGTGACCCTCTTTTTGGTGGCGGAGCACAAAGTCCCGAGTTGTCGCGTTTAACGCTGAACCTTGTCGATTTTGGCGATCGTCCCGAACCATCGAGTACCACGATCACCAAGCTGAGGGAGGTGGTTAAAAATATCCCTGATATCAGCATTTCAATTGACGGTGAGGAGATTGGCCCCCCAACCGGAGCACCTGTAAATATTGAGGTATCGGGAGAAAACTTCGATGAAATTGTGCGCATCTCAGAAGAGATTACGGAAATACTCACGGAAGCATCAACCACACAGGAAGTTCCCGGTTTGGTTGATGTGCGAAACAACATCAGCGGCGGGCTGCCGGAATACAGAGTTCTTGTGGATTACGAAAAAGCCAGTCGTTTGGGCCTTAGTATGGCAGACGTCGCCCAAACCATTCGAATTGCCAATAATGGCCTGGAATCGAGTAAGTGGCGCGACGGGGAAGACGAGTATGATATTGTGGTAAGACTGAGACCGGAGGATCGTAATACTCTGGAAAGCCTGAAAGACCTGAACATTCAAACATTAACCGGCACAACCATACCGCTTGTTTCGGTAGCTTCTTTTGAAGAAGGTTCCGGACTTGGAACCATTACACGACTCGATCTGCAGCGAACAGCCACCATCGAAGGTCAGGCAGCACCGGGGTTCAGCGGACCGGAAATTCTAGCCCAGTCTCAGGAGCTCCTTGCAGATTATATTGAAAATATCCCCGCTGGCTACAGTGTGGAATATACCGGAGAAAATGAAGATCAGGAGGAGGCGTTTGGTTTTTTAACTTCGGCTTTGGCTGTCGGTTTTGCTTTAATTTTTCTGGTGATGCTTCTCAAATTTAACAACATTGTTTCTCCGCTAATCATCTTAACGGCTGTAGGCCTCAGCCTAATCGGCGTTCTGCTCGGGTTGGTTATGACGCGAACTCCATTCGGCCTCATGACCTTTATTGGAGTTATATCACTCGCCGGTATTGTGTGTGTGAATAATATTGTGTTGATGGATTACGTAAAACAGCTGATTGACCAGGGAATGAGCAAGAAAAACGCTATTATCGAAGCCGGATTGATACGTTTTCGACCCGTTCTTCTCACAGCCCTTACCACCATTCTTGGGCTTGTTCCCCTAACATTCGGTATCAATATTAATTTTGTGGAGCTGTTTGTAAGTTTCGATCCGCAATTGCAGTTTGGATCAGAAAATACAGCTTTCTGGGGCCCAATGGGAGTTGCTATCATCAGCGGACTCACATTCGCCACCTTCTTAACCCTGGTACTTGTTCCGGTACTGTACTCGGCTTACGATTCCGTGTCTCAGCGATTGAAATCCATCAGATAGCAGATCTATTTCTTTACCACGATTGCCGTCTTGCTTTTAAACAGGCGGCACTCCTGTAAAATGATATTTATAGTTGAAGAAGCAGAACTGGAATGCCTAACTTAAGGCTTGCTGCAATTCAAAGCAGCAGAAGTACTTTAAACAACGTTTAATAAATTACTACAACTTGTGATACAACGATCTCAAACCATCTATTTACTGCTGGCTTCGTTAACTAATTTTGCCGTTTTCTTTACGCCCATATACAGAGAATCGATGAACGATCCGGTACAGTGGATCGGGTTTGGGCTTGCATCAACACTTACCCTTACAATGATTTTAGCAGTAGTCGCGATTTTTCTTTACAAAAATCGAGTTCTGCAGCTTAAAATTGTAAAAGGAGCAACCTATTCTCAGATTATTGCACTGGGTTCATCTACGGGTGTGGTTTTCTCGATGGGTGGAATTGGCACCTTTTTATGGCCCGAACTGTTAAGCATTCTACTCATTGTTCTCTGCCTCGTTTTTCTGTGGATGGCGGGTAAAAACATCAAAAAAGACGAAGAACTTGTTCAGTCAATGGACCGGATAAGGTAGCTGATTTGAACTCTGTAACTCACTCCGACATTCCGATTGGCAAAGTTGTACTGTTTCTCATCCTTGGGCTTATCTCCTTTGGTGCTGCCCCAATTCTTGTGCGTCTTGCCACAGATGTAGATCCGCTGGTGCTTGCCGCTCTGCGTACGATCATGGCCGTTGCTATTCTGCTGCCATTCTGGTTTTCGAGGCGTAAAAAATTATCAGAGCTAAAAAAACAAGGGGCCTCTCCTTTTTTAATGATGAGTGCCGGAGCCTGCCTCGGACTTCATTTCACCTTATGGATCGCATCCCTGCACTATACATCTGTGGCCTCTGCCTCGGTTTTAGTTACCATTCACCCTGTGATGCTGATTGTAGCCGAGAGTCTTATTTTAAAGCGTAATTTTCGTCCGCTTGTATGGATCGGAGTGTTTGTGGCCTTTGGAGGTTCGTTGCTGCTTGGTTTTGCAGATGAAAGCCAGCAGGCAGGCCTCTATCCAAACCCGTTGCTTGGAAATACACTTGCCTTTTCGGCCGCTGTTATTTTTGTGATCTATTTTATGCTCGGCAGAAAAATACGCCAGCATACCGAATGGATCGATTACGTATTCTACATCTATCTTTATGCTGCAATTGTCTGCACAATTTTGTCGTTTCTTTGGGTGGGCGGGGTCCCATACATAAGTAATTCCGCGCTCTTAGTTGGGCTTGCGCTCGCCATTGGCCCCACTATTTTAGGGCACGGTTCAATGAACTATGCAGTGAAATACATCTCTCCTACTCTGCTTTCGACGCTCATTTTATCAGAAGCAGTTCTGGCAGCTATAGCAGCCTATTTTATTTTTGATGAGGTTCCTGCCTTTGTATCTGTCGTTGCCATGCTGATTATTATATCTGGAGTATCACTCACCTGGTCGCGCAGGTTTGCAAGGGGAGAAAAATAGCACGGAAGGTTGTTTAAACGACGAAAAGTGAGAAACTATGATCAATAATTAGCGTTGATAGGACACTAATTTTGCTCTACTACTCCAAAACCTATACATTAATTGTAGAGTTGATACGTTATCACACTGTTTTAAAATCAGATGTACAAGAATGTACATAAGTAAAAGTATTTAAATATTAATGATTTTTACTGTATTGAGATGACTCTGCCAAAGCAGCTGCTATCTTTCATGTCCATCAAAGAGGGCTGTTTTGTACTTAACAGGAACGAACCTGTAACATATGAAGAGAACATTACATCCGAATTACCTGAAACTACTCCCGTTCCTTGCAATAGCTGGTCTATTGCTCATTACGGGTTGCTCATCAGGTGGAGGAGAAAATGATCGGGACGGAGAAAATTCTTCGGACCTGATTACGGATGTAGAGCCGATAGAGCGCGATTTTGCAGAGATTAAGCAGTCGGGCGTGTTGCGAATGATTACCTACTATAGCTCTAACACCTACTTTTTAAATCAAGGGATCGAAGTAGGGTTTGAATATGAAATGATTAAAGAGTTTGCCAGAGAAAACAATCTTGCGCTCGAAGTTGTAATTGTGGGCGATGAAAATCCCTTTGAGCTGCTTAATCTTGGAGAAGGGGACGTAATTGCGGCAAATTATACCATTACCTCAGAGAGAAAGAGAGTTGCCAATTTTACCAGGCCGTACAATATTGTGGATCAGATGGTGGTTTATTCAGCCGATATTGGCAACCCACCGGGTACTATCGAGGAGTTAGCCGGATCGGGAATACCCATATCTGTGCGCAGAAATAGTTCGTATCACTTCACCTTACAAAATCTGATTGAGGATGGCTACGATATCGAAATCGATCTGGTTGAAGAGAGTTTTGAAACAGAAGCGAGCCTTGTGCAGGTAGCAAATGGTAATTTTATGGCTACCGTTGCTGATGATAATATGTTTGATGCGGCTAACCGCTACATTCAGGGACTTTTACCGGGGCCGGTAATCGCAGAATCTGATACTATTGCCTGGGCCGTTCGGCAAAATTCGACGGACCTTGAATCCAAGATGAATCAATTTCTCTATAAACATTTTCGCTTTTCTGAGGACAGAGATACTCCCAGGCGATCAACTTTTTTAAACGTGCTGAGGAAAAAGTATTTCGAGGGAAGCAGGCAAATGGCGAATTACTACAATCCCGACTGGAATTATCAGTCACTGGGCATTATCTCGCCGTATGATGAAATTGTAAAATCGGTATCGGATTCGCTGGGCCTCGACTGGCTGATGGTTACTGCCATGATTGCCCAGGAATCGAGCTTTAACCCCGACAGCAAAAGCTGGGCAGGTGCTGTTGGCTTGATGCAGGTATTGCCACGCTTCGTAGAAACGCCTTACGAAGAGCTGTACGATCCTGTTAAAAACATAGAGGAAGGGGCAAGAATCATCAAAGAGCATCTGGATCACTATGCCTACCTGGATAGCACGACCCAATGGGCGTTTGCGCTGGCAACATATAATGTGGGGCAGGGGCATATGGCAGATGCGAGAAGGTTAACCATAGACCGAAATAAAAACCCCAACGAATGGCAAAATGTGTCAGACTCACTAATTCGCCTGATGCAGCGCAGATATTACCAGGATGCGCGCTACGGCTTTGCCAGGGGGATTGAACCTGTGAAATATGTTGAGGAGATCAGGAACAGATATAGAACGTATCAGGCAGTCATTGCCCTTGCTGAACAGCAGCAACAATCGGGCTTCACGAACTCGATTATTCCCGGATTTATTCGCAGGCAGTGAGAATAAGCAGGGTCACATCATCAGAAAATTTGTCGTGGCTGTGCTCGGATATTTCCCGGACAATACTATTTAAAATCTGTTGTGACGTTTTGTGCCGGTTCTGAAGAATGGTCTCTTTTAGCCGTTTTACGGTAAACTCTTCCTCTTCAGGGCTCATGGCTTCGTCAACGCCATCTGTATAGCAGACCAAAAGATCTCCAGGGTTAAGCTGAATGTCTTTTTCCTTGTAGGGCATAATCGAATCCATCGCGCCCAACAGAAGCCCCCCATCTCTTAGTTCTTCAAATTCGTTTTTATCTTTTCTCAGCAGAAGGGGTGGACTGTGGCCGGCGTTCACGTAGTTCAGAATTTTATGTTCATGAATATATTTAGCCCAGAAAAAAGTAATGAACTTATCACTCGGTGTATTATCGAAGATGATTTTATTCATACGGTAGGTCGCTTCACTCAGCGAAATATCTACCGGTAACAACACGTGTAACATCGATTGCAGGTTTGCCATCAATAGGGCCGCAGGAACCCCTTTACCTGTTACATCTGCAATACAGAGGATGGAGTTCCCGTCGGGGGTTTCGGCAATATCAAAATAATCACCACCTACCTCTCTTGAGGAGATTGTTTTTGCAGCAAGATCCACACCCGGTATTTTTGGAATGGGGTCGGGCATCAGGCCTTCCTGAATGGATTTGGCAATCGAAAGTTCCTCTTCCATCCGTTCTTTATCGATTCTTTCTTCAAGAAAGTACGTTTTCTGAATCGAGATAACGGCAAGGTTTGCCAAGGACTTTAAAAAATTTATATCGTTTTCGTTAAACGATATGCCGTTCACTCGCTTGCCTACTCCAATGAGAGCGGCTTTTTCATTCTGGTTGGAAACGGAAATAAGTGCTGCAATACCATTCTCTTTTAACCAGGGGTGCTCTTCACATTTTTCCTCTTCAATAATTAGAATATCTTTGTTGCAGCTATTGTACAGATCATCGATCTGTTTTTGCACGGGTACGCTTCGTAATCCGCTGGAAGCGAGTAAACCCGGCCCATCTTCCGTTTCATAAATAAGAAAAAAGGTGCGAATAAAAAGCTGCCCCAGCAGAGTAAGTTTGAAAATTCGGGCAATCTGATCCCGATCCACAAGAAGGTTAAACTCTTTCGAGAGTTCAAAAAGTGTATTTAGCTCGTGAATTCTTCGGTCAAGATTCCTGTACGTCTGCTGGAGCTCCGAAAAGAGCTCAGAATTAACCAGCGCTGCTGTTGAGATGATACACAACCCCTCAACGAATTTGAGTTCGTCTTGGGTAAATTCTTTTCCCGAGGCTTTTGGCCCCAAAATGAGATAGCCATGGTGGTGGTTACTCGTCCTCAGGTTAAAAAAATATGTTTTCCGCTTATTTTCCGGCAGTATTGGGATATTAGTTTGAATCTTGTTTGCCGTAGTATAACCTTCGTTCGCGCAATCTGTCTGTATGGAGTATTCGGCGGTGGCATCAAGTCCGCTAATGCCTTTCTGTTTTGTAAGGGTATAGTACTCCTCTGATGGTGAATGGGTAAAAATTGCAGCCTTTGTTACCAATAACCGCCCCATAATAATTAGCAGAACATTGTTTGCAATAAACGCTGCATCCCTCGACTCAACCAGCATCCGGCTGGTCTCCAAAACGGTTTTTAGCTCAAATGAAGATTGGTTATGATTGTTCTCTGTATTTGCCAAGGTATTCAGTTGCGGTATTTAATCATTCTAATCACATTTTTATCTCCATCAGAGTCGTAAGAAAGTTCGTCCATCAGGCTCTGAATGAGAAAGATTCCCACCCCTCCTCTTTTCTTTTGTTTGATGCGCTCTTGAAGATTTGGAACCTCGTACTTAGTCGGATCGAAACCAATACCAAAATCGATGATTTCGATGGATACCCCATTGCGGTTAAAATTGAGGTCTATGTTAAAATCTTTTGTATCGTCGTAGCTGTAGGCGTGTTTTATAACATTTGTGCAGGCTTCATCAACAGCAAGCCGGATATCATTAATCTGACCTTCCGTAAAGCCGTGCTTTTTGGCCTGAGAGGACACAAAATTACGCACCAGTGAAAGGTTTTCAGTTGAAGCACTCAACTTTTTATGATATGTAGCAGCTTTTTTCAAGCGGTATGAGGAGATTTACTTTTCTTTCAGAAACTTTTTAACGGCTTTTTCTTCATCATCGAGAATGTCATAAAGGGTGGGAAACCCTAAAAGGTCGAAGACATTATAGACTTTGCTGTTCATATTGGTGAGCTTGATGTCCCCCCCAATACTTCGAACGTCTTCGATGTATGCCATAAATACTCCGAGACCTGCGCTGGCTATATAGTCCAGTTTTTGGAAATTGACGATGATATTAGCCTTTCTGTTATTGATTAACTGCTGTAGTGTTTCTTCCAGTTGAGATGCAGTATGCGCATCCAGCTCACCATACAGATCAACAACCTCATACCCGTTATTTTTTCGGCGTTCTATTTTAAAGCTTTTCATGAATTAAAAATTGTGTTCAAGGCGTATCGTACAATATATCCAAAAAAGTAGTAAGAGAAATGTGGAAACTCTACGCTTGAAAGAGAGATGGGTTACAAAAAAAATAAGGTATCACACGTATCCGGTGTGATACCCTGACTATTCATCAAGAGAGACGCTACTTGAGCGCACTGTATATTAGTAAAAATGTTCGTAAAACGACAAAAATAAATTACTTTTGGGTCTTAAAGCCTTAAAATCGGGCGATATTACCTATTGTTTTTAAAAAAAGTAAGTATAAACACTTAGGTTTCTATTGTATGATTGAACAACTAGCCAACAGTAATATGGCAGATTTGGAATCAGGGAATTAATGAGGCAAACTTCATGAAAGAAAAAAATAAAAAAAGCCGTTGCACACACATGCGCAACGGCTTTTAGAAATCAGATTCTAAGTGGTGTTTTTAAACCTGCCTCGTTAGTCTCTGGGCTGTATTTTGATGTTTCTGAACCAAACATCGTCTCCATGATCCTGAAGTGAAATGTATCCAGGTTCCATTTTACCAAATACATCAGCGTAATCGGCAAACTTACTGTTATTCACCATATCTTCCCATGCAGGAGTTCCTAGATGGTACTCTACAACCGGTTCGCCATTTTGGAAATGAACAACGGTACCTCTGTAAACAAGCACTTCTGCTGTATTCCATTCACCATGTCCTCGGAAATTTTGAGGATCTGCGGGAATCAGGTCGTACAGACTTCCTGCTTTCCGGTTTCCGTTTTCACCGAGCAAAGCATCGGGGTGGTTTGCGTTATCCAGAATTTGCATTTCGGGAGCTGAGTGCCAGATCGGACGATCTTCGAGCTCCTGAGCAAGATAAAAGATACCAGAGTTACCGCCTTCTGAAACTTTCCATTCGAGGGAGAGGTGGAAGTCCCTAAACTTTTGGTCGAAGATAATATCTCCGCCGGCTCCACCAGCTTCACCGGTACCGGCGCCCTGTACTTTTAGAGCACCGTCTTCAATAACCCATCCCGATTCAGGGAATGAGTCCTGCTGATAGCCGCGCCAGCCTTCGGTAGACTCGCCGTCAAACAGCAGAATCCAACCGTCCTCTATTTCCTGTTCGGTTAGAGTGTTTGGCGGAACATCCGCTTCAGCCTGCATGCTTTCGCTTTCAGCTTCCATGGTTTCCGTTTCGCTTTCACCTGAAGAGCAGGCCGCCAGTAAACTCATGGCGGCAAACCCAACAACTGTGAGATTTAAGAATGATTTAAGCGTCATTTTAAAGTGTGTTTAAGTTAAATATTTAGTGAAGACTAAGCGGGCATATCAGGTAATGACCAGCCATCTCTGTATTGTTTTCTGATAAGGTTTTGAGCAAACCGCTGTGCAGAAATAGGATCTGTAACTTCCCTATTGAAGGATGGGTGACCGTCATTAATTTCGAATCCGTCTTCGATAATAATTCTGATGAATTCATTGGGATTAATGTTAGTGAACTCCATATTTTCTCCATTCCATTCAAGCTCTTTATCGAGCTCTTGCAGACGAACAGCAAGCACGCCCATCACAACCATTTCGTTAAAAGGTCCTGCATTGGCTTTATCAAAAGCAGATTTTGCAGCAACGCGGGCTTCCGGACTTTCTTTACAGGCACGTACCCAGTCCATCTGATGGTTTGTCTCTACACGACGCTCGGTTTTTGGAACGTTTGGCATACGGCCGGAGAGTAAAAATGGTTCAGCACCGTAACATCCGCAAACCAGCGTATCTTCAGAGCCGTGGAAGAGAACTCCGCCACCCTGAACGTTCATGTCTTTGCCTTCTGGCCAGCCTTCTGGTTTCATCGGCTGAATTCCGCCATCGTACCAGAATACTTCAACTTCGGGCAGCATGCCAAAGCTGGATTCTCTTTCTGGGTAAACCAGCTTAACTTTCTCAGCAGTGGGTGCAGAATCCTGAAGCAGGAGCGTTGAACTTCCCTGTACTCGTGTCGGATATCCAAGTTCAAGAGCCATAAAGGCCGGATGGAGGATGTGGCAAGCCATATCACCCAGTGCACCTGTACCAAAATCCCACCAGCCACGGAAGTTCCATGGGGTATAAATTTCATTGTATGGACGCATCTGGGCAGGCCCGATAAAGAGGTCCCAGTTTAGCGTGTCTGGTACCGACTGGGCGGGAGGTGTGTTCAGGCCCTGTGGCCAGATAGGTCTGTCTGTAAAGGCTTCAACTTTACGCACTTCACCAATTTCACCGTTTGCAACCCATTCAACCATCAGGTTTACACCTTCACCGGAAGCACCCTGATTACCCATTTGTGTGGCTACACGGTGCTTTTCAGCAAGTTTGGTTAACAGGCGGGATTCGTAAACCGTGTGTGTAAGCGGTTTTTCAACATATACATGTTTACCCATTTCCATGGCATGAGCAGCTACAATTGCATGAGAATGATCAGCTGTTGCGACTACGACCGCATCAATGTCATCACCCATTTCGTCAAACATCACTCTCCAGTCCCAATATTTCTTGGCATCAGGATACTCATCAAATACACCCTGAGAATATCTCCAGTCGACATCACAAAGGGCGACAATGTTTTCTGTTTCTTTCATGGCACGAAGTACGGAAGCACCACGGCCTCCAACTCCAACACCAGCGATATTTAGTGTTTCACTCGGTAGTTTTTTCCCCATTCCGCTAACAACT
>Ga0307966_1004282_pt1 | contig 10618 bp, 15 predicted proteins | sample OrgLakmetagen646_FD_203141 | JGI IMG/M metagenome (GOLD analysis project Ga0307966, IMG submission 203141) | Saline water microbial communities from Organic Lake, Antarctica - #646 | ecosystem: Environmental > Aquatic > Non-marine Saline and Alkaline > Saline | place: Antarctica: Organic Lake... | reverse complement strand
TGGTGCGTGCGTGGTGCGTGCGTGGTGCGTGCGTGGTGCGTGCGTGCGTGGTGCGTGCGTGGTGCGTGCGTGGTGCGTGCGTGGTGCGTGCGTGGTGCGTGTGTGGTGCGTGCGCAGTGCGTGTGGGTGCGTGCGTGCGTGCATGCGTGTGTGTGTGTGTGCGTGCGTGCGTGTGTGCGTGTGTGTGCGTTTGTGCGTGTGTGCGTGTGTGCGTGTGTGTGTTGTGTGTGTGTGCATGTGTGTGTGTGTGCCGTATGAATTGGCAAACATGAGAGTCTGTGGTTTCACTGCTTTCCTGCCATTTCTTGTAGCAAAAGCTGTGCCTCACTAGACTCTGCCCTGGTTCGAGTCCTGGTCTGAGGGGAATGCTTATGATGCTTAATGCTTGGGATGCAACCTCTTTTACATGTGCTTATTACACAAGGCCATCATATGTGTGGACAAGGCTGACACAATCCGCCTTGTAGCTTAATGTAAATGTGTTAGTGAGAGGCTCCTGTAGCACACAAACCGCCTCAGAGCTGTAAGTGAATGTGTTAGTGAGAGGCTCCTATAGCACACAAATCGTCTCAGAGCTTGCAGTGGATGTGTTAGTGACAGGCCCCTGTAGCGAACAAAGCGCTCTGTTAGGGATCATGCTTTTAGTTACCCTGCTTTGCAGCATGGTGCAAGCAAGAGGCTGCCATACAACATCCAACATGACGCGTCTGCTGTAGTATGACAGTATGACACACACACACACACATACATACACACACACACAATACCTTGACCCCTGCTACACAGCACGGAGCTCAGCAAGAGGCTGGCATACAACCACCAAACACAACGCGTCTGCTGTGGTATGACGCACACACACACTTTCTTGACCTCTGCTACACAACATGGTGCAAGCAAGAGGCTGACATAAAACATCCAACACAATGTGTCTGCTATGGTATGACACACACACTCTCTCTTGACCAATGCTACACAGCATGGAGCTCAGCAAGAGGCTGACACATCATTCAACACGTCTGCTGTAGCAAAACACACACGTTACTGACTCCTGCTATGCAGCACGGAGCTCAGCAAGAGGCTGACACACCATTCAACACGCCTGCTGTAGCAAAACACACACGTTACTGACTCCTGCTATGCAGCACGGAGCTCAGCAACAGGCTGACGCATCACTTAACACAACGCGCCTGCTGCAGTATGACGCACACACACACACTTTCTTGACCTCTGCTACACAGCATGGTGCAAGCAAGAGGCTGACATACAACATCCTACACAACGCGTCTGCTGTGGTATGACGCACACACACTCTCTCTTGACCACTGCTACACTGCATGGTGCAAGCAAGAGGCTGACATACAACATCCTACACAACGTGCCTGCTGCAGTATGACACACACACACTCTCTCTTGACCACTGCTACACAGTATGGAGCTCAGCAAGAGGCTGACACACCATTCAACACGTCTGCTGTAGCAAAACACACGCGTTACTGACTCCTGCTATGCAGCACGGAGCTCAGCAACAGGCTGACACATCACTTAACACAACGCGCCTGCTGCAGTATGACACATGGTGCAAGCAAGAGGCTGACACATCACTAACACGTCTGCTGTAGCAAAACACACGCGTTACTGACTCCTGCTATGCAGCACGAAGCTCAGCAACAGGCTGACGCATCACTTAACACAACGCGCCTGCTGCAGTATGACACACACGCACACACTTTCTTGACCTCTGCTACACAGCATGGTGCAAGCAAGAGGCTGACATACAACATCCAACACAACGCGCCTGCTGCAGTATGACACATGCGTTACTGAATCCTGCAATGCAGCATGGAGTGAGCAAGGATGCCCAGGCTCGAGCTCCCATAGTCAGCATCCAGACCCCTTCTAAGACAGAACACTCGAGGGGAGAACAACCCCCCACTGCCACAGGTTTACGGGTGAGCTTCCGCGTGCTGTGGCATGCACAGCGCGCTTTCCTTTCTTGTACCAATGCACGGGCCTGATAGATTCACGTGTGCTCTTAGGGTGGGCATGCTTTCTCATGCTCTATTATTGATGGGACAAGAAGCCTCTTTTGCCGCTGCTGTGCTGTGCGTGTGCCACAGCTGTGCTGTGCCACAGCTGTGCTGTGCGTGTGCTGCAGCTGTGCTGTGCGTGTGCCACAGCTGTGCTATGCGTGTGCCACAGCTGTGCTGTGCGTGTGCCACAGCTGTGCTGTGCGTGTGCCACAGCTGTGCTGTGCGTGTGCCGCAGCTGTGCTGTGCGTGTGCCACAGCTGTGCTATGCGTGTGCCACAGCTGTGCTGTGCGTGTGCCGCAGCTGTGCGTGTGCCGCAGCTGTGCTGTGTGTGTGCCGCAGCTGTGCTGTGCTTGTGCCACAGCTGTGCTGTGCGTGTGCCACAGCTGTGCTGTGCGTGTGCCACAGCTGTGCTGTGCGTGTGCCACAGCTGTGCCTGTGCCGCAGCTGTGCTGTGTGTGTGCCACAGCTGTGCTGTGCGTGTGCCACAGCTGTGCTGTGTGTGTGCCACAGCTGTGTTGGCGTGTGCGTGTGCCACAGCTGTGCTGTGCGTGTGCCGCAGCTGTGCGTGAGTTAAGGCCAGGAAGTTCATGTACCTACAACATCTACGACAACTCTGCAGTCGCGATAAGGGGACAGTAGCTCACAGAGTAGGAGTGCCCCAGTTTGTAGCTTTTGATCTTTGAATTGAATTATGGATGCCAACGCACTGGAGCTTGCCTAGCTCATGCACACCCATACACTTGTGCAATGGCACACCATATATTTATATATATATACCAACCCATGCGTACACTGGTTCAATGGTACACATACCTTTATTTGTACCGCCCCATGCATACACTCGTGCAATGGCACACAGACGTGTATGTAATAGATGTACTGGCAAGGGGTATGGTTTGTTCTTCGTACACTGCTTGTGCGCAAATTCTTTGTTCATTGTTTGTACGCATGCTTTTTTTCTAGGGCTTGTATGTACAAAATTTTCCCACTGTGCACGCATATTTTTTTGTTTACAGTTTGTTCGAATGCTCTGAACTGCAAGTCGATGTTGATCACTTCACGGCACACCAGTCCTTGTAATACCACTCAGCTTTTGAGGGCTAATCACAAGAGCACATCACAGGCAGAATTAAAAACCAGCCACACCCATCCACACTGTATTGATGGATGTGTGCCAACTAGCTTCCATGTCTGTGCAACAGGATATGGGAGGCGCAAGTTTGTGGAAATGTCCAGCTGACATTTTGCATGCCACACTCCTTGACTTACAGGAACCAGTGTCCATGGCTTTAAAACAGACCATGACAGGAGGAAGCGTGAAAAAGGACTCAGCTGTATTGCATGCCGCACTCATTGTTACCGTGCCCACCACTGTCTGTGTCTTTTAAACAGGGTCTGGAGAAACACAAGCGTGAAGAGGGACTCAGCTCTATTGCATGCCGCACTCATTGATACTGTGCCCACCATTGCTCGTGCCTTTTACCATGCCCACCATCGTCCGTGTCTTTTACCGTGCCTACCACTGTTCACGTCTTTGTAATAGGGCCTGAGGAACGCAAGCATGAGGAAAGTTTTTGAACAAGGGGCCCCTAGTTATGAGCGCAGGGGCAGCATCTTTGGAGGAGGTGAGTGAGTGAACCTGATCTTAACGTTAATGAGTTTGCAAGCCGTGTTGAATGAATCACCGCAAAGCGGTAGTGGACCTGATCCTAACGTTAATGAGTTTGCAAGTCTTGTTAAACGGATCACAGCAAAGCGGTAGTGGTCCTCATCCTAACGTTAATGAATTTACAATCCTTGTTGAATGAATCACAGCAATGCGGTAGTGGTCTTCATCCTAGCGTCAATGAGTTTGCAAGTTTTGTTAAACGAATCACAGCAAAGCGGTAGTGGTCCTCATCCTAACGTTAATGATTTACAAGCCTTGTTGAATGAATTACAGCAAAGCGGTAGTGGTCCTCATCCTATCGTTAATGGTTTTACAATCCTTGTTGATTGAATCACAGCAACGCGGTAGTGGTCCTCATCTTAACGTTAATGAGTTTGCAAGCCTTTTTGAATGATCACCGCAAAACGGTAGTGGACCTGATCCTAACGTTTATGAGTTTGCAATCCTTGTTGAATGAATCACAGCAAAGCGGTAGTGGTCCTCTTCCTAACGTGAATGAGTTTGCAAGCCTTGTTGAATGAATCCCAGCAAAGCGGTAGTGGACCTGAATTTAACGTTAATGAATTTGCAAGCTTTGTTGATTGAATCATCGCAAAGCGGTAGTGGACCTGATCCTAACGTGAATGAGTTTGCAAGCCTTGTTGAATGAATCACAGCAAAGCGGTAGTGGACCTGAATTTAACGTTAATGAATTTGCAAGCTTTGTTGATTGAATCATCGCAAAGCGGTTGTGGACCTGATCCTAACGTGAATAAGTTTGCAAGCCTTTTTGAATGATCACCGCAAAGCGGTTGTGGACCTGAATTTAACGTTCATTAGTTTACAAGCCTTGTTGAATGAATCATCAGTAAGCAGATGTCGGTTTTGATCGCTTTGCCTGCAAGATTACAAACAGGTGCTGACGATTCTCTGTCGTGCCTTGCAGTGTCTAGCTTTGGAGATGGCATGGAAGGGAACTCCACCGTGCAGCACAGCAGAGAGGCTTCAGACACAGGGGGTATGGATGACGATGACCTAGACGACGAGGTGTGTGTGTGTTTTGTCTGTGTTTGATGACCTGTGTTTGTTTGCATGTGGTGAGGATGTGTGTGCAAGTGTGTTCATGTTGGAGGGGGGGGGGCAATGGCTTTGCTAACAATGATGTGAATAAGTGGAGTTGTAATACCCTGCTTAGTGTGGACCTGCTAGTAATACCCTGTTTGGAGTGGATTTGCTGTAATACCCTGCTAGGAGTGGATTTGTTTGTTCAAGTGGAGGGTTGTAATACCCTGCTTGGAGTGGACTTGTTTGTAGGGTTGGCCAGAACCGTATAAATACACCGTATATGACCGTATATTTGGTAATTTCTCTGTCAAAAAACCGTATATACACCGTATATATGGTTCTGGCCAACCATACTTGTTTGTATTATCCTGCTTGGAGTGTATTTGTTTTACACCGAACTCAGCAGTTGCGTGTGCACATGTTGTTTTGCTTCAGACGTAATCTCACTTAGGAGATCAAGCAGTATGTGTGCGCAAATGCTTGTTTTCAGACCGAGCGGGGGGCGTGCGACGCTTTCTTTACGCGTGTGCTGCTGCTTGCTGCACGTAACACACAATAACTTCGATGCTAGTCTAATTCAGGTGGTCGTTTCTATATAGTTTAAAAGTTATATAAGTCTCCTTTCTGTGTGCATGTGCTGCTGCCTGCTGCGCAGGTGCAGCGCCACTTGGAGCTCGTGATGCAACTAGTGGAGAAGCACCGCTCGCACCTACAGCTCAATAAGTAAGTGACGATTGGACGTGTGATCGTGTGCTGTAAAACAGCCGTGTGATTGTGTGCTGTACAACAGCTGTGTGATTGTGTGCTGTACAACAGCTGTGTGATTGTGTGCTGTACAACAGCTGGCACTGTGGGAAATGCGCACTGTTGCTGCGGTTTCTTCATGTAGCGCGGCTCTCGTTTGCACTATGGCGAGTGGGTGTGATGCGAGGCATAGCGCCCCTTTTGTTTTCAAGGACACAGGCGGGAGCATGGGAAACCGCGCGCGTGTTATTCGCTTTCATGATTCCAATATGCTCTTATCGTTGCACTATTACAATTGAGCGTCGTTCGTGCTTCATGTGTCAATGTGGAAACATAGCATGATTAGAATAAACAAGTGTCATTCAAAATGGGCCACTTGATTTAACAACATCGGATAGGAAAAATAGTTGTGATTACGATAAATGTTGGCTACTTCTTTTAAGCAGTCTTTGTGCTTGCGTACTCCTTGCTTGTTATACGCACATCGGGTGCCCCTTGTCCAAGCTGTGCAAGTAGTATGATAGGACCAGCAGCCAAAAGGCACAAACAGGTCTTCTGCTAACCAAGTAATCAAACCTTCCACGCAACATTTACGAGCGTGTCGTGCACACAACTTGAGCCGAGCAAAACCATTCAGCAGCTCGCTTCACACTTCTGTTGCTCATGTTATATCTTGCTTCCAGTGCAATACCTCTCAAAGGGGACGACTCCCGCCTAAAACAAGGGGTTATGCATTTACTCACAGAGTAGGATTGCCCATTCTGTAGCTTTTGATCTTTGAACTGAATTATTTATGCCAAGGCACTGGAGCTTGCAAGTTGTTGATTGGGGCACGCTAACCTCAAGGCACGGCGTGGACCCGACTGGAACACGATTGGAACACTATTGGAGCACAATTGGAACACGATTGGAACACGATTGGAACACGATTGGAATAAGAATTGGAACATGATTGGAACACGATTGGAGCACGATTGGAACACGCTTGGAACACGCTTGGAACACGTTTGGAGCACGATTGGAACACGACTGGAACACAATTGGAACACGACTGAAACGCGATTGGAACACGATTGGAACACAATTGGAGCACGATTTGAACACGACTGGAACACAATTGGAACACGATTGGAACACGATTGGAACACGCTAGCCTCAGGGCACCGCGCGGACCCTACTTTTTGCTGCCTTATCATCATAACAGTCCACCTGCAGCACCTTCAGTGATGTTTAGTGTGTAGAGTCCCTAAAACAAATAATGATCTCTGCAAAATGATTAGAGTGTAAAAGCAAGTGGTCGGCGAGATATGCAAAACAGTGCGTTACTTTCCATGGAAAGCACCTACCTGGGGTATGTGTGCCTTACACATTCATTGCGCGCTGTCAATCTGTACACTGAGCCGCGTATATGGATTTGAGCACATACTCTGGCAGCTTATATTGCCAGCTTTGCTTTGACGCTATTTTGGCTCAGTTTGTTAGTGGTGTGTGAGAAGTTGCCCCCTAGTCATTAAAAAGGAGCAAGTTTGGGTACTTGCTCAGTTGCTTCCCTCTGACCGTATCTACATGCACACACATTCTGAGTGTGACTGTGTTGCAATTCCAGCTCAATTGGGTGATAGACCCATGCCATCGCATAGATCACCCAGTGCACGCACCACGGCCAAGCAAGACCATACAGCAACCCAGCAACCCGAGCTCATTGCTGCAACCCCTTGCCAATGACCTTTTTCTCCCCTTTTATTTGAATATGCATGCAGCGCGCGCACCTTGGCCGAGCAAGACCGCGCAGCAGCTTCTTTGAACCAGGCAGCCAGAACGCAAGCAGCCATCGACTTTGTTGTGCAGCGCCTGGTGCCTGAAAAGCTGATTGCCATGGCGCGCACACGCCGCACACGTGTTGGGGGCAATACAAATGCAGCAGGTAGGCTGGCCAGATCTATATACAATCATGTGTACGGTGTGTGTACGTTTTGTGTGTGTGTGTGTGTTTGTGTGTGTGTGTATGTGTGTGTGTGTGTTTGTGTGTGTGTGTGCGCGTGTGCGTGTGCGCACACGTGTGTGCATGTATATGTGTGTGCACATGTATATTTGTGGTATTTCCAACTGGGATTTCTTCGAAACACAGTATAACAAGTACACACACACTTCTTGCCAACCTTACGTACACGCAGTACACCAAAGATGCCTTTTCGTTGCATGCTTTCTGTGTTTCCTCTACCTCATCATGTACCTCCAAATCCTGTTATGGTTCTGACCACTCTTGCAGGTGTCTTCTCTGCAAAAGCACTTCGATACCCCAGCTCAAAACTTTGACAGTCCTCTTCACGTTGTTAACTTGCATTGTCTCTATCCTCCCCTCCTTGCGTGCGCAATAATTAAGCAAGCTCTTGAGTTGAGTGCAACAGCGGTAGTTAGCTCCCCTTATGTTCTAATACCTCTTTTCCGCAGGAGCAAAGCCCTCTCTCCTTAAGCATCTTTGCAATCCAAAACCTCAGCGCCTAATTTCAGAATCAGGACTGGTTGGTGACGAGGCAATGATGGGACGCAGCCCCAAAAGGTCAGTGCACGTGTGCTCTGTGCTTCATTTTTTTCATATGGTAGGATTCTGCAGGGAGAGACCGTCAATAGTATTAACTGCCATGCTCAAATTGACATGCTCACGAATAAGCACACACACGTACACAATCACACTCACACACTCACACACACGCACACACACATCCACTCACTCACACACACATACACACATAAACACACATACTCACACACAGATATTCACATACACACTCACACGCTCTCACATAAACACAAACACACACATGCAGGCTGGGTCCTACGCTGAATATTAATGACCTCGGCCCTCAGTTCTCATACACAGAGCAAGACGCCATGAGCTTAGAGCCCTCTCCTGTATGGGGTCCCGAAATTGTTCCTGACAGCTCTGCAAAGGTACCTGCTCCTGAAATTGATGTGTATTTCCCTAGCAGTGTCGAGTTTGTAATAATAGTGTATAATTAAGTCCCAGTGGCTGGCTGCTCCTGAGGTCGGTGTGTTTCCTTGTGACACCTGAGTTCCTGCAATTCCTTAACTTTGATACAGTTGCAATAGCCCAAACTGCACCAAGGCCCTGAAAGCAAATGTGGGTTGCGTTTGCATGCACATGCATATGGTTGGCCAGAACCATATATATACGGTGTATATACGGTATTTATGGCTGGGAGATCACCAAATATACGGTCATATACGGTGTGTATATACAGTTCTGGCCAACCCTACACATGCAAGATGGATGTGTCTGCTGTGAACACAGATCGTTGTTGCAACTGCCAAATCAGATGGACACTCAAATAGCTTGGCTGTGGCATGTGGCAAAAAATTGAGTACCCCTCCTGATTAGTGCATATTAGTTTGATTTCATCCAGTTTGGCTAAACGAAACTGTGCATGGTGCTCTCCATCCTGCAAAAGTGTGCCCGTCCGTGTTTGTGCATGCAACTGCTTACTCCGCCCATACACAAGGCCCTACACCACTAAACCCTAACCCTAAACCCTAAACCCTAAACCTTACCCTAACCCTAACCCCTAACCCCTAACCCTAACCCCTAACCCTAAACCCTAAACCCTAAACCCTTAATAAAGTGATGTGTGGCACATGTCGCAAATTGTAAAAGGCGCATGTAAGGTGTTTCTTCGTTTTTTTGGCGCTAGAGAAGGGACTGTCAAATGGATACTGCCTGCGGTTCTAATAATGGTTATAACAACAGTGACATTCAGCCAGATCCCTCTGTCTGCCCTTTTTAAACATCTTTTTTACAACGTCATGCAATCTGAACCCGGCATTAAGATAATCTATCTACTGCATTGAAATTGAAATTGAAGGTCATTCTTGACACCATCCGCAGGGCGCTAGCAAGTGGGACATTGCCGTCAGCAAGGTTAATATGGACCAAATGCCTTTCATGGCAAACTGGGGCACGGCTATCAAGTAAGCGCTGAAGCCCCTCCAGTCGCGACTCTGGACCAAAAATTATTGGCTAATGACATTTTTGTCAAACTTCACGCAGCCAGCAGCAACATCTTTATTTCCATGGCTCTCAAGGTTTTTACACACACACTTGAAGGCCTCTAGCTTGGTTTGGTCGATGACATCTTAAAGGAATATGGGAGAGAGCTCAGGCACTTTCACATCCTGGCCGAGTCCAATGTGATCCATCATTTGAATTATGCGACTTTTGTAGTGTGTTTGCCTCCACCAGCACGCTGTATGAAACTAGGATTGCATTAAACAATCCGACTAAGAATTAAGTAAATCAGATCACGTGCCGAAGGGACTCTAAAGTCTTCCAAATAAACCAAACATGTCTGTCACTTTTTTCATAAAACAATCAGAGTTCTGCATGCTTTAGGTACCTCAGGTGGTTATTGGACAAGGCAGCCTCCGAGGATCAAAGAAAGACCCTGCACACCAGCCTAAGAATGTGATACACATGAATTACACATATGGAGCTAATGGATCAGGCATCACGCAATGCCCTCTTGCACACACACACACACACACACACACACACACACACACACACACACACACACACACACACACACACACACAGATGGAGCTAATGGATCAGGCATCACGCAATGCCCTCTTGCACACAGGAAGCTACAAAAGGACGACGTGCTCAGCTGGGATGAGACCCTGAACAAAAACCAGTCAAGTTTGCAGGTTGGGGCTAAAGGGCGGAGTCAAGGCACTCAGGTTTACATGGTCAAGTGCCAAGAGCTGGGGGTGGTGCCATCCACACAGGTACATGCGTGCGTGTGTGCGTGCGTGCTTGCGTTTCATTCACATATACTTGGTTTAGTTGCGTATATTTTAGGAATGGTCAGACCCTCAAGTGTGTTTTGAAGATAACAGGACACCAACGTAGCCGTGGTTGTTCGAAAATACCTCAGATTTCTTACCAATTTCTCCCTGCCTAAATTGTGGTAAAAGGGAGATGAAGAGCTCACCTCTCACCCTGAAACCCCAGACCTCGATAAAAGCGTCAGGATATCCTGCGTTAATAAGCACCCCTGGAAATTAATCCTGGCAGGTACTTCCTCTCCCTCTCCCTCTCCCTCTCCCTCT
>Ga0307966_1004276_pt1 | contig 10626 bp, 15 predicted proteins | sample OrgLakmetagen646_FD_203141 | JGI IMG/M metagenome (GOLD analysis project Ga0307966, IMG submission 203141) | Saline water microbial communities from Organic Lake, Antarctica - #646 | ecosystem: Environmental > Aquatic > Non-marine Saline and Alkaline > Saline | place: Antarctica: Organic Lake... | reverse complement strand
CCCTCCTCAAACAGCTTGTTTTGGTAGTATGATGTGTGGCCCCCCAGGAGCGCTGCATCACAACCGCCAGCTGCACCGGTATCAGCAGGGGCAGCACCAGATGGAGCCAGGGCAGATAGCGACTCCAGGGCTTTTGCTGCTGCAGGAGGGAGGGTGTGTGTGTGGCCCTCTCCAGCCTGCTGCTCAAGCTGGGAGACAAGGTGGGTGATGCTGGAAGGCCGGAGTGTGCGTGTGAGGTGCGCCACGCCCACAGTGCAAGGCAGGTTGTCTGATTTGGCCTGTGTGTGTGCGCGTGCGTGAGTGTGCGTGTGCGTGTGTGCGTGCGTGTGTGTGTCTAGTGAATGTGTATTTATGTGTGGGGGGGTGCATGTGTGTGTATGTGTGGCGCATGTGTGCGTTTGTGTGGTGTGTGTGTGTGTGTGTGTGTGTGTGTGTGTGTGACGGAAAACCTTGACTGCAGAGTATAGGGGACACCCTTTGGAATGCTGATCATGCACAGGCACGGTTTAAATGTGGCAAAACCAAATGTCACTTTGAAGCGGGAGCACACATTTGGACAAGAGAAGGAGGTGCCCTGAAAACTGTGCTGAGTTCAAAGAGCATGCTCATCGTGAGTTGAAAACGCATCTGCATGCTCAAAGGACACCAACACAACACAATCTGAGCCCCTGCAGTTATAGTTCAAACTTGCCGTCCGAGCGATTGATCAAAATTACTTTGTACCTGAGCCAGTTTCTTCATTAGGCGCTGCACGTCAGAGGACGACCCCCCTCCCTCTTTCAAGTCCGCCAAGAATTGTAGGATGGGTTTCTGAAGGGTGCCCTCTAATCTGTGGCTTCCAACAGGCAAAGGAAGGGGCGACATGGCATTGGCGCTGTCGTTGCTGCCAGGGAATGTCCGTGCGGGAGCGGAGCTGGCTTGGAAAAGCAGCTGCGATGCACAAACGGTAGCAAATTGTTAGGGAGTGGTTGATCAATGTTGGCTTGGAGGAGGAGCTGTGTATACAGATGCAGTGACGGTTCAAAGGGGGGGTGTGCGGTAGAAATGGAGGAGGAGCTGTGTACACAGATGCAGTGACAGTTCCAAGGGGGGGGGTGCGGTAGAGGTCGATGGAAAATTTCAGGAAGGGGAATGGATTTATGAGCAAATGGATGTGCAGGAATTAGAGCGAGTGGATGTGCAGGAATGTGCAGGAATAAGAGCAGATAGGTAAACCCTAAGCAACAAACAATAGATAGAAATGTTACAGAGAAGGTAGTGCCATTGTTTTTGAAATAAAAGTAGCTAGCAAAAAAACAACGTGAAAAGAAAAAACTCCCCATTATTGAGCAGAAAAAGAAAGCCATGTTGGTACTGGGTTCTGTAAGCTCTTCCATGATCGCAGACGAGAAAGGAAAGAAGCTGGCAAGGTGCAGCGCTCGAGGTAGTTTTCCAGAGGTGTTAATATGAGCAAATGCCCTGAAATGTGACTTTTTTGATGCAAATCATGTTTGAATGATATAACTAGATGGTTCATGAAGTTTGGGGCCAAAAGGACCACCCCAGTGGTCTGGACAGAAATACAGTTCAAATTTGGGCACCGAGTTTCCACATTACAGGCCACCACGCCCCAACCAGGGCCTCTTTTTCTCCCAAAACAAGACAGGAGGAAATCCTTTACGATACCAAATCATCATGGGGTTTGAAAAGTATATTTGCTAAAGGTTGATTTTCCACCTTTTTGGCACCCCTTTTGCTGATTTTCTCCAAGGGAAATGGGCCAAAAAGGGTATGTGGCCAAGTACTGCTCCGTTTTGCCCCATTTTTGTTGCGACGATATTCTTTATTAAAATTCGATTCATATAAAAATGACATAAATCAGGTCGGTGGGTGGTGAGATATGAGATAATGGTGGTGAAAAATAGGGTTCACGCTGCGGGCAACTAGACGTGTGCGCCGGAACTGGCTTGTTTCAAGCTCAGGTGTCATCAGAGCAAGGGCTGCCTCTGGGTCCTAAGCATGAAAATAGACAGTTCCGGCCAAATACTCTAGCCACATTCCTAAAGTACCCCTGTTCGGGGCCTCAGATGACCACCTCTGGTAGTATTCCATACATATTTAATGTGTGTGTCGATTCTGACGATGAATTGCCGGCAACGTAGCAATTTGTGATGATGAAATGCCAGCAACGTGGCAGTTTGTGTCAATGAAATGCCGGCAACATAGCAGTTTGTGACGATGCCGGCAACGTGGCAGTTTGTGACAATGAAATGCCGGCAACGTAGCACACCTGGGGCTGCTCCTTGGGGTGTGTTCGTGCGTAGACCTCAACCTTGGTCACCGACTTCAGGAACAAGAGGGCCTGAGAACAAAAAAAGAGTCAAGTTGAACCTGCTTCAGTATGTGGTATATGTCTTGGGTTACAGTGGAGGTGACCTTGGTCCGTGGTTTCAGCACTGGAGTGATAATGATCATCAGAGATAAATCAACAAGTGGAATGTTGGTTGCTTTGATGCATTGATGAAGTGATTGCCGCATCACCTTGCGTGATGTATTTAATGCAATTGATGTACTTGGTGTATTTAATGCATAGATGAAGTAATTACCGCATCATCTTGCGTGATGTGGGTCTGTATTAACAGGCTTAAGGCACCTTTTGACCAAGTAGTGGTGATCATGCATTTACGTTTGCCCAAATTCGCTTTGAAAATATTGACACACTTTAACGTTCGTAATTATTCTCATTATGCCGGCCACTCAGTTTCTACAATAAGTGTAGAACACATGCACATGCACACACATGCACACACGCACACACATGCACACACGCACGCGCGCGGGCGCGCGCACGCACGCACGCACGCACACACACACACACACACACACACACACACACACACACACACACACACACAAACACACACACACACACACACACACACACACACACATTCATACACACTTAAGCACGAGCGTACACATACACAAGTGATTTTGTGTCAGCCCCTTACAAGACAGCAACCTATTTCAAGCCATGAAAAAAAATCACGACTCTTCATTTTGTACAGCGCACCTGAGGCAGGTGCTGCGCAAATGATGCCAGGAGGCCCGCCACGTCATGTGCAGTCACGGCAGGAGCGCCAGGTTTGATGTCTGTGCGTTCTGCTGCTGCAGGGCCACGGAGGGGGAACCGGAAAAGGGTGCCTGCAATGTGTGTGTGCGTGTGTGGTGTGTGTGGTGTGTGGTGTGTGGTGTATAAGTGTGCGTGTGTGTGTAAGTAGCACAGCAGGTAGGATGAGGTAGACGTAGGGCAAGTGCAGTTTGGGTGCGTGCAAGGCGTGAAAAAGTGCAGCAAGGAGGATGAGGTGGACGTAGGACAATTGCAATTTGAGTGCCTGCAAGGTATTACAGGAAACAGAAGGAAGATACGAGTCCTGTTTGTATGGAAGTATGTTGCTGATACCACAAGCGCCCCCCTCGTTGGAACATCAGCATTGTTCTCAGACGATAAATTAGCGCATCTCCATCAGATGAGTTAACTCCACGCGCCATCGAACACCCTTGCAGCGCACATCCAAAGATCCTTGAGTTGGTCAACTAGATCTATGCACCATTGAACACCTCTTGCGCGCATATTCAAAGACGACTTGATTTGGTCAGATGGGTAAACCCACACACAATTGAATGCCTCTTGCAGCCAGCGCACATCCAAAGATGCCTTAAGTTGGTCAAACAATTAAATCCACGCATCCACGCGCATTCAAAACATCTTGCAGCGTGCACTCAAAGATGCCTCGACTTGGTTAGACGATTAGGTCCACGCACCATTGCACGCATCTTACAGCGTGCACATTTAAAGATGCCTGAGTTGGTCAGATGGGTAAACCCACACACAATTGAACGCCTTTTGCAGCCAGCGCACATCCAAAGATGCCTTGAGTTGGTCAAACAATTAGATCCGCGCATCCACGCACATTCAAAACATCTTGCAGCATGCATTCAAAGATGCCTCAACTTGGTTAGACGATTAGGTCCACGCACCATTGAACGCATCTTACAGCGTGCACATCTAAAGATGCCTATAATTGGTCAGATAGGTATATCCACACACAATTGAACGCCTCTTGCAGCCAGCGCACATCCAAAGATGCCTTAAGTTGGTCAAACAATTTAATCCACATACCATTGAACGCCTCTTGCAGCGTGCATCCAAAGAGCTTGAAAGGTGAGAAGGCATCTGGAAACTGGGCCAGAAGGTTTGCTCGCTGGAATGCAATACGCAGGCCTGCGCACAAGAAGGCGATTTGTAATGCATACTACATTTAAAAAGTTAATCAATATAGAAAGTGTGAAGATGTTGAAATTATAAATCGCTAGAATGCAATACGCAGGCCTGCGCGTAAAAAGGCAATATGTAATGCATTCTACATTTAAAAAGTCGATCAATATAGAAAGTGTGAGGATATTGAAATTATAAATCGTGATGAGAAGGGGAGGAGAGGAAGACGATGCATGCGACAAATTTGAACGTCCGGTACCAAAAGTGCCTAAACATTCTTATTGTAGTGTGTGGAGCTGATTGCTCTATCTGCGTAATTGTGCTTTCTTTGATGCTGGAAGGGTGTTTCTACCTGAGCAATATATTTCTTCCTCTCTGATCTGGTCGTCTGAAGTCACACGTTTTGGCCCTCACAGACACAGAGCACAGAGATCCACCCTCACTCTTCTCTTGCTGCACTGAAACCCACTACCCAGCAAACATGCGTACGACATCAGTATCACCAACGTAAGGCTCCATAGTTTACTTCACACCAATTGCAGACGCATGCCTCAATTTTGGGGGTAGCCATAACCGTACTATGCATCGTGTTTTCCCGTACATACAGAGCTGCCCTTGCCCAGACTTTCCACACATTCACATTATACACGTGTACGGGCGAATGGTTCTGGCCAGCCCTGCTCATTCAAATCTGTAGCTCCAAAACAGGACATGTGCCTGATCTGGCTGCGACATGTGCCTGATCTGACATGAGCCTGATGAGCCTGATCTGGCTGCGACATGAGCCTGATCTGACATGAGCCTGATCTGACATGAGCCTGATTTGGATGCAACATGAGCCTGATCTGGCTGCGACATGATGACCCTGGGGATGTATGGTTCTGGCTAGCCCTGCCTATTTTGACTTGTAGCTTTGAATAAGACCTCACCTGGCTGTGAAATGCCGACCCCTGGGACGTATGGTTCTGGCTAGCCATGCTCAAAATTTGATGCTTAAAAAAGACCTCACAATCTGCTCAAAAATAACTCACCTGGCTGTGAAATGCTGACCCCTGGAATGTAGCAGGCGTGAGGATCAAAGAGGACTATGTAGTCCCCTGCGCAGCATTTATGGCAGGGAAATTGCCAAATTTATACATACGTATAAACGGTGTATATACGGTATTGTTAGCAGGGAAATCACCAAATATCTGGTCATATACGGAGCATAGGTACGGTTCTGGCCAACCCTATGCATGCGTGACAATCGCACAGCTACAAGGGCAGGAAGAGCATTCTATATGCACCCTTACATAAGAGCTTTCACTCAGAAATTACAAGGCAAAGCTTGCTTGACCCCGTGCTCAAATTCCTCACTTGAGGCAAAAGATGGCAGGTCAGTGAGATGCATTGCGGGAGTGAATATGCAGACACACAAACAGTCACACACAGACACACACACAACACGCACGCACGCACGCACGCACGCACGCACGCGCACGCGCACGCGCACGCGCACACGCACACGCACACGCACACGCACACGCACACGCACACGCACACGCACACGCACACGCACACGCACACACACGCACGCACGCACGCACGCACGCACGACGCACGCACGCACGCACGCACGCACGCACGCACGCACGCACGCACGCACGCACGCACACACACACACACGCACGTCAACACACGCACAAAACCTCGACGCACCTGAGACAAAAGATGGCAGGTCGGTGAGATGATACACCTGCAGTGCGGGAGTGGGAAGCGTGTTGCCTTTGACACATGCCGAGTGCTTTATATGCGCGGGTTAAGTATATTGTGTGCACGCACACGTTGCGCAGGCAAAGTGCAAATGTGGTTAGACACTGCACGTACACAAAGGACAGTGAGGCAGCGAACAGATGCTGTGGAATGCACAAGTTTACGTACAAGAATCGGTATGCCTGCAATGTATAAACGGACAGGAGGTGAAAGTGTATAATGGATAGATTGGATCTTTGCAGTGTGCTGGTGTCTTGAAGTGCAATGTGCTGTATGTCGAACAAAAACAAAAGTGTAGTAAGAAGGGAGGGGAGAGTGGGGAGGGTTTGGAAAGAGGCACATGACTTGGGAAATGATGTTGAGATTTCCAGGGACTTTGACTTGCTTATTAATGTCACCAGATTGAGTGCTATGGCAGAAATTGCAGTATGCACTATAGAACGTGCCGCGTTGAAGCCAAGGCCGAACCGCCCCGTGCTAGAGGCACGTGACAGCTTGGCATCCTGACCGATCCTAGAGATGGAAGAAAAATCCGCGGGGCTGAAGACGGCGTCGTTATATGCCACAAGCGCAGGTCCCTGTGTGAGAGTGGGGGATGAAGGTAATGTGGGTGATGGGTGATGGTAGTAGAATGAATACGGGGCTCGGTGATAAAGTTACTGATCAGAGGTGGGTTAGGGTGGGCGACAGTGAGGAAAATGCTATACTTACCATCTTTAAGGGACACACAATGTGAATAAAGCAATGACAGAAATGGGTTCAGGTCAGGGAAGCTGGGTGTTTGTTTACAACTCCCATTTTTACATTGCCATTTCTTGGTTTGGGTTCCTGTCGCTGCGTGTCCTTCTGAGTATCAGAACACGAGAGGTCAGGCAAGCTGGGTGTTTGTTTACAACTTGCATTTATTAATTGCCATTTCTTGGTTTGGGTTCCTGTCTCTGTGTAATCTTCTGAGCATTAGAACATCAGGACACATAAATGAGCAGCAATCCGGTACTAATGTGGCTCCTTTTTCGGAATTAATGTGGGGAGAGGTTTTCTCCGCCTGCAAAGACATACGCATACCTCGGCGCCATAACCTATTAAAATCCCTCCCTTAACCTACCAAACACATTCCCTGACTCAATGGGTCACAGTGTATTGATAAGCACACTCCTTTCCATGCGTATGCCAAGTTTGCTCTTCATAATTCTTTTCTAGTAGTAAACCAACTCCCCCAGCTTGCCCCACACGTGCCTGCCACACTGCCATTTCCGGGCCTAGGACGCTGTTGGTGGGGTGCTGTGCAGAATCGAGCATGAGACACACGCGGCTGGCTCCCGCATCATCAGCATTTTGCAGCAGCTCCATGAGCACACCTACGGTTGAGCAGCCGTCCCAGGAAGGTTGCATTTTATAACCTGAACCCATATTAGTCTGAGGAACGTCAAAGATAGTCTGAGGAACTTCAAAGATAGTCTGAGGAACGTCAAAGATAGTCTGAGGAACGTCAAAGATAGTCTGAGAAACGACAAAATTAGTCTGAGGACGTCAAAGATTGAAATCTTGCAGGCACATGTGCATGGTGCTGCAGTGGCAGAGCACAAGCGCAAACGATGCAGAAATAGTACACCGGTATTACGTTGGCTGCAGCTCGAAATGGGCAACAGCAATGTCAAAGAACCCATGCAAAATTCAACAGCAATGTCAAAGGACCCATGCAAAATTCAACAGCAATGTCAAGGGAGCCATGCAATATTTAACAGCAATGTCAAAGGACCCATGCAAAATTTTAACAGCGATGTCGAAGGACCCATGCAAAATTTAACAGCAATATCAAAGAACCCATACAAAATTCAACAGCAGAGTCAAGGGACCCATGCAAAGTTCAACAGCAATGTCAAAGGGCCCATGCAAAATTTAACAGCAGAGTCAAGGGACCCATGCAAAGTTCAACAGAAATGTCAAAGGACCCATGCAAAATTTAATAGCAATGTCAAAGTACCCATGCAAAATTTAAGGAAGTCTAGCGATTGTTATGGTCAGCCCCTTCGAGATGCAGGTAATGACTCACTTCAAATAGGATTACAATGGATTTACAACGCACAATGAGTAAGTAAACAATCAATCTGGTACAATGGACGGTTTAAGTTTGCTTGAGATGCGTCAATCATTACCATTTGGCTGTGATTATCAACCGTTGACGTTTGGCTGTCCAATTAATATTATTGTTAACGGTTTCAGTCACGTTTACGATGCTGACTTTTGGTAGTGCACGTGCCTGTGCACCATTGATGTTAACACAGAAAAACTGAGCCGGCTCGCCTCACTTAAAACACATACAAAACACAGTGCAACCACATGCACATACAGGAATACCCCTACCAGGTTCTCACTTGCAATACAGGCACGCATTGGCAAATACCAAATGCATGCAAAGTGCATTTACAGGCAAGCAAGAGCTCCTGGACACTGAGCACAGTCGCCCACAGCGTGCCTAAGCCATGATGTCAGAGCCCAACTCAAGGCAAGTAGAAATGTATGTTTGTAAATAAACGCGCACCTGGCCCTTCGCATAGTCGCCCACAATGTGCCTCAGCCCAGCTTAAGGCAAATGTTCAAAGAAGTTTTGCAAATAAACGCGCCCCTGGCCCTTTGGTATAATCGCCCACAATGTGCCTTAGACGCGTGGTCAGAGCCCAACTCCAGGCATGTTTTGAAAGAAATTTTGCAAATAACTGCGCACCTGGGCCTTCGGCATAGTCGCCCACAATGTGCCTCAGCCGCGTAGTCAGAGCCTCACTCTGCCCAAATGCTTCTGCCCCTCCACCGACACTTCCATGCGTCACACCAAGCGCCACGCAATCAGCTGACTGCGCCAACAAGCGACGGCGTAAAGATAGCACCCCCACCCTGCGTAGAAAGGAAGTCGCACACACACTCTTTCAATCTGTGTTTGTGTCAAAAGGTGGCAGCGAGGGCATGGGAGCAGCAACGCATAGAGAGTATGTTGAACAGACATACGTAGGGTTGGCCATAGCCATATATAAACGGTGTATATATACTGCATTTTTGGCAGGGAAATCACCAAATATAAGGCCGTATACGGTGCATATATACGGCTCTTGCCAACCCTAGACATACAGCAAAAGTGCGGCACGCACGGGCAAAGGACACATGTGTCAAGATGTGAATGCACCAGGAGGCAGCAATACAGGAAAAGCAACCCAATTGTGTACGCAGGGTTGGCTTAAACCATACCCACATATGTATATACGGTATTTTTAGCAGGAAAATTATTATAAACACGGTCATATACAGTGAATATACATGGTTCTGACCGACCATACAAATACAGCAGGCATGATGACATGATTGATCCACACATTTGCAACAAGGTCAAGCGCCAGCAAGGGCAGGTAATAAAGCGCACACACACATGCACACACACACATGCACACACACACACGCACACACACACACAAACACACACACACCTGTCTGGCACGTGGTTTGCGATCTTGGGGTGCACCAGCTGTGCTGCAGAACCCGCAGAGGGGCCTAGCATAAGAACACAAAATACACCGACAGTTTCAGACACATGTGCGCACCTGTCGGCCACGTGGTTTGAGATCTTGGGGTGCACCAGCTGTGCTGCAGAACCCGCAGAGGGGCCTAGCATATGACCAAAAAAGGTGCTGACTGATTCAGACACATGTGCGCACCTGTCGGCCACGTGGTTTGAGATCTTGGGGTGCACCAGCTGTGCTGCAGAACCCGCAGAGGGGCCTAGGATGGGCCCACCCAGGCTCTCTCCGATGCTTGGAGTTATGCCTGCGTGTGTATGTGCCAATGGGAACGGATTAAATTTATAAAAAATTGGACAGCATGCTATTCAGTGTTGTGCACCTGACGCTTGACGGCGTCAATGGAACATGACGCTGACGGCGTAATTTATGTCAAATTGTCGGTGAAAATAGTAAATTACGCCGTCAATCGTCAGAGTTTAGTGACGGTAACGCCGTTATTTACGATCGTTATTTACGGTGCCATTTTTGAATGACGCCGTATGTGCACAACACTGATGCTATTACTGGCTTGAACAAGGCAGTACACAGTGGTAGCAAGAGGCTGCACTTTTGACAAGGCATTAAATTGTGTAGCACGAGCTCGTTTTGATGGATTGTCAGTATATGGCTCATTGACCACATGAGCAAACAAGAGCGCAGTGTAGACATTATGTATAGCGCCAGGGTGTGTCAGCAAAACGAATGAACATAATGGCAGTAGTTCACTACTGAAGCTGCTGCAGCGGTGATATCCTTCATTTTATGAGACTCTTTTAAAGTTCTTTTCTGCGAGAGGCATTGTGTCCGCCCCCACTCGGCAACTGAGTACTGAAGCTCAGAATATGTTGGCCTCCGTGTTGACAGCAAATAGTGACTAGGCAGGCATGTGTAGAATTTGATGTCTCAGTCAGCAACAAAGGCTTTATATGAAAAGGCTATCAATAATCAAAGTGGAACCAAAGGAACACCATCACTATGCACAGAGCGTACATATGAACAGGACCACAAAGGTACACACAACGTAATCATGCCTTGAAGAATTTCCCTGCGTATAGGTACTTTAATATA
>Ga0307966_1004263_pt1 | contig 10634 bp, 22 predicted proteins | sample OrgLakmetagen646_FD_203141 | JGI IMG/M metagenome (GOLD analysis project Ga0307966, IMG submission 203141) | Saline water microbial communities from Organic Lake, Antarctica - #646 | ecosystem: Environmental > Aquatic > Non-marine Saline and Alkaline > Saline | place: Antarctica: Organic Lake... | reverse complement strand
AGCAAATGATTTAGTGCAAGAGATGTATTTAAAATTCCATCGCAATAGTTACACTAAGAATGACGCTGGTTATGTTTACTGGGCTTTAAAGAATCTATACAGAGACACCTTTAAAAACAAACTACAATTAGTTTTTTTTGATAACTTCATTTTCAACATCAATATTATTTTTAGAAAATGTTTTGCCATATAAATTTACTTTAATCTTCATAATTTCTAGTTTCTTAGTTCGGTACAAATATACAACCGATAAGAACAATTGCAATTGTCTTTAACACAACCTTAACAAATGGTCTATATATCTCTCTCCATATCTAAAGCCGCAAAGATTAAAAACAGTAAAGAATTTTGAGATATAAACACCCAACAAAAATACTATAACAACTCAACTTGACAAAAGAATAATAGTAACCATTAATAATAAGAGATATAAACATACATAGATAGAACGATCATCTAAGAACAATACTAAGGAGTACCAATAGAGTAGATAGACTATTAGACACCCTTTAAATGGACTATATAGCGTGTATGATCCTTTTAGCGTAAATTTTAGGGGTTTTTCAAGTTTATAATTTGACCTTTAATTGTTGTTTGGGGCTACCACTCTCACAGAATCGCTCTCATACCAACGGTTTGAAGGCTTTTCGGACTTTTATCCCAACAAAACGTTAAAAGATAACTAACTGACCCCCAACTAATTCTATTTTAACACACATTTAACACAAATACCCCCAATTAATTACCATTTGTTAACTTAATAGTTGGTAAAGGTAACTTCTCGCTAGTAGAAGTACCCGATAACTGGTATTTTCACTCGATTAAGTGTAATTTACAGATAATAGCCAATTATTAGTTAAAGTTTGAGAGACAAACTGCAAAGTTTAACTGAATTTTAACTCCAAAAGCATTTTAGGGAACAATCTACAATCAACCCAAACAACTAGACTGCTCTAAACCAATCGATTAGCATTTTAAGGGCAACTTTCTCCTAGTAGAAGTATAGAATTAGATTGGGAATAATCGACAATGTGATAACATTAACATTTCGATCTAGGGTGTCAAAACAAAGATACGAAATTTTCCAATAGTAAAAACCCAACAAAACGTTAAATTGTCTTGTTGGAGTTAGAATTAATTTAAACCTTACCTAATTTCTTGGCTGCCTTATATAAGAGTTCTAATCTATAATAGGGTATCTCTTGACAACCTACTATTATATGGTCTTCCTTTAATACTCCACTGTAATGTTCTGTGAGTTTAATTCTAATTTCATTTTGCTGCTAGTGTTTGGAGGATTTCAAATTCTACTTGTGTTGTCTTTTTCATTTTGCATCTATTGTGTTTGTGAGTTGTAAATGTACGGTCTTATTGTCGATTGACTGTTGTCTTTAACGTTTTTTTAACTGTGGCGGTTCTTTGTGGATGAATAGAAAGGAACGTGTGCGTGCGTACAATTAATAATTCGGATTGCCAAACGTTTAACAATACTTTAACAGTTCATGGGACGTGTTCACTATCGGCTAAAAAAAAGAGAAAGGAAAAGAGAAAATAATATATTAGCTTGTTGACGCCTTACTACATACTTTCAGTAGCTACTAACTAACCCCATAATTCCTATTATCTCTCGTTGTAGTAAAATACTAGTGCAGTTGTGTATCTACTCTCCCCAACGTATTACAATTGTTGGTACACTTGATAGGTACAATGTGTAACTTAGGAATTCTTTCCACCAATCCCATTGAGTTCTATTTCTTGCCTCAACAGTTGCACCAGTAAAATCCTTATTACACTTTATACACTATCTTTACTGTTTGTTATTCAAAGATAAGCTATTTATCTTTGTTGTACTGTTAATGCTTTCTTAAAGTTTTTTACTGTTACTTCGGGAATTTCAATGCCGTCTAGTTCCGCTAAGTATTCTAGTACTAACATTAGTCCATCGTATTGATTTTCTTTTGTCATTTCATATGAAATCCATAACCTCGTTGTAACATTGGCTTTAGTTCCAAACATAAATAGGTCTTCTATGTTCTGTGTCTCAAGCAAATTATACCCCGTTACCTCTTTAACTTTTGCTGCGTTATATTTATGGGAACGTGAAACCCAATAAGTCTCATTGTTACACAAGTTTCCAACGGCACACGTACTACATTCATCTGCGTTTAATTCTCCCTTGTTAAAGGCGTTGTATAGTTTTGTTGCTGCGTTTTCAAATCGGTTCATAATGTTTATTTTTTATAAAGTTAAACTATATTAGTGTTACTTAGTCTTAATACTTTCTTAAAGTTTTCTACTGTTTTAACTCGGGAAATTCTATTCCAGTTTCATCCTCTAATTTTGTAAGTCTTATATCTATACTCTTATCTCTAGCTAAGGCATCGTGGTAGCATTGAATAGATACCCATTCTCGCATACTCAAATTTTGTTCTAAAGCTTCATCGGTTAGGAAATCTTCTTTAGCATAATTGTATGTCAACCCTAGAAAACCAAAGTCATTTTCACTTTGCCATTTTCCCTCTTTCATGTGTTTACCTAACGCACATTTATTGCCGTTATTGGCTAGGTATACGCACCTTTGATCTTCAAAACCGCACGTACTAGGATCTTCTTTGAAAGGTAGTAAGGTATCTAATATAAATTCTCTTTTTGTCTTTTTCATTACAAAGTTATTTTAGGGTTAGTTTCCATTTCTTTTTTGGTTATTCCTTCCGCTCCCGATTGTCTCAAATACTCATTGATATGCCTTGCGGTTGTTGGACTGTAATAGTCTTTAACTGTTATTACGTTGTCTTTTTTGGTGGCTACTACTGTATTGTAGCTTATTAGTTTTTCTATGCCGCCAACAGTCTCTATTTTAGCTTTGCCGTAAAAAGATGCTCTTGAATCGTGTATTGCTTGTAAGTCAGTTGTCATAATTTCTGTTTGTTTGTGAGTTGTAAATATACGGTATGTTAGTGTTAGTTAGTGTTAACGAAGTGTTAAACTTTCTTTTCCTTGTTTATGTTCTAGTATGTTAGGGTACAAATTGCGCCCCTTAATCATTGTACCATCTATTGTAAAAGTATGTTGCCCTTTGTCTGCTCCATAACTTGAGTTTGTTACAACTCCGCTAATTATTTTGCCTTGATTAACATTGTAGTATCTAACAAAACAACCTTTGCGAATAGCACCGTTTGATCTAACAATAGGTAGATTTTCTTTTTCTTGCATCTTCTCTTTGTAAGCTGCTTTCTGCGCTGCACTAGGTTTCCACTTGTAAGCCATAATAAAGGTGTTTGTTTGTGAGTTGTAAAGATAAGGTATGTTAGGGTTACTAGGTGTTAAGAAAATGTTAATTTTGATTTTTTACCTTTAACATGGTAACAATCTACCTCCCCCATGGTAAGAGAAATTTCAGTTAGCTTTTCAGCATTTTCTTCCCCATTGTAAACTTCGGGACTACTCCAGAAACCAGCTCCATGGTGGTTTCTAGTTAAGAAGAAGTCATGTGCTGCTATACTGGCTACCTTATTACCTTGAATACACAATAGTTCAGTAGCTTTTTTATTACCAAATTCCAATATCACTTTCTCTATGAAAAGTTTACAGTCTTTTTTTGCCGACTTTTTTGCCGACTTTTTAAAGTTGCCATTTTCACTACTATCTACTGTTACCCATGCTGCCGTTTCTAAATAAGATTCTACAAATGATTTTATTGATACTTTCATAATTTCTGTTTGTTTGTGAGTTGTAAAGATAAGGTATGTTAGGGTTACTAGGTGTTAAGATCGTGTTAATATTTCAAAATAATCTTTTTCTGTTTCAACCGTATTAGTATCATATGATAGGGCGCTCAATAATGTTGCTGCCCACTTTTGATATTTATCGGGCATATGAGATAATAAGGATGAACTGTAAGATTCAGTTTGATAACTTGCTTTGTTACTTTCAACCTCGTACCCTAAAAAGAATGAGGAATACTCGTCATAAGCTATGCTATGCAAATCTTCGTTTAATAATAAATCGGAAATAAAATTAGGCACTTTCATAATTTCTGTTTGTTTGTTTGTGAGTTACAAATATACGACCGTTTTAAACCTCAACAATACCCCTTAACAAAGTTTTAACATTGTGCTCATTTACCATTATAATGATATGTACGTGAGCGTGCGCGACTATAACAAATAAACTAGACTGCCAAACTTTTAACAAAACTTTAACGTGCTGCGTGGTCTGTTCACTATCGGCTAAAAAAAAAGTCCCCAACAAAATTAATTGCTGAGGACTCCAAACACACGTCATTATGAAAAACGTTATATTGATATTTCTAGTTTGCCTTCGATCTGCTTACTTCTTACTATGTACCTTATGTTGATACCTTTTTGTATTTTAGTAAAGGTTGCATTGTGCCTTTTAAGAAGTCTTTTGATCTCTGTAGGCTGTCCAACATTACTGTTTATGATGTTGATAATTGAATTTTCCAATTGTAATTTTTCTAAGCTGCTCATGATGTTGTTATTTTTAGTGTTGACCAAAGATACGATTAAATACCTTTGGTAACTGTTAATTGTTTGTTAAAATTGCGAGCCGTCTACTCTAAACTCCCACTCGTTTAATTTAATATCTTCTGTTATAGCTTCATCTGTAAAACGGTATTCTATGTCTTTGCTTATCCTTTCTAGTATGTTCATACAATGTTCTTCAAACTTATCTACCGCTTCTTTGATTAGTTTTTCTTGTTTGTCTGTAAAATCGTTACCCCCATTATCAAGTTCAAACTCAATCGTATCTTTGCCTATTTTATAGTTAAGAGCAAAAAATCCTTCTTCATCTTCAAAATCTTTATGCTCGATGCCCAACCATTTTAAAAAATCGTCGTCATTGGTAACTGCCATTGCATTAGAAATATCAATACTTTGCCCTCTGTCAATATCAAAATACAATTTGTTCCTTGTGTTTTCGAGCAAGGGGAACTTATAGCCCGCTCCTAGTAGCTCTGTTAATTCTTTGTGCAGTGGTTCAAGTAGTCCACAGTCGTCTATTGCCCATTCTGCAAAATCGTTATGCTCATAATAACTGTTTCTTATGTTTTCAATCGCTGTTTCTTTTGCCTTGTCGCTTAGTTCGTCAAATGTAAATACCTTGGTTTCAATTACTCTCATGATGTTGTTTTTAAGTTCGTTATAAAGATAAGGTTTAACCGTCTAACCTTAAAGGACTTTAACATACTTTTAACTATTCTTCTTCATCTTCTAAAAAGTCAAGATCAATATAATCATAATCTTCAGGGCATTCTATTATATCCTCTACAATCAATTTAACGTCCATCATTTCCTCGGGATCGTTCGAGCTATCTAGGTTTCCCATTCCGTTAAATTGCACCCAATCATCGTTATAGTCATAAGAGCCATGATGAGCGTCTTTAATAGCTTGCATAGGATTGACCTGACTATAAAACATTTCAAAAAATTCTTCATCATTACTATATATTTGATCGTCAGGGTAATTTGCGTTTTCGCAAAATTGGTTATTTGCTTGTACTTTTTCGCCATCTGGTAGGTCATTAAATAATTCTAGTACTTTGTCGTAGTTGTCCATGATGTTTAAATTTAATTGGCTTATTTGCCGTTACTCAAAGATAAGCCTTTTTATAACTTGCTTAGGTTAAAGAACTGTTAAATTATTTCTTCAAACTTATAAATTACTTTTCTGCAAGCCTCGAAATTTTCTATGTGCTGGATTAGCATTTCGTGAGTATCAATTAAGCCCATATTATAGTTATCGTCAACTTGCTGCTCTTTTTCTCTCATTTTTTGCAGTGCGCTAGTATTGAAACGGGCTTTTAATTGTTTTTGCTCCCGCTGAAAAGTTAATTCTAAGTTGTTAATTTGTTCCGTTAATTCTTGCTTTGTCATGATGTTTAAATTAGTGCAGTAGGTTAGTTCCTAACTACATGACAAATATACGACCGATTAAAAGAAACAAAACCATCATTAACAGAACATTAACAAATGCCCATGCAAACGCACAATATAAAGGAACGCACGCACGCACGACTACAAAATAAAATTGAGACAGTCAAGCTTTTAACTAAACTTTAACACTTACTCTTTTTCGGGCTTACACCTTTGTTCACTATCAGCTCAAAAAAAAAAGAGTCCCATCAATTAAGATAGGACTCTATTAAGATACGCTGCTTATAAAACATCACTAAAACTTACAGCGCTCCTAGTGTGTTGATGTCGATGTCTTAGGTATTAGCTAAGACTGTTAATGTTTGTTATTCTGTTGCGTCTGTAAAAATATAACAATCAGCTGCGTAACAATACCAAATTTCAACCCCGTTAATCTCTTCTTTATAGTCTAAATACGGTAAAGAGCCATTTTCTGTGGTTTCTATTGACTGCCAATCTTGACCTCTTGCATGGTCTTGTGCATTGCTTAAAGTCGCTTCGTGACCTTCTAAAATAAAATTAAATATTTTCATGATGTTTTGTTTTTATAAAGGTAGACTATTACCGCCTACCTTATTGTTAATGTTATCTTAAAATTACATGTTTTCTTTCAGTCTAAAAAATGCCGTAGCTAGGTTATCCCAGTAATTTTGTAAATATATATCCTCTTTCTCTTCAGTTGACACGTCATGACCTACTAATATCGCGCCTTGTAGTATATCATAATTATAAAAAGGAGGCGTTAAAACGGACGGTAAGCCTTGCAACCATTCAGAAAATAATTTTTGATCTCCTAGGTGTCTATTGTTTTTGTAGACATACTCACTTTGAAATATGCTGTAAACCTTGTTTAAGATTCCTAGTATGCAATTCTCATCTATGTTATCATAGCCGCTTAGGTCTATACTGTTTAAAATTAACTTTTCAAAATGAGTGAAATAAATGCTAGTAATTTTCATAATTGAGATGTTTTAGTTTGGCTTACTTGCCTAGTGTAAAAATAAGCCTTTTTATAACTTGCTTAGGTTAAAGAAAAGTTAAATTATCTTTTCAAATTTTGAATTTGTTTCATTATTTCGGTTACTTCCTCAGTATCTTGCCAACCTAGAACATCGTTTGTGATTGGTGTATCATACCAAAGATCTTGTCCTTTCAGAACGGCTACCTCATAGGTGTTAATGCCATTGGAATAATTTTGTTCTCCTAGAACTACCGAAATACCGTAGCCATTGGGGAAATGCATTTTTGCAAAGGAGCCTGCAGAAAATCCTGTTCCAGTTTTAAAAATTAAGTCCTTAAATGTTTTCATAATATTGGATGTTTTAATTTGGCTTATTTGCCGATATGTAAATATAAGGCTAGTTTAAGGTACTAGCCAAACCTCAAGTGTTAAAACTATGCCAAATATTTTTCAGCATTGAATTTATCAATTACTCTCCAGAAGTCGCTTTCAAGGCCGTTATCCTTATAAGTCAAACCTAAAGCGTTTAGAACTTTTTTGTTACTTGCATTTTTGGCAAGCCCTGCAAGCTCCTTGAACTGGCTCTTTGCTGCCTTATTGTTGCCTAATGGGCTTCCAAATTGTAATTCTGTAATAACAGATAATAGCAGCACTTTTAAAGTTAATCTATTCATAATGGGTGTTTTAAAGGTCGGCATCGTTGCCGATGTGTAAATATAAGCTATTTAACTGTTTGTTATTCTTAATTTTATGTTAAAGTATTTTTTTATAATTACTTAACTGCTGAGGTGTTAAAAGTACCTTTGTTCTAGTTTGTTCGTGATTGATCCAAGTAGACCATATGCGGGCGGGATTCTTAAATATACGCCCGCCATTGCCATCATTATATATATTGTTTACCATTTTGAAACTAGTTTAAATGATTCTCTTATGCTTACCACTATTAAAGCAATTACACATATATAAGCGGGAATAAATAACCATAAAATTATAAAATACCAGCCTAAAAAAGCAAATAAAATCGATAGTAAAAAAATTAATGTTTTCATAACTAAGATGTTTTTGTTTGTGAGTTGTAAAAATAGCGGTTTTAGAGGCTAACCGCAAACCTTTTTTTGTTAATATTCCATAGTAACATAATTATAATTTGCATTATTCCTGGTCTTTTTGATTGCAAAGGATAACGCCTTTCTCTTATCATCAAAAGTGCTAGTATCTGAGGCACCAGTCGAAACACATTGAACTTTTATTTTAACGCTGTTACCTTTCTCAAAATGGCTATACATAGCTTCTTGTATTTCATTTTCGTTAACGTTCATTAAATCTAATATCATAATTAAGATGTTTTAAGCAATTAAGATCGTTCTCAACTGCGATACAAATATAAGGTACTAACAAGCATAAAAAGCAATATAATTTGACTTTAACATATATTTAACAACTGGCCTTCATGTCTAACGTTTAAGAGCTTTAAATTATAAAGTGGTATGTTAGTAATCCAAAACATTAATAGTCTTTTAGAGGCCATCGTATCCCGTTCACTATCGGCAAAAAATCCCAACTGAATTGCCAGTCGGGAAATTTTATGTATTAAGCTATTTTAATAGAACCTTTCATAGTGTAGCTTTTAGATCCGTAGGTTGCTTTTATTTGCTCTAAGGTATTCTTACCTCGGGAACTTGTCTTAACTCCTTCAGGGCTAAATTGCCATGCTAATTTTTTTCGTGCCCACCTCGCTGGATTGTACCCTTCTAAATTAATAGCTTTGATATTTTCTTTTTGCGCCTGAGTGTCTCCAGTGATCCAAACCCATGACCCAACAAAGGAGACTACAACATCTTCTAGATGTTCAAACTTTGCAATTAAATCTGCAAACTTATCAGCATCAAAGTTTTTATCCGCATCAAAACCAGTGCTAAATTTTAAGGTCTTACTTACTTTTTTAAATTCCAATATGACCGCGCCAACTCCCTGGTCAATACCGTTATTGCGATCTGGATGTAATTCAAATACTAGTTTTCTAAATAGGTTTTTTGCCTCGTCTAAAGTCTTACAATTTTGGAAATATTTCATTTTGTGATGTTATTTAAGATTAAAAAAATAGCGGTTTATACGATACCGCCAAACGTTTAGAGACTTAATCCCAGTTAAAGTTATTGTTGTAAGAGTCTGTTAGAAACTTATGGCATTTTTTGAATTTTTTAACGTTAACGTCTGGTATACTTAAACCTGCCTGGTGATCTATAAAAAGCCCTAAAGTTTCAAGTGCCACAGCGAAAGATAGCATTTCATCCGCATTGAATTTTTTTTGATCTTCTATAATTTTATTGTACTTTTCAGTAACTTGTAAATCTGTCATAATTGAGATGTTTTAAGATTAAAAAAATAGCGGTTTATACGATACCGCCAAACGTTTGTGATTATTTTTTAGATTCTTGTAAAATGTAGTCTTTCATCCTTACAAATATCAAAGCTTGCAAATTAGAAATTTGTAAATTGACTCCATCAATAACTAAATAAAATCGGTTTGTGCTAGTTGAAAAGTAAACTGTTTTTAAAGTCTCCATAGTGTGATGTTTAAAACGTCCCAAATCGTTAGGTCATTAGGACAATGCAAATATAAGGTAAACATAATCTTTAAAAACTATATTTAACAAAGTTTTAACACTGGCTTTGATAGATCGCTTTTAAGCTATCCAAATTGTTAACTGGTACAATATTACTACTAAGGAAGAACTATATTTTAACGGTTGCGTGTGCGTGTTCACTATCGGCAAAAAAGCCGACTGAATTAACAATCGGCTCTGACTTTTAAAATTCCAATTCGGGAAATTTTTCTATTAAAGCTGATAAGAATAAATCTTGACTATCATCTGACAAGTCGTCGAATGAATCATTATCTGTTTCTGATTGCATTTCACCTAAAGAGAAATAAAATGCACCGTCCATACCCATAGCGTCCTGTAGAGACAAAACCCTATTGCTAAAGTTTCTATTATTCAATTGATCAAAAAAAGATTTTTGTTGTGAGTTTAAAAATTCCATTGTGATGTTATTTAAGATTAAAGAGCCGCCCGTTTTGAACGGCTCTAATTAGTTTATAAGTATGGTTTACGAGTTACCAACTTCTGAAATATGAATTTTTAACTCTTCTAAGTTCATCGTTTGAGGTGATTGATCAAACTCATAAGCCCCGTAATAACTACAAACATCATTTGTAAATTGTGCCCAAAAATTAAGATCCTTTTCTTTGCAAGCTTCATAATTTTGCCCCGTGAAACTTTCAAGGTCTGCCAAACTATACCAATCGTCTAAGGTTTGCAGTAAGTCAAAACCGTAAACTTGAAAAGTGCCATCTTCATTTTCTTGCAATGCTATGCAATTATTATAATTGCTTGTATCCACTTTCAAAACTATTAAGGTGGAATGTTCTATATTTACGTCAGTTGAAAAAATAATAGTTGCCATAATATGTGATGTTTAAATAAGCCCCAAATCGTTAGGTCAATAGGACAATGCAAATATAAGGCAAACATAGTATTTAAAAACTATCGTTAACAAAACTTTAACATATTGATAATTGAACTCTATATCTAACGTTTAAGAGCTTTAAATTATAAAAAATTATAAAGTGGTAGTTAGTACTCCAAAACATTAATAGTCCTTTAGGGGGCATCGTGGCTTGTTCACTATCGGCAAAAAAGCCGACTGAATTAACAATCGGCTCTGATTAACTA